>Ga0315282_10002021_pt1 | contig 37851 bp, 46 predicted proteins | sample YL17G07_20_MG_FD_203693 | JGI IMG/M metagenome (GOLD analysis project Ga0315282, IMG submission 203693) | Sediment microbial communities from Yellowstone Lake, YNP, Wyoming, USA - YL17G07_20 | ecosystem: Environmental > Aquatic > Freshwater > Lake > Sediment | place: USA: Wyoming | collected... | reverse complement strand
CTTGGGCCGGATGCCGGCGCCCCTCAGGGCCGCCTTCACGACTGCCGTCTCCTGGGCATTGGTCATGACCGGGAGCCGCACCTCCTCCCTCCAGCTCTGCCAGCCGGGGTGGGCGTCGTCCAGGAAGGCCTCGACCGTTAGGTAGGTCCTGCCCTGCATATGGCTGTAGAGGTTCCACATGTTGACGAGGGTGGCAAAGGGAAGCCGGTAGCCGCCTGGGGTCTGCTCGACTGACATATGCCGGGTGTCTCCGTTGGGCATAGTGATTTCGAGGTGCCTGATCTGCCCGACCTGGGACACGGTTTGGATTGCTGCAGTCATGTCTCGTTAGCCTCCAAATCTAGCTTAGATCATGCCATGTATATATTGTTTATGCTAAATCATATTATTCAGAATGATATAGCCGAAAAGTATATAAGGTCACCATGAATAGTATAAAGCATGCGCGAAATGACTGCGCCTGCGAAAGTCGACAAGCAGGGTAGGGTAACTATCCCCCCTGTCATCAGAGAGACTTTGATGATCAAGGAGGGAGACTTGGTAGAACTCACGGTCAGGAAAATATTAATGGAAAATGGGAAGAGCGGAAACCCTCAAATGGCCAACGCTCTTGAACCCATTCCCGCTTAGTTCTGCATCGCGATCTTGCCCATCGCATGATGCATATCCGCCTTTGAGCGGAAGCTATTTACCTGTTTTCCTTGTCATCCGAAAAGCTTTTCACCAGATAGAGCCTGACCTCCCCTGCATTTAGGCACACATATGAAGTGCGTCCAGGATTTCGCGCTGTTTCTTGGTAATCTCAGTGGTGATCTTCTCGCCATCCGGCAAGATCATAATCTTGATCTTTTCAAGCTCAGTGAGCAGTCCTTCCACTGAGTACTTTTTATTCAGCTCTGCCTCGATCATCAACCTCATCAGCTTCATCCTTAAGATCAAAGCAAGGAACGCGACGAACAGGTATCCCCTTAGACTGCTGTCGGTCCTCAGGTTTGCCGGCATCAGTTCAATGTCATTCTTCAACACGTCGAATCCTTTCTCGACGATGTCCTTGCTTCTGTAAAGCGCAAGACACTCCATCCAGGAAAACTCGCCCCGATACAGCAGAATGAACTTTCCCATTTTATTAACGGCCTGAGAGACTGCATTTTTCCTGAGAGAGACCTCAAACCTGCCGTTAGGCGCCTTCCATTCGATGAACTTGGCATCCCTCTTTGCAGTCTCCCTGAAAACCTCTCCTGGATTCATCCAGGGCTTCAGGTTCTTGGCCTTAAGCACCTCCATCAAATCGTACAACCGCTTATAGAAGGTGTTTCTCTCCTGCTGCTCTCGCTTCTGATCGTAATATGCATATCCTTTCAGCTTGTTTTCCCCAACTTCGATGTTCACGGGCATGACAAATAACGGTTCTTTCTCGTAGAGCTTCAGGTGCTCAGGATCATCGATGCTGCTATGAATGGAGGATATGGCTTCTTTGACGTTCTTGAGAGTACTTGTTGGCGGAATGATGAATGATAAGTCGGCAGATACCATCTCCTCGATATTTGCGGTTGAGAAGAAACCTCGATCCAAGATTAGGGTATAATTTCGAACGCCTTGAGCCTCTATTTTCTTGACTGTATTCTTAAGGGTGGTGACATCCGATATGCTTCCGGGATAAAGATCATACATCACCGGTATGCCGAGATCCTTATCCACAATAAGGGACAGGTTGATCTGAGGAAGATCGAGGCCATCGCGATTGTAACCGTACTCCAAGAGGTTAATGCTCTGAGAGTAAGATGACATGGAAGTTATGTCATAGACCAGTGTGCTGCATGTGGATATTCGTTGGATGAGTCCGCGAGAAAATTCCAGATTCGCAGTGCTCTCACCGATACGGCTTAGCAATCTAGAGAGGCTCTGGGAGGAGATGGGAAGATCAGGATGGCTCTCAGCCAAAACTGTGCCTTCATACCAGCTCTGGATATGGGTTAGTGCTCTGGGACGTATGGCATAATTCATCGCCAGGGTCAAGACAGGCCAGACTTCCTTGCTGGGTAGGACATCAGTGAGAATCTTTTCCAGCTCAAGGTCCTCTGCGATCTTTTTGAGGGGAACAAATTCGCCATGCGACAGAACTTTCTTTGGAATTTGGTCCTTGGAGCGCATTCTGACTGGAACTCCGTTGACATTCTTGCCGAGGTACTTACTTTTCTGGCGAATTTGCTTCTTCTCTTTGTCATAATAGGGTGTAATCTCGTAGATGTATTCCTGGCCATTTATCTTCTTGATTCTAGTAAATGATTTCATATGCATATTTAGGCACATCATACTATTTATAGATTTCGGTCGGAGATAACGAAAATTATTTTAATATGCCTAAATTATGGGGAGCTTAGGATAGAACTATTTTCGAGGACCTGGGCCTAAACGTTGTAAGTTTTTTTATTGCATCTTCTCGGCCCTCTTCGGTGCGGTTCGCGAACGATTGCATAATGTCGTCGCGCATAACACCGGATTAGGCCGGAAAAGTTGACCTTCTGGACCTGAAAACAGGCTATTTAGCCGCCATCGATAGCAACATCATGCAACGTAAGCGACAACATTATATAACCGGAGATCCTCTATTCTATTGGGAGGTTTTCAAAATGCAAGAACCACGAACCACAGCAGAGAAAAGAGCCGCCCGCTACGCCAAAAAGGCCCGCGAGGAGGCCAGGTGGCAGCGACAACTACAGCAGAATAGCGCAATCGCCGCGCACGCTGAGGAGATTGCAGCGCCGTGCAAGGCCGAAGCCGAGAGGATGAAAGAGCAGGCCGCCAAGCTGCCCATCCCTCAGCTCCAAGGAGAGGGAAAGTACGAGGCCAGGGTGGTACAGGCTCTAGTGGAGATTCTCACCGGCAGGCCTACCCAGGTAAGGCCCCAAAAAATCGAGATGCCAGAGACGATCTACGAGAGGATAGTCCTGATACTCTCCAGCACGGAGCAATTCTACTATCGCGTGACAGAGCAGCAGGGCTGCACCTGCAAAGGATGGTATTACTCGATGCAGCGCTACGACGTGGGCTACTGCCGCCATTACGCAGACGCCTTCCCGGAGCAGGCAGCCCATAACAAGGCTATAATCGAGCAGATCAGGGCAGAGAGAAAGGCACAGGCAGCCGAACCGCGGGACCTGAGCCGGGCCGAACTCCGCGATCTTGGCCAAAAGATAGCAGGCCAGCTGGGGGACGGCCGATATCCCTTTCTTGAGAGTGTAAAAATCAAGCATAGCGGTATCCAATCCATCAGCCTTAGGCTGCAGTACTGCGACACGCTCTCGGACGAAGAAAATAAGCAGATACAGGCGATGCTTGCAGAGGCCAAGGCCATTGCACCGCCGGGCATGCAAATTAATTCATGCTGGTGATGCAAATGGACGCCGAAACGATCCTCAGGGAGGCTCTCAAGCTTCCCATTTCGCAACAGGAAAGCATAGCGCAGCAGCTTGAATATCACGTCCTGGGAGAGCTTCAATCCCTGGGATTTGAGGAGGCCTGAAGATGAAGGACGTCTTCAAGGTCGTGACCGACCAGATTCTAAAGCAACTGGAGGAAGGCATAATTCCCTGGCGCCGGCCGTGGTCCATCAATGGCCCGGCATCTTACGCTACCAACAAAGAATACCAGGGAATCAATACAATTCTCCTGCAATCGAATTACGAGAGCCCCTACTGGCTTACCTTCCGGCAGGCTCAGAAGATGGGAGGAGCTATCAAGGCCGGTGAGAAGGGCCAGCCCATCGTTTTTGTGGACCGCATTGTAAAGGAGGAGCAAAACGAAAGGGGCGAGGTCTCCTTTAAGGTCCTAAGCTTCCTCAAATATTACACCGTCTTCAACTGGTGCCAGACAAAAGGCTTGCCGGAGAAGAATCCACCGGAGAGGGATAATCAGCAGATCCAGAGCGCTGAAGAGCTCCTAAGGAGGCCTAACCCATGCATCGATATCGACACCGAGCAGGCTTACTACTGCCCGCATAGCGATAAGATTTATCTGCCCATGCTCGACCAGTTCGAGAGCAGCGAGGCTTATTACGCTACGGCCTTCCATGAGCTGACTCACTGGACAGGAGGAGCTGGGAGGCTGGGCCGGGACACCATCAGAAACTATCACGTAGGCAAAGACGTAAGGAGCCAAGAGGAGCTAACCGCCGAGATGGGTGCCGCCTTCTTCTGCCAGATTGCAGCCCTCGATACATCCGAGACCCTGCAGAACTCCGCCGCCTATATTCAGTCCTGGATCCAGCATCTCCAGAATAATCCTAAGTGGGTCCTGAAGGCCAGCAAGCAGGCCAAGGACGCCGTGGAATTCGTAATGAGCGGCAAGCTTTCGGAGGTAAAAGGGCATGCAACCGCCACTGCTTAAGACCCTCCCCGTTATTTTTGTGGCCGTTCGTGATCTCTCTATAATCGTCAGCGGCAAGACTCGCCACAGGTGCAAGGCCCTGGGATTTGAGGGGATGAGATTCAAATGGAATCGGGACCGGCAGCAGTGGTGCGGGCCACTCACCTTGCGGAACCTGGCCATTCTCGACCGTTGGCCGGAGGTGGAGCTCTCCGCCGAGGCTGTAGAGAAGATGGAAGCTTTTAGGGTGGCGGCAGCAAAGCGAGAGCAATATCAACAGCGGAAGGCGAGAGCCTAGAGAAATCTGGTGAGGTGGATAAAATGTTCAACGCTGAAGAGACGATTGAGGAAGCTTATGAGCTACAGGAAATAATCAGGAAGCAGAGAAAGGAATTGAAAGCAAACGAGAGTCTTCTTAGGACGCTCCTGGATGTGTTGGAGCTGGAAAAGGTAACAAATGCCGGGCCATTTGAGCGCAGGCAGAAAATCAGCTGCCGCCGCTCCATAATCTCCGAATCCTTCCGGGCCAGGTGGCCGGAGCACTTCAATCGGCTGGCCAGGGTGACGCTGAAGGACGCCCTGCGAGAGCTGCCGGAGGCTGAGATTGAGGAATGCTGCCAAGTCGAGGAGCAGATAATTTGGGAGATCATCAGCCATAAGCTTCTGGGCGGGGATTAAGCATGGCCTGGTTCTCAGAGACCGACGCTGAAGGCCACATTACCGAGGGCCGGATAGGGGAAGCTCAGTGCCTCGTCTGCGGCTATCCCTTGTTGGCCAAGTATGACGAAGGCGGCGAGCTTCTGGAGATCATCGGCTCCTGTCTAGCTTGCAAGGGCGAGCTTTGATCTCTCTTTTTACTCACCCCTCCGTTATTCTATTTCCATAGGAAATCGGCGCGCCAGGATGCCCAGGGATCGATGATTTGCCTTTTTTCGTGCCCTGGCCCTGGATACCTCCTTTTTCTGCCGCCTTGGGCTTCTGATGAGGCCGCGCATGCTATCGATTTCGCCCGGCTCGCTTTGCTCGCTCACTACGGGAGGCCTCCGCTACGGCTCTGGCCTCCCATAATCCCTATTCCCGCTTCGCGGTGTGCGTGGGAGGTCTCCGCATACTTCGACCTCCCGATAACACTTTTTGCCAGGTGCCAGCCATGCTTTCTCTTTTGTTCTATGACATTTTAGAAAGATTTATGTAGAATGTCATAGAACTATTCTTTGATGCATACCACGGACGCAGGCAACCGAATGAAGGCTCTGCGGAGAGAGGCCCTGGAGCTCTCTAGGAGCGCAAAGATCGCAAGCAAGGCCGCCCTTGTAGTCCCCGAGGCCCGCTCCGAGGCCCGCAGGCTGCAGGGAGAGGCAGATTCGGCCCTGGCCGAGGCCCTGAGCCTGAAGGACGCCGCCCGCCTGGAAGACCTGCACCTCTGGAGGATGGAGAAGACCAGGGACTCCCGAAAGGGCACCAAGAAGTACGAATACTGGATGGCCTCCTGGAGAGAGGGCTCCAAGGTCCGGAACGTCCATCTCGGCTCCTGCAAGAAGCTGGACCATCAGGCTGCCCTGCAGAAGGCCAGGAAGGCCAAGGCAGAGGCCCTGGGGATCGACCAGGCCGGAGGAGAGGATACACCCAATCCCGCGCCGTAAACACGGCGAGTTGGAGGCAGGGGTGTGGCCACCCCGCTGCTTTGGGCATGTAAAGTTTCCAGGATTTTTCTCCTCGGGATCCGGCGTTTTCCCCAGCCCCCTGCTGGCACTTCGGCAGGAGGTGAACAGATATCCGGATCATTTATCAGTACCACAAGTATAATTATGATCGGCATGACAAAAAAGAGAGATAAAATTGAGATTGCAGCGGCGATATTAGAAATCTGCCGGACGCCTCAACGTAAGACAAAGATAGTATACGCATGCAATCTAAATTTTCATACAGCGGACCTTTTTTTAGACTTATTGCAGAGAGAAAAATTGCTTGCAGTGAAAAATGGGCAATTTGAAACGACAAATGCAGGCCTGAAAACCTACATGAAAATCACAGAACTGTATAAGCTTTTGGGCTGGAGCCCCTAAAGAAACATCGTGTTCCTTAAGATTTTCTCTCCAGCCCCCCCGGACCCCCCGACCTTGGTTCCCGAGACAAATACAGCCTAAGCTAAAAGGAACAACCTGTTCCTTAGATACAGTAGCCTTGATTTATCTTTCTAGGAAAGCTCTATCCTGAAAATTCCTCCTTGGGAAAACGGTCCTCTCTCGGCCCTAGCTAGAGCTTCATGGAGGTAAAGGAACAAAATGTTCCTTTCGTCGTAAAAGGAACACGATGTTCCTAAAGAGCAGGCGGCATAATTCATAGTTTATTGCCCTCCTCGCCACCGATTTTACATAATAGCCATGTCCTGCCTTTGCCCTGGCCACGCTTGCGGAGCATGACTTTATCTGGCTGCAGCTTCGCCGCCCATTCCATGGCCCTCCTGGCTTGCATCCGAGCAATGGGCTTCTCCTCGGCAGTGCTGATGATCTGAATGGCATTGGCGCTGTTGAGGCTCTTGGCCTTTGGATCTCGATAGAGCGTCTCTACCAGGAGCGCCGCACGGTAGTGTTCTGCCTTTTTGAAGGTCAACGCCGGCCGGGCGGTAATAAAAGAGATTATGCCGTATTCCACGTCCGCAAGCTGGCGCAGGCAGTTGGCGGGTGAGATCTGATTGGCCTTCTTGGCCCGCATTATACCCTTGATCTCCTTTTCAGCCCTGGCATGCATGTTGGCGGTCTCCTCTGTGGCTGGCATCTCAGCCAAGGCAGCCAGAGCAGCCTCTACGTTCGCAATTACCGCATCTATGATGTGCTGGAAGGCGTCCTGCAGCTCTTCCAAAGATCTGGTAAAGCTCTCATTAGCCTTCGCCAGCTGCTGGATTTTTGCATACTGTTTATAACCCTCTTGCAGTTCCTTGGCCAGCACTTTGCCTTTATGCCGCGGGTCGTGAATTGCTCCGCAAAGAATGTCCAGCTCGTAGGCAAGGTCATCGATTTGGGCCTCCTTTTCGACGAGTGCTTGCTTTTGCTCCTCAATAAGGAGGTCCTGGGCGTGGATACGTTCTTCCAGCTCCGCAATGGTCTTACGCAGCTGCGCAGTATTTGAAGAAGCAAGCTCCTGGCTGCTCCGAAACACGTTTATACTATCGGCGGCTAATTTTCGGTTAGACATTGCCGCATCCTGCGGTGGTGTATCCTAGCGTGCCTTGGTGGTTCGGGGCTCGTTGGGTTAGTATCTTGCGAAAACCTCCCAAGTTTCCGCAAGGCGGGGGGCCTTCCCAGGCCCTCTTGACATTTCTCGTGGGAGATCCAAATTTCACAATAGAGTTTATATTCGTTGATATAGCACAATCGACTCGCGTTACGAATGTTATGAAAAACCTTAAATAACGTTGATCGCCCATATTCTTATTTGAGTTCTTCATTCAGGATCTTCCTTTGAGGAACTCGGGTTTTGCTACCTCACCAGTAGGCAAACCTGCCACGACAGAAAGCTGCTTCCAAGGCCCTGTCGTGGCCTTCCAGTTCCTGCCTTTCTTTGAACCATGCCGGTGATATATATCTCTTTTGGATTTTTCGTCGCGCATCTCTCTTTGTAGCGTACCTTGATTCAGTACTTGTGATCAGATTTTTGACTGGAAAAAATTAACAGAGAATATTATATTTTAGGTATGTGCGCGGATTCTGCAAAGAATATTTATGCCGGTAACCAACTTCTTCTAAATGGTGAGGTGGAAAGCAACGGATTGGAAGCCGTTGCGTTGAGCTTGAGCCTGCTTTCCGACTGGCAAGTGGCGGAAAAACCAATGTTGGGGCCTGAAGATCTCCTGGATTTTTGCCCGCAGTGTACACGGCTGCAAGCCGTCGGGCGAGTGACACGGCGGCAGGCAGGAATGCGGCAGGAGTCTTATCGCTGCTGTAAATGCGGCTTCCGCTTCACCAAGGAGTACGTGATTGGTGAGGTGGATAAAATTGCCATTAATAGCGGGATTCCGAGCACTGAGAACTTCGGATGAGATAGAGCATCTAAGAAGCTGCGGCGCTGAACGGCCAGAGGAGCATCCTGATGGCTTCAGGATCGAGGTATTCGGCCCGGCTAAGATCATGACAGACCGGCCCCTCCCCCACCCTTCCCCGGACCCCATCTCTTCCTCTCCCTCAACGGTCGGCGCTGCGGCGCCGCCCAAGAGACGGCCGGGACGGCCGCAAAAAAATGCCTGCATCGAAGATAGCAGCAGTATTCGAAAGGGAATCCCTGCGCTGGCCGAGGATCTGGGCCGAAAAGCCCGCAGCATAGGCCGGGGAGCTATGAGATCCAAAACTTTTTATAGCGAGGGACCTCAAGTAAGTACCAATGTTCAGGGCGAAAGCCCAGTGGGCAGCCCCTCCCCGAGGGATTCCTCTTCTGGAGATTATCGACGACCGCTAGGCGCAGCCTTCAAGGAGCCCGGCACCAAGTTAGCCTCGGAGCATCACGGCGGGAAGGCTGGCCGGTTGCTACATTCCAGATGCAAGTGCAGCGGGCAGATGCAGTACGACGCAAGGGAGGAGCCCTTTTGCACCGCCTGCGGCAAAGGGCTCAAGAACGCATCGCGCATGCAATCGCGTTCTCCACATGAGAGGATGAGAAAATACAAGAGCTTCCGGATGTATGCCAGCTATGACGCCTGAGTCCTGGGATGCCGAGCATCTGAAGCGAGGGGCTGAGCCGACCATATCCCCAGGGGTCCAATCTGGACTCACAGGACCCCCCCCATCAAGATAATAAGGGTCCGGCCTTCGGGCCGGAAACCACCCTTGTAAGGAGGGCTGAATGGACACCAGAAAAGAGATGATGGAGCTGGATACTGAGATTTACGCCATGGTGGATAAGAACCCGGAGCTGGCCGAAGCCTACCGGCATCTTATGGGCGAGGAGCTGGGGGCGGCGGTCATTCTCCCCAGGATGCCGACATCTGAGGACTGGGCGGCCGCAGAGCGCCTGGCGAGGTCAAGATGAGGCCCAAATATATCATCGAGGATCTCCTCGGAGCTGGAATCAATCCCGGCGCCCTGGCCGGGTTGCCCGAGAACGGCGGCCTGGACTATGAAGCCCTGGGCTTTCCATCTCAGGGAGTGGCCACCAGGCTCTTTCGGGAGGGTCTCCTTCGGCCCAGAGGAAAAAGCATGATGTCAAATTCTGCTGGCAAAAAGGTTCTCAGGACCATCTGGGGGAGAGGAGTACATTTCGAAGTTTTCCTTGATTACTGGCTCCAGAATAAGCAACAGTATTACAACCGCCTCATCTCCTTTTCAGAATTCAAGCAGAAGATAGCGGTTTAATTCATTCTCACATTATTATCAAAACCTTTTCCCACCCGTAAAGCATGGGGTTGTGGTAGAAGATTAGTCTATTCTTATAGTCAATGGAATAATCGAGTTAACAAGAGGCGATTTTTCAGGATAGGTTCGCTATTTAAACTCAGCTTCAAACCCCAGTAGGAGTTTCTAGCATTTCTCCGGCTGGGGCCTCCTTTACTTCACGGGCGCTTTTTAGTAAAAAGCGCCGCAAAAACTTGACGTATGCGATCCTGCGGGATCGCAGCGAGACACCGGACAGCCGGGGCCTTGGAATCCCTTCTTGGTCTCCCCTCTACACCTCGTCTTCCTTTTCTCCAGGACCTCGGCCCGGAGATGCTCCTCTGAAGGCGTTCTATGACATCTAGTGGAAGTCATCTAAAAATGTCATAGAACTATTTTCGGAGGAGGGAGAGCAACCATGGTAGAAGATATCGAAAACATCAGCACTGGCTTCATGGAAAATGCCGGTGCAAGGCTACTCACCAGCGGAATTGTCGCACTGAAGAATACGAGCCCTGAAGGCTGGAAGAGGTTCAAGGTCGGCCTGAAGTGCGCTGCAGTGGGGGCTGCCGCCCTGGATGAGGTCACCGACGACGATCAGGTAAGCCCGCAGGAGATCCAGAAGGTTCTCCAGATGGCCAAGGACTATGGAGCCATCAGGACTCTGGAAGACATGCTCTTTGGGCTGCTGAAGCACATTCGAGGGTAGGGGAGATTTTCGGGGATTGTTCCCCGCAGCGCGGGGTTAGGGGCAGCCTGCACGGCGCTTGAGTGCGCCCCCGTCGCCCCTCCGCGCGTAACACCGCGCGCGGCACCCCGGAATTTTGGGAGGAAAAAGTGAGACATGCACATTTCGCCGCTCTGGCTGCTCTTGCGCTCATCATGATCGTCAGCGCCGAGATGGAGTTAAGAGAAGACTTCTCTGGAGAGGGCGAGTTCCAGGCCCGCTCCGATCTCTACGGCGTCCAGGATCGAGCATCTACCCGAGGAGGATCCCTCGTTTATGGCCACATCCTTGCCCAGAATGACAGCTTCTCAGGGTTCGAGGCCCTGGGAGACAGCAGCTACATTGTATCTTCTCAAGATCATTACCTCAGCATCAGGGAAGCCTGCAGGATCAATGCCACGGCCAGGATGTCAAGGACGCTCTCGGAACTGGGAGAGGAGCGGTTCTCGCTCTTTACAGCCTCGGGAAACGGCACGGTCAGAGAAGCGGCCAGGACCGGAGGCGACAAGGGCCGGATGGTGGAGCTCTCATCAATATTCCATCGGGGACCTTTCAGACTGAACAGCTCGACGAGGATATCATATACTGTAGATGCCGGAGATGCTTCTTAGCTATCGAGCCGCTACTACGAATCCAGATTTGCGGGCATTGGCAAGTCAATTCTGAGAGGTTTAAAGTGGAAGTTTTCAAGATTTTCGTGCTCCTCCTGTCATTGCTCCTATTCTTGATTTTCTTGGGGATGAAGTGCAATGCCTGGGGGTGGCCGATCTTTGGAGGTTGATCAAGTTGAAGGATAGCTTCGAATGTTGCGGAGGTCAGGCCTCCGGTGAGCAGGCATGTGAATGCATCGAGCAAGACTTGCAGCACAGAGTAATTCCCTGCGGAACCCGGAAATTGGCAGGCCAGGAACGAGAGTATAGAACCACAACTAGCCAATGGCTTACCAGGCAGGCGTTCAAAGCTTGGTCTAAGAATGAAGGCCAGGAAGTGGACCCGGTAGTCTGGTTCACAGAAATGGGACACGGGCCGATGCCTTCAGATGTAAAGCTATAACCTGGAGGGCTATGCACGGCTAAGAAGAACGACTACAGCGAGATCAGGGAGAAGGTCCAGCAGGCTGTGCAGCTCATGGCAGAGGGAACCTCGCTCAAGAAGGCTGCCCTTATGGTGGGCCTTCCTCGGTCAACCCTGCAGGATTACATTCGAAAGGGCAGCCTGCCGGATGGGCTGCCGATCTGGCCCAATCAGGTCAGCGAGCAGATGGAAAAACGGTCAGCCGATGATGCCGGGTCTATGCCGGATCGGGCCGGAGGGTGCCAGATCAACCGGCAGCCAACAAACCAGCGGCATCAAGACCCGCAGGCTCCCGAGCCCCTATCCGATCAGCGGGACTCTTCCGGGAGATTTCTTCCTGGAAATCAAATTGGCGCTAACTATCTTAGCTCCGCCAGGAAGGCAAAAACGATGCTGTCGGACTTCGCGCCTTATGTTGCGGAGACCCTCATGAACATCTTCCGCGACCTGCCCATTGACCGGCCCGAAATCATTCTCGCCTACGCAAAGGAAATCCTCGACCGCGGCCTCGGCAAACCCGTTCAGGCCATCAACCTCAAGGAGACTCACACCTATGAAGAGTACCGCTTCTTCGAAGCCGCTGTAATGGCTGCTGATGCCGATGCCATACGATCCGCGGCAGCTCTTGCAGAACGCCTGGAGAGCCACGCCCGCAACGCTCGCGGAGCATTTGTCCCTTGGCAAGTGGAGATCATACCGCCACCTGGCGGAACTCTCCATAATCTTGTCCCTGGCGGTGGCCGGGAAGTATCCGAGATTGATAATCTCGATGCCTCCTCAGCACGGCAAGAGTGAGCTTGTCTCGCACTGGTTCCCTGTCTGGCTGCTGGACCTATTCCCCTGGGCCAGGATCATTCTTGGCTCTTACCAGGACGACTATGCCGCCACCTGGGGAAAGAAGGTCCGCAATACCATTCAGGCCAACTCTGATCAGCTCAGGGTGAGGATCTCGGACGATTCGGCGGCTGCGAATCTTTGGTCCACAACCGAGGGCGGAGGCATGTCCAGTTCCGGCACCTCTGGTTCCGTGACCGGCAAGCCAGCCCACGTACTCATCATCGATGATCCCATAAAATCAAGGGAGGAGGCCGAATCACTCACTTACCGAAACAGGATCTGGGACTGGTGGACGGGCACAGCCAGGACCCGCCTTAATCCTCTGCCATGGGCTCCTTATTCTGTGGTCATCGTCATGAACACCCGCTGGCATCTCGACGATCTGCCAGGCCGGATGCTGAGCCGCAAGGTGGATGCCGAGCTGGAGAAGTTCGTGCCGCCCTGGGTTCAGTACAAGCTGCCAGCCGTTGCTCTGGAAAATGATCCTTTGGGCCGAAAGCCCGGAGAGGCCCTGTGGCCGGAGAAGTACCCGCTTGAGCTTCTGTATGCGATCAAGGGCGAGACATCAATCTATGACTGGGAGTCTGAATACCAGCAAGCTCCAATCATGAAGGCAGGCAACCTGTTCCGGCGCGAGTTCTTCCGGCCTATCGAGGTCCTGGCGTGAAATTTTTGGAAATCCATGTATGAGATAGCGGACGAACTGGAGGTCACCCGGCCGCTCACCGTTTCCAGAAAGAGTCTGCGAATCGGCAGCTTCTGCGACCTGGCGACCAGCACGAAAACCAGGGCGGATTATACCGTCGTGGCCACCGTCGGCATGGACAAGGCACTGAACGTCTATATCCTCGATATTTTGCGCGGGCGTTGGGAGTGGCCTGACGCCTATGAGCACATCGTGGACGAGATCCGGTGGCAGAAGGTTAAGCTGGTTGGGGTCGAGACCAATGGCTTTCAGCTCTCCTCTTTTCAGGCGCTGGTGAGAGACTCGCGGCTAAAGAGCGTCGCTTTTCATCCGGTGGCCATGGCCATAGACAAGACCAGCCGGGCGCTGCTGGTCTCGGCCAAAGGGAGCAACGGCATGCTGTATTATGCGGCCGGTGCCTCCTGGTCCGAGTACCTGATAACTGAGTTCACGAATTTTCCAGTTTTTCGGCATGACGATGTGGTGGATGCGGTCTGCGGAGCTGTGGAGCTCTTGAACCGCTATTCGCCTCCGGCCTCGATATCCCGGCCGGGAGTTGCAAGGAAACGATCCAAGTTCCGGAGGAGTGCGTGAGCAAGAACTTCAAGAAGATCAAATCGTCTCAGAGGCCGAACAGCGGCTTCTCTGAGCTGGGCCGAACCGGCCTGAACCGATTTGGCGGGTGGATCGCCGAGGAGTGGCTTCCCGAGCTGCAGGGCTCAAAGGGGGCTGAGATCTACAAGCGCATGAGCACCAATGACGCCATTATCGGCGGCGGGCTGTTCGCTATCGAGATGGTTGCCAAGCAGGTTCCCTGGAGGGCGGTGCCAGGCGGCAGCAGCTCAAGGGATCTGGAAGCCGCAGAGTTCCTGGAGTCCTGCCTGTATGACATGGAGTTTTCCTGGCCTGCAACCCTGTCCGAAATCCTGACCATGTATCCCTTTGGCTGGGCGGTGCTGGAGAAGGTTTTCAAGATCTGCCGCGGCCGGGACCAGAAGGACCCGCGATTTCGCAGCCAGTACGATGATGGCCGGGTTCGGGTGCGCAAGCTTGCCCCCAGAGCTCAGGAGACCTTGCAGGATTGGGAGTACGATGAGGATACAGATACCCTGCAGGCCATGATCCAGCTCGCTCCTCCCGACTTTCAGGAACTGCGGGTGCCCATTGAGAAGTGCTGCCATTTTCGAATGTCATCGGCCAAGGACAATCCTGAAGGGCAGTCAGGCCTGCGTCGCACATATAGGGCCTGGTATATCGCCACCAACCTGGAGGATTTCGAAGCCATAGGAATGGAGAGGGACCTTGCAGGCTATCCTGTCCTGTATGTTTCCAAGGAGATAGCCGACCCGGACCCGGAGGATGAGGAAGCCGTTGCAGCGCATGAAGATTTCATGGCGCTGATAACCAGCGTGCGCCGCGATGAGACCGAAGGCCTGCTCCTCTCTTCAGAGCGGGACGAAAACGGCCATCTCCTCTATGAGCTGAAACTGGTCACCAGTTCCGGCACCCGGCAGATCTCTACCAACCAGGCCATTATGCGCTGGAAGAGTGCCATAGCCGTAAGCATGATGACCGACTTCCTGCTCCTCGGGCAGGGAAAGCAGGGCTCGTATGCTCTCGCTGAAACAAAAAGCAAGCTCTTCGCTCAGGCCATCTCGGCTATTTTGGATATCATAGTTGAGGAGATCAACGCCTCAGTCGTTCCTGATCTCGTCGAATTCAATCCTTCCATCTTCGAGGATCTGGAGAAGCTGCCTTATTACGTCCACGGCAAGGTGGAGATTCCCAACCTTGAGCAGCTCGCCAGCTTCCTGCAGAAGCTGGGCTATAAGGCGGACTGGCTGAGGGGCGATGTAATCCTGGAGAACCATCTTCGCAGTCAGGCAGACCTCCCGCTCCGGCCAGCAACGCAAACGCAATCTCAAGAGAATGCAGAAGCGGAAGGAGAAGATGAGGGCGCAGAAGTCATGCAATCGCCGTCTCAGGATGAAGAGGTGCCAGCATGAAGCTGGCCGAGATGACTCCCCCCAGGCTCGAAGCCGCCTCGGAGGAGGAGGTGCGCTCCGCCTGGCTGCGCCTCTCTCAGTGGTATGGTGCTGCTCAGGCCAAGGGAAAGGCGGTGGAGAACATCGTGAACGCTGCCGTCTTCGTTTCTGCGGAGTTCCAGCGCCGGGGCTTGCAGATCAATCCAAGCAAGCCTCTGGCCCAGGCCGTGGCCAGCCTGCAGCTTCATAAGGGCATGTCCCTTTCTGTGGCCCAGGCTCTAGATTCTCTACCGGCCGAGGTCCTTTTAGTCAAGGACTTCGCCTCCCTTGTGGGCTCTGCTGTCTCCAAGGACAAGCCCAGGGATATCGATGTGCTCCTCCGGGCCAGGAGAGACGATGCCGGCGAGAACTTCCTCCTCCAGGGGGATAATGTCTGGCTGCCGCTCAGAAAAGCTCTCGCTCCTGGAAAGCTGCAAAGGCTGCACTTCATCGACAATCCCCTGGGGCCGCACTCCGATCATGTGCCTCTCTATTCTCTGGTCCTGCGCCGGGAATCCTTGGAAAAGCAGATAGTCAAGGCCCTGCAGCCTGGCGACAGATTCCCGCCACAAAAGCCCCTCATGGCCGGGTACACCGAGTTCTTCTCTACTTCGGAGCTCTGGCCCTGGTGCGAGAGGAAGATCAAGGAAGGAGCGAGGCTCGCCGGGGAAGTGAAGTTTGACGGCTTCAGGTGCATCGTCTCCCTGCAAGAGGGGAATGTCTCGGCCTGGTTCGAGGACTCGGGAGAGGACCGGGCCTCCCATCTGCCGGGCATAGTCCAGGTCGTGCAGGCCAGCGGCTACAAGAGCCTCATCCTGGACGGCGAGATGCTGGCCGTCGATCATCATGGCCGGATCATCCCCAGAACTCAGCTCATGGAGATGCTCTCCGGAGATCCGGCCTTCGAGCCCTATTATGTGGCCTTCGATTGCCTGAACCTGAATGAGGACATCAGCCAGAGGCCGCTTGGCGAGAGGCAAGCTATCCTTGCTGCTGTAGTGGATGATCTGAAGTCTCCTCAGATCCAGCTTTCCAAGGTCCGAAGGTTCGACAGCCAGAAGGAGCTGGAGATCGTCGGGCGCTGGGCAGCCTCACAGCCAACAAGTGAGGGCTTGGTCGTCAAGGATCTTCTGAAGCCCTATCATCCTGGCGGATCTGATGATTGGGCCAAATTCAAGACCGTTTTGGAGCTCAAGGTCCAGGTCCTCGAAGTACAGGAGAAGAAAAACGGCTTCTCCTACCTCTGCGGCTTGCGAGATCCACCCAAGAACGCAGATAGAACGCAATTGCGTTCGGATCATCTTCTGATGCTGGGAAATACGTTTGTAACGCAATTGCGTTCTCAGCCCGGCCAAGTCCTGAATGTCCGCATTGAGGAGCTGCTCATCTTAAACAAGAGCAAAGGGGAGGTCAGGATAGCATGGGGAAAGCCGACAGTAGTAGGGCCAGATTCATCGAGGGATGCCTACACCGTGGCGCAGGCCGTGGATCTGGCCCGGCGTGGCCATGTCCTGAAAGTCGAGGTAGGCAAAGAGGATGTTCCGGCATGGGGAAGAGAGGGCTCTCAGATTGCGTTCGTGGCAGCCAGCCCGAACGAGGGCGAGAGAGCCAGGCGTGAGCCAATGGTCGGCCCTCCGGGAGAGCTATTCCAGAGTCTTTACCTTGAACCGGCCGGGCTGAAAAAAGAGGATGTAGCTCTCCTCTATCTGGTGCCCCAGGTCCTCTACGAAAAGGGCCAGCTTCGGGCACCTGGGGAGCTGGAGGTCGAGGCCTGGACTCCGCATCTGATGCAGAAGCTTTTCGAGATCAATCCTCGTGTCATCGTAGCTTTGGGGAAGCAGGCGGGCCTGGCACTGGAGGACCTCGCAGATTTCGTGATGCCTCATCCTGCAGCCGTGCATAGATATGGAAACTCAGGCGAGGTCTCCCGGAAGATCAAGCAGCTCATGGACAAGATCCAGGAGGTGGCCAAGCAGGATGACGGCCAGGATACCCGCTCGGACATAGCCGCCCGCGAGTATGAAAGGATCTGGTGGCAGATGGTGCCAGCCTCTGGAAAAGGCCGGTTTGTCTTGCAGGCTCACTGGCGGGGGCTCTCCGAGGAGGAGACAAAGCTCTCCCATGAGGAGCTTCTCAAGACAGATCATTCCGTGCATTGCGATCTCCGGCTAGAGATAGACAAATCCCGTCTATGGGGATTCACGATCTTCGAGGGATCCACCAAAGATATCAGAGAGAAAGGCCAGGGCGAGGCCAGGATTTTGCATCTGCCTCCAACCGACAGCCTGCAGGGCGCCTTTAAGCTGCAGCAGCCGCACGCCTGGCTGACTATTGCCGAGGAGAAGCCCTTCGTTTCCGGGCCCGGGGGTGTGGGCTCCACCTCCCAGAAGTTCTCCAAGTTCTTCCAGCTCGATGCTGGAACCTACGAGTTCAGCTTTGCCCGGCAGCACGGCAGGGAGGTGTTCCTGCACGGCGAGAAGATCAAGGGCAGAGTGCTGATGCAGTACATGCCCGCCTCAGAAGGGCGGGTGTGGGTCATCTCCAGGCCGGAGAGCCAGGAGCCGTACACTTCTAGCCACAAGCTGGAGGATGTCATTGAGGAATTGAAGGAAAAAGGCCAGGAGAAGCTAGTGTGGGCCGCTGAGCCTGGCCAACCTCCAAAGGTCTTAAATATTCAGGAGTGCCCATTTAAAAAACAGAGATACGCCGCGATATTGAAAGCCGATGAAGGAAAAAGGCTCGTTTTTGGCGTAATTTCGGAACCTGACACCGTGGATAAACAGGGCCACGTTCTCTCCAGAGAAGAAATCGCCCGGATGGCCCGAAACTTCGAGCAGTACGTCCGGGAGTTTCGAGACCGTCATACCCGCAGAAAAGTCAAGGCAGAGATAGTACGGTCCTGGATTGCTGAAAACGACTTCTGGTTCGAGGGAGTGCTTGTCAAGGCCGGGTCCTGGTTGATGTGTGTCCGCGTCCTGGATGATGAGGTTTGGGGCAAGATAAAGTCCGGCATTTACAGGGCGTTCTCAATCGGTGGCAGGGGGGTGCTCATTGAAAGAGTACGACCTGATAATCAGCGGGCTGCTGGATGAAGTGTCGTTCGTTCCTCGTGGAGCGAACGGGAAGGAATACCTACTGGTGAAAGAGGCAAAGATGAAGGAAGCGATCCTGAATAGCATAGCTGAAACCCCGGATGAGGAGTTGAGGAAGGCCCTCTCCGAGGCCAAGCTGGACGAAGAATCCCTTGATGTCCTTGGGACTGTTGGAAGCATTCTCAAGGCCTACAAGGACAAGCTGCCGGAACAGACGCTGGCCATCCTGGCCAAAGCCTGCGGCTACCCTGAGCCCAAAGAGCCTGAGAAGGAGGGCAAGGAAGGCAAGGAAGACAAGGATGAAGACGAGGGCGAGGGCAGCTACGGCTACAGCAAAGAGCAGCTGGAGAAGATGGACCCCGGAGTCCGGGTGCTCTTCGAGAAGATGGCCGCAGACAACCAGGCCACGAGAGAAAGGGCTGAAAAGGCCGAGGCCTTGGCCAAGGAGCTGAAGGATGCTGAGATCACCAAGGCTTACATCGAAAAGGCCGATGCTCTGCCCAACATTCCCGGCCTGACCGCAGAGAAGCATGCGCCCATAATGAAGATTCTGGGAGAAGATCATCCCGCCGAGTTTGCAGAGCTCTACAGCGTGCTCAAGGCGGCCGATAATCTGCTGGAGAAGTCCGCTGCTTGGGATGAGTTCGGGAGTCATAGGGCCATCAGCGGCGGCTCAGTCATGGGCAAGATTCAGAAGGCCGCCGAGGCACTGGTCAGAAAGGATACCTCGGGCATGACCTATGAGGATGCAATCGAGAAGGTGCTTGACGATCATCCCGAATGGTACGATGAATATGAGGCGGCCCGAGCCGAAGCTGTGAAGGGGGTGGCCTGAGAATGGCGATCGAGTATCCCGTCTTCAGATTCTCCCGCATTGCCGGGGAGGACCTCAGCGAGGCCATCTATCACGCAATTAAGCTGGATACAGACGGCCATTTCGTGAAAGGAACCGCTGGCGCCAGGTGCGTAGGCATCTCGCAGGATAATCCTGAGAGCGGGCAGGTCGGCTCTGTCATGGCCTTGGGCATTAGTCCCGCGGTCTATGGCGCTACTGTGACACTCGACAGCCCTGACCTTGCTTCAGACGCAAATGGTCATCTTGTGCCCGCAGTGGCTGGCCAGCCTGTAGTGGCCACAGCTCTGGAAGCAGGCGTTGCAGGCGAGGAGCATTCCGTGCTCGTTCTTCCGCAGACTCCTGGAGCCTATCCTGTGGGCGAGCAGGGAGACGTTCTCTTCTTCAACGACTCGAACTGGGTCGTGCTGCATCACGGAGCGGTGGCCGGGATGAGGTTCGAGACTGGTGGACATGGGGCCAATCCCAGCTATCAGAAGACCAAGGAGTGGTGGATCTTCCATAATCCTCTGGCCGATATCGCAGATGGCGATCTGCTGACCGAATGGGTGCCCGGATTTGCCGGGACGATCACCGAGATTTTGGCTCACGTCCAGAAGCCAGCCACCACAGCAGACAGAGCCGCCACCTTGAACGCCGAGATCGAGAGCACAGACCTGTCCGGCGGAGTCTTGGCATTGACTTCTGCCAACTGTACGCCGAAAGGGGTGCAGGTTGCCGCAACTGAGATCACCGGGAACAATGCTTTCTCAGCCACCCAGAAGATCAGCATCGAAGCATCCAGTGTGACTGCTTTTGCCGAGGGTGCAATCTGGCTGATGATCGGCTATACGAGGCCCTGAAGGAGGTGAAAAGACAATGCCGAGACCAAACAGAGGAGATGTCCATGTTCACAGCCTGCTCGGAAACCTGGCTGTTAAGGTCATTCTGGGCGCTCACATGTTCATTTCAGCCGACGTATTCCCGATTGTCCCCGTAGATAAGCAGTCGGATAACTACGTGGTCTACGACAAGGGAGACTTCCTCAGAGATGAGGCAGAGGAGAGGGCACCTGCCACCGAATCGGCGGGCGGGAACTACGATATCGACACCTCGCCCTACTACACCTGCAGGACATTCTCATTCCACAAAGACGTGGACGATGACACCAGAGACAACGCTGACAAGCCCATCGACCCCGACAGAGACGCCATGCAGTTCGCCATTCAGAAGCTCCTCATCAAGCGCGAGAGACAGTTCCTGGGCAACTACCTCAAAGCTGGCGTGTGGAGCACGAACTATACAGGCATTGCTGGTGAGCCGGGAGCGAGCCAATTCAAGAAGTGGAGCGCCAGCGGCTCCAAGCCGGTCAAGGATATAGATGTCTGGATGAATGCCGTCGAGGAGCAAACCGGCATGCGTCCAAATCGTCTTGTCATCTCCCCGGACGTGATGTCGGCCCTCAAGGACAATGCGGACATCATCAGTCGCATTCAGTACACCCAGCGGGGCATTATCACGCCTGAGATCCTGGCCAGTCTGTTCGAGGTCGAGAAGGTGCTCGTAGCCCGCGGCACATACAACACTGCACCCAAAGGGGCTGCAACCGCCATGAGCCGCATGGCATCGGGACAGGTTCTGCTGGCCTATGCAGCCGATAGGCCGAGCATCGAGAACCCGAGCGCGGGCTATCTGTTCGCTTGGAAGGGCAGATACGGAAACTCGAAGCTAGGGTCCAGGATCAAGAAGTTCAGGATGGAAGAGCTCAAGTCCGACAGGGTAGAGGCTGAGCTGTCCTTTGATCCCAAGCTCGTGGCTTCGGATCTGGCAGTCTACGCCAGCGCTGTAGTGTAGGCTAGCCTCTTCTCCTTTTTTGGAGGATTCGATGGCCTACACTGACAACCCTACGGGGAGCCTGGCTGATCTTGTCAGGCTCAAGGCCGGGGATACCGAAGACTCGCCCCTCCTATCCGATGAGGCGATCCTCGCATTTTTGGAGAACAACGATAATAATGTCCTGCTGGCCTCAGCGGAAGCCTGCGAAGCCCTGGCCGCTCATTATGCCGACAATCCCGCCGAGGTCGTGGGAGATCTTGAGGGTGCAACCACCAAGACCATGAATTTCCTGCGGGCTGCAGACAGATACAGGGCACAGGCAGCCGCTGAGAAGGCCGAGGCCGAGAAGCAGGCGAGCAGCAGACCGAGGAGGCCGGGCTACAGCGCTGATTCCCTGAACAGGGGCTCAGTCTTCAAGCGGGGGACTTGCAGTGGGAATTGAGCATCCAGTCATCTCTCAGGCCGATCTGGCCAGGCTTATTCTGGCCGCTTTCGGATCTTTTGGCACCTGGCTCTTTGGGGCCTGGGATCCCATTCTTCAGGCACTCATTGCCATGATAGTCATCGATTACCTGAGCGGCATCATGGCCGGATATTATGAGAAGAGGCTCAACAGCGAGACAGGCTTCCGGGGAATCGTGAAGAAGCTGTGCATGTTCTTGATGGTCGCCCTGGCCAATATCCTGGACACCACCTCTGGCCTGGGCGAACCGTGGATCAGGACCTGCGTGATCATGTTCTTCATAGCCAACGAGTCTTTGAGTGCCCTGGAGAATGCAGGCCGAATAGGGGTGCCTCTGCCTGAACCGCTCATGGCCGCCCTGGAGAAGATCCACAAGCAGCATACCGGCGAGGAGAGGAGATGACAGAGCAGCCTGCCGCTGGACTTGCTCAGCTCCAGAAATCCCAGGTCCTGGAGTCTGATGATCTGCAGAGGCTGCAGGCTCTGGTGCCAGAGCTGATGCAGGCCGTTGCTACACGAACAATGTTCAGGACGCCAACTGAAGCCAGGTTCAGCGTCTTGAACGACCTCAAGCATCCCACGCCTGCCTCAAAATATCATCAGGCCAAGCTGGAGCAGGTTGTCATGTTCGGCAACCTGATGATGCTTAGCTTTGACTACAGGGAAGCCCTGATCGATCTGGCCGAAGCTGAAGAGCTGATCAAGAGCGCCCAGGGATTCGAGCTGGAGCGGCTCAAGGTGAAATGCGACAGGCTCACCTACAAGCTCGCATGGATGAGGAACGAGGCTAAGGAGCGGCTCCGGGAGATCGAGATGTGGAGCCAGATCAAGGCTCAGCTGGAAGCTGCGGCTCCCTTTGATCATGACAACAAGGATACAGAAGAGCTGCAGGGCCTTGCGATTCGTTACCTCCAAGAGCTACCAGCAGCAATGCGAGCGGGCAAAGATGTAGGCGGTGCTGTAAATATCATAGCCCAGGCCGGAACCATGCTTGCCGAATGCGAGAGGCGGAGCATTCCTTTGCCGCCAAAATTGGTCGAGCGCAGCAAGCGCTTGCTCAAAGGAGCATAGGAATGGCCTGGGAGTCCGCAGGCAGTCTCAACACAGGCCGCAATACTCTCTCTGGCGGAGGCGATTCTGATGATGCTATCTCCTTTGGAGGAGAGAGCAGTTCTTCCTATTTTGAGGATGTCTCGGAAGAGTTCAACGGCACATCCTGGAGCAGCGGCGGAGATCTGGCTACAGGCAGAGCAGGAGCGGGAGGGGGAGGAAACTCTGCAGATGCAATCTGCATGGGCGGGTTTAGCGATGGCATCTGCATTGAAAGCACAGAGGAATACAATGGCAGCTCCTGGGGCAGGGGAGGGAGTCTTTCTGCAGTCAAGAAGTACCTTGCTGGCGGCGGCAGCTCTTCCAATGCTATCGCCGTTGGAGGATATTATTATAATGAAGAGACGGAAGAGAGCGTAATTTTTGATGCCACAGAAGAGTACAATGGCATCTCATGGAGCAGCGGCGGAAACCTCTCCACGGCCAGATACTACCTTGCATGCGGCGGCAATTCTTCAGATGCTATCTGTATGGGCGGCTATGATGGAGATTATTATTCCGCCGCCGCTGAGAAATACAATGGCACTTCCTGGAGCTCTGCCGGGAGCCTGGGCACAGCAAGGGAGGGACTGGCAGGCGGCGGGAACTCCTCTGATGCAATTTGCTTTGGAGGAACCGATGGCGGCTTTTTAGGGGACACAGAAGAGTACGATGGGACGAGCTGGAGCGCAAGTGATGATCTGAATGTCGCCCGCTACTATCTAGCAGGAGGCGGCCTATCCGGGAATGCTATTTCCATGGGCGGGCGTGATTCGGGGAGCTATTCAAGCGTCTGCGAAGTGCTTGCGGCCTCCATAAACTACGTGCTGGCCGAAGCTCTGGTCGATGCCGAATCCTATTTCAGCGGGACTGCTAGCGCCCTAAGGTCGATCTCAGCGCTTGCTGATATGGCTTCTTCCGGCTTTGCTTCATCTATTGCATTCAGAGCTGTAGCAGCTATCACGGATTCAGCGTCGGCAGGACAGGCCAGTGTTCATGCCAAGCTATCCGGTTCCGCTACTATCGAGGCTCAGCTAGAAGCTGCAATTGCCAGTGCTCATGCTATACTATCCGGCTCTGCTACTATCGAGGCCCAGCTTGTAGCTCAAGCAATCGCCAGCGCTCAAAAGATCGTGTCTGCCCTGGCTGAGGCGGGGTCTTCGCCGTCTGCTAAAGCTGCCATTCTGAAAGCAGTTTCGGCATTGGTGGATGCCGATTCATCGATTTTGGCCTCGCCTGCGGCTTTAAGGGCGGTGGCCGCAATAATAGACTCTGCATCAGCCGGTCTCGCCAGCTCTCATCCCTTAAAATCCGGTTTCGCCACCGTTGAGGCCTGCTCTGCAGCCCTGGCTCTAGTGAGCAGCGCCCTTAAGCTGGCATCTGCCAGCGTGAGGGCTAAATCATCCATCCTCTCATCTGCAGGTGCTCTAAGAACAAGTTCGGGCCTGATAAGCGCCGAATCCCACTGCTTGACTGAAGCAAGAGCGATCCGCACGATCTCGGCGCTCACCGAAGCCGCCTCGTTCGGCCTGGCAGAAGGCAAGTCTTGGAGAGCCGTCCTGGCAGCGATTGAGGCTGAATCGTTCGGTTTTGCTGACGCTGGGATCATTTGGGTTCAGTGGGTCTCTGCCATCTCTTCTGCTAGTTCTTCCGGGCTGGCAGAGTCAGAGGTCCGAAGGCTTGTCTCGGCCATGGTCGAGTCCTTGTGTTCTGGTGCTGCCACGCCAGCCATACTGAAATCCGCCTTCGCGGTCTGCGAGCCGCAATCCCAGATTTTAGCTGATGCCCGTCTTCTGGCTGCTGCGGTGGCTTGCAGCGATGCTGAATCCCTGGTAGAGGCTGTCGCCGCCGAAGTGAGGATCATAGTCGCCATGAGATCCATCGCATCTCTGGCTGCACAGGCCAGATCTGAGATGGCCGGTCCAGCATCAGCCGAGTCGAAGATCACCAAAATGCGAGCCATGAGGTCCAGGCTATGACGAAGATCTACAAGGGAGATGTTGGAGTCGAGATCCGGCTTGATACCGGCCAGAATCTGACCGGCGCCACGGCCATGAAGATCAAGGTGCAAAAGCCCGATGGGACTGAAGCAGAATGGGCTGCTCAACAGTACAACAGCAACACGATTTATTATGTGACTGCCTCCGTGGACCTGGCGGCCAGTGGCGATTATGTTCTTCAGTCCTATGTGGAATGGGGAGAGGACAGCAAGCACACAGGAGAGAGTGTGATACTGAAAATATACGAGCCTTTTGAATAGGAGCTAAAATGTCGGGAAGCTTTACGAACTACTGGGAAGAGAAGGTGCTGAAGCACCTTTTCGGTATAGCCGCATACACAGCGCCAGGGACCGTCTATGTAGGAGTCTGCACGGGAGGCGTGACGGAGGCGGGAGTGGTGACTGGCGAACCCTCAGGAAACGGATATGCCAGGGTTGCAGTCTTGAATGATGCCGATCACTGGGACTTTTCCCAGGTGGACGGACTGACCAAGATCGCCAATCATGCCGCCATCGAGTTTCCTGAGGCAAGCGGAAGCTGGGGAACCATTACGGATGTATTCCTGGCAACTGCCGCTTCAGGCGGAAATATCCTGGCCTTTGCCACGCTCTCCTCCCCCAAGGCCATCGGGAGCGGAGACACTCTGAAGTTCGACGCCGCAGACCTGGCTTTCACCCTGGATTAAGGCATGGAACTGCTGGACTCTCTGCAGGAGCTTCTGGCCGGGGATGAAGGTATCTCCGGCCTTGTGGATGCCAAGATCTACAAGTTCAAGCCGCTGGAGAAGAGCGAAGCGCTGCTCAATTCAGGCAATCGCAGCATGATATCCTGCGAGCTGCAGGATTGGGATGGCCGGAACAGCATTACTGATCCCGTCTTTGTGGTGGACATCCGGAGCCGCAAGGGCGAGGATGGCGGGGCTGAATATTGCTCTGAGATCGTATCTGCCGTCACAGAGCTGCTGCGAGACGGCTTCGGCAGCGTGCAGACAAGCAAGATCCTGGGAACGGTGAGGCATGACAAGATCCTAATCGGCTATCGCTGCCGCCTGGTGATCCACGGCCACATCCCGCCCAGCCTCTCGCTCTCTCTGGCGGCCAGCCTGGCCAGCCCCCACGCAGCAGGATCGACCATAGTCTTTGTGGCCACTGCCGATCCGCCAGCGGAAGGGCTGGAATATCGCTTCCTGCTGCAGGGTCCAGGGACCGGTTCCGAGTGGCGTGATCTGTCCGGCTGGATCTCTCGCAACTCCTTCTCCTGGAGGCCGGAGGCGGCAGACGCTGGCAGCTCCACCATAAAGGCAGAGGTGCGATCTGGCCGAGGGCTGCCGGATGCGCAGGCGAGCATCAGCTATGAAATTACAGCCGAGAGCTCCAGTGACAATGAGCTTCCAGTCATAAGCTCGCTCTCCAGCACATTGAGCTCTCCACGGGGCCAGGGCACAAAGATAGAGTTCATCTGCCAGGCCACCGATGTAGATAGCGATCCGATCTACTATCGCTTCTACCTGACCGGCCCCGGCACTGCCTCGAAGAAGAAGCTGGTGCAGGACTGGAGCCAGAAGAATGCTTGGCGTTGGGAGCCCTCTAAGGAAGACGTCGGCACCAGCACCATTGAGGTTCAGATCAGGGACGGACAGCATGCGGGCATTGGCTCTTATGACGATAGCGAGTCCATTACCTTTGTCGTATCGGATAATGCACTTCCAGCCATAAGCTCACACTCCAGCTCTTTGAGCAGCCCCAGGAGCCAAGGCACGGAGATAGACTTCATCTGCATTGCCACTGACGCCGATTTAGATCCGATTTACTATCGTTTCTATCTGACAGGTCCCGGCACTGCCTCGAAGAAGAAGCTGGTGCAAGACTGGAGCCAGAAGAATGCCTGGCGCTGGGAGCCCTCCAAGAAAGACATCGGGACGAGCGCCATCCAGGTTCAGATCAGGGACGGACAGCATGCAGGCATTGGCTCATTCGATGACAGCGAATCCATTGCGTTTGTCGTATCAGATAATTCAATACCCGCAGTCAATAGCCTGTACTGCAATGAATCAGGGACTCATTATGTGGGCGATAATGTCCATATCGTGGCCAATGCATCAGACCCAGACGGAGACAAACTGCTCTTCAGGTTCTGGATATACCGAGGGAGCGTTGGAGTAGCATGGGAGCAGCTCACCGGATGGCAGGATAAGAACTGGCTGCTGTACGAGCTTGATGAAACCGATTATGGAACAATCACATTCAAGGCGCAGGTTCGTGACGGGAAGCACGCTGGAGAAGAGTCCTATGATGCCGAAAAGACGCTTGCTCTCAGTGTCTCCCGAGCAAGCCTAACCTCAGTCACACCCTCCCTCTCCAGCCCGCAGGCCCATGAGAACACCATCGTATTTTCTGCCGTTGGCAACAAGACTGCTGGCATTTACTATCGCTTCTGGCAGAAGGGGCCAGGCACGGGCAATGTCTGGCGCGACTGGACCGGCTGGCAGCAGAAGAACTCCTGGAGCTGGAGGACTCTGGCCTGCGACGTAGGGTCCAACCAGGTGAAGGTGCAGGTGTGCGACGATCCTGATACCTGGAATGACGGGGACACAAGCGGGCGAGAGACCACGCTCAGCTACACGATCTCATGAGGCGCAAAAGATGACCTTCTGGATTGGCAAGCTCAATGCCTGGGATGCCAAGAGCACGGACAGCCTGAACTGCAAGGGCTACTCCGGTGTGGGATCGGATGGAGAGTATCTTTACTACGGCCCCTTTTTCGATGGCAGTGTCCATCATGGCCGGGTGCTGCGCCAGAAGATCTTTGCGCCCTTCGGGCTTTCTTCGAGCTGGGAAGCCTACGATGCAGGCGCCACTGATGGCTTGACCTCAAAGGGCTTCTGGGGCAATCCGATCTTTGACGGGCAATTCGTATATTTTGTGCCCTATAACAGTGGCTCTCCGTCCGGAATCGTGCTCCGCCATGATCCTTCCAAGCCATTCAAATCTTCCAGCTCCTGGGAGGCCTACGACGCCGGAAGCGTTGACGGCCTGACCACTAAAGGATTTCTCGGTGCTGTCTATGATGGGCAGTTCATCTATTTTGTTCCTTATTACAATGGGGCTTATAGTGGCATCTTTTTAAGGTACGACACCACGAAGCCCTTCAAAGCTGCAAGTTCTTGGGAGGCATACGATGCAGGCTCCCTGGCCAGCGGAGCTGCCAAAGGATTCTGCGGTGCAGTTGTGGACGAGGATTTCATCTACTTCTCGCCCTACAAGAACGCCTCAGGAGATCACGGAAATATCCTGCGACTCGACCGGAGGCTGCCGTTTAAGTCCTCTTCCGCCTGGTCGGTCTTCGCAGCAACAGGAGTGCACGCAAATTGCAAAGGATTCGGCTCGCCTGCAATCGATGGCATATTCGTATATTTCCCGAATTACAGCAAGAACCTCATTCTGAGATACGACACAACAAAGCCTTTTTCCTCTGCCTCATCCTATGAATACTTCGACCTGGAGACCATTGACCCGTTCCCGGATATTCACGATTGCTGCTTCACCTATGATCATTACGTAGTCTTCTCGCCCTGCATGTTCAGCATGCTTGCTTACGATCGGGATCTGCCCTTCAGCGATCCGGGGGCTTGGGCCTTCCTGGATTGCGGCCATGCTGATAATCTTGATTCCTGGGGAAACCTGGGAGTGCATGCCGATCCCAACTATTTTTATTTTGCACCGTTCAGGCGATATGAAGAGGCAAGCCAGTACCACGGCACAGTTTTAAGAGCGAGAATCAACCCCTGCCCCAGCCAGTCGCAGCCAACTCCAGGGAGCGAGGACCTATCCAAATATGCCGAGGATGACCTGGCCGGGATAATCTCAAAATCGTCCTCCAGGGCCACGGCAAGCAGCCTGGAAACTGGATTGCTGGCTCTCTGCTACTTCGATTACGGAAAAGACACATTCAACGCCCTGGAAATCAACTTCGACTGCAGGCTAAATGCTGCCTCCTGTGGAGCACCCGATCACAATGAGGTGGAACACGGTATCTTAAGCCTCTCCAACAATCACAGCTCCATCGGGGGATATTGGTCTACGGATGATCCATTCATCACATTCTTTGCCGAGTTCGAGGATGGTACGAGGCTAAATCAATATCTTCGGCTTCATAATAATTCAATTGGAAGCTTTTATGCGATCTCTTTAGGAACGACGTATTATTGCACGCTTCTGAGATCGGCTGGTAGCGGTACAGTGCAGCTGAAGATATACAGCAACACGGAGAGAACCAATCTTTTGGCCACCCTTACTGAAACCGGCTTCGCTACGACTCGAAAGTGGAGGTACATCTACGCCATCCGCTCAGGAGATCTGGGATTCGATGATAGCATGTCATTTTACATCGAGAACATCAATGTAATTCAGCACTGAGGCTGCATGATTGAATGCCCGAAGGAGACTGCATACCTATTCTATCACCAGGGCACGCCGAGCACATGCCAACTCTGCACGCCCCTCATTGGATTCTTCCACTACTCCCTCCTGGATCGAGAGCCCTATTCTATCCCCCTGCACAATCACTGCCTCTGCTCCTGGGAGCTTATTGTGCTGGATGGAATTTTTCAGGTCAAGAAAGAGGAGCTGGCAAACGATCTAACCGGGATTGAAACAGATCTATCCAGAACAGAAGCTGAGATCGCATCTTGCGAGCAGCGCGTCAATGAAATCCTGCAGGAGATCGGCCAAATCCAGCAGGCCAGGGATGATGCCTTAGAAAATGCCGAGCTGTGCCTTCAGAGGGCCGAGGAGCTGCTGGCACTGGCCGATGAGCTGAGCATCGAGGAGATCACGGAAGAGCTGCAGGAAGAGATCGACGCCTTAATTCAACAGGCAGAAGAAGAGCTGGAGAAGGCGGATAGCTATACAGAAGCGGCAGAAGAGCTCAATTTCAAGCTGAATGAGCTTGAGGCAGAGAAGGCCGGGCAGGAGACAACAAAGGCGGCCTTTGAAGTCCGAAAAGAAGAACTTCAGCAGGATAAAGAGGATCTGGAGGAGTGCCTGGAGCTGCCGGTCATTGAGGAGCTGGCCGCCTCAATTGCTGGCTCCAAGCTTGTGATCTTGGCATAGTTGAAATGCGATTATAGCCATAAATAAATCATTTCAGCACCGCTACACAGAAGAGATGGACATGAAAAAGACAAACGTCGATTGGCCGGAAGTGAAACTCTTCCTGGCAATCACATTCTTCCTGACCTTTATGCTTGATCTCATCATCTGGAGATTCGTCGGATACGGTTCAAACCCGGCCACAGGCACCCTCCTACAGCTTCGAATGCTCCTGCCGGCTTTCACAGCCATTGGCCTAAGCATGTTCTTCTTTGAGAAGAGGCCCCTGCAGAATATGAGGAAGGGCGCAGAGGGTTTGCGGTGGTTCTTTTACTACTTTCTGGCCTACACTATCCTTTATGCTCTTATCGGCATGATGATGATCATCTCACAGCAGACTAGGATTTTGGTTATAGCTACTGCTTTTTCCCAAGGTTTGACCGTCCTGGGCCTGGTGTTGCTGGTCGCTTTGCGTCTGCGATATGGAGGAGAGGCCGCGTCTTTTGCCGGATTGAGCTGGGGGAAGCCCAGGTACTGGATACTCTTTGGGATGGGCTTCATCCTCTTTTATCTGTCCCAGACAGCCTTGAACCGATTCTTTTCCCTGGGTCAATCCGTGGACCCGGTGCAATTCCTATCCCAGATCGCACCCGCCCAGACTGATCAGTTCTTGGCTACGGGCCCGATGGCCTTGCTTCTTGTGACCGGCGTGCAGACCGTGCTGCTGTCCCCCTTCATCGCCCTTCCCATCGCCTTTGGAGAGGAGTGGGGCTGGAGAGGCTACTTGCAGGGTGAGCTGATCAAGATGGGAAAGGTCAAGGGCGTCATGCTGCTGGGCATCATCTGGGGGCTGTGGCATGCGCCCATAATCTTCATGGGACACAACTATCCGGGCTACCCAGTGCTGGGCGTCTTTCTCATGACAGCCTATACCATCTGCCTGGGATTTGCCCTGAGCTATGCTGTGCTGAAATCGGGCAGCGTCATCCTGGCCGCATTTCTTCACGCCCTCAACAACCAGGTCCAGTCTTTTCTGGTCATGATGGTTTATCGACCGCAGGACCCTGTATTCTCTTTCGGCATAGGATTATACGGCCTTGCCTGTCTTGCTGTGATTGTGCTCTTGATCCAGAAAGACAGGATCTGGCAGGATGAGCGGATAATAGATCACGAAAGCTCCGCAAGGGCCTTCTCAATCTTCGGCAACAAAGAACGCAGGAAATAGCGGCCCGACTTATCACGTATCCGCGTGTTCTGCGCCCTGATGCCGACTTGCCCCAGCCTCCTGCCGATGAGCCGGGAGGGCATGTCTAAGGATTTTTCAAGATCCGAGGGCATGGGCTGCTTGCCGCTCTCCAGCAGGTCTTTCAGGCCGAGGAGAATTATTCTTGTTTCTTCCCTCTCCCGAGATGCCTTATCGATTCGAGCCTGCTCTCGGGCCTGCTCTTTTTGCACAGATAATTTGGCCTGGAGCGATTTCTCTTTCTTTTGACGCTCAACTAGCACAGCAGGAGAATGGAATTCGGCTTCATGCTGCTGGATTCTTGCCTCCAGGTCCTCGACAGTGACCTGTGCCGCATCTAGTTTGTAATACGATTCGAGCGCATACCTCAGCTCTTCTGCCAGGGTATGCTTGGCAGCTTCGGCCCGCTCCTCAGCTATTGCCCGCAATTGCGTGGGCAATCGAAGGGTGATATTTTCTAGCGGCATTTCGCACTCTCCATAGATTGCAATTGCGTTCTCTGGGTTTAAAAGAGCTTTCATAATTGCGAAAAGATAGCAGGCTTTGGACTGGCCTAGTCCAAGGGTTCAGCCCTGGCCTGCTTAACATAGCAGTCCAGACAAATGTCTTCTCCTGGCTCGATGTCGGCCTGGGAATCCTGGCAGACTGGACAGTATCTGGTCATGGCACTTCACCATGTGGGTTACAATTGGGACAGGGTCTTTTCTCGCGCTTGACCGCAAATCGATCTGGCACGGGCTCTTCAGAATGGCTCCTATACGCATTTATAGCGGAATCTTCCGGAATAACTACCTCAACCCAGCGACGATCTTGGCATAGTCTACATTTTACGATCTTATGGCACATCAATATTCCCGCTCCTCAAATTCATCGCAGCAGTAATCAAACTCGACACCTATATCGTGCTTCACGCAGTGGCCGGTTAGCCCCTCGTCGTCCATGGTTATGTTGTCGCAAGTCTCGCAGCAGCGGACGCAGGCCGGACAGGGCTCTGAATCGACGGGCTTGCCGGTCTCGGAGTCGTAGATGAAGATCTCATGCTTGCCGCCACAGGTCAAGCAGACCCCATACTTTTTATCATAAGCCCGTGTGTCCACCCTGGCCAGCCAGTGCTCCCGCTTGGTGCTCAGGGCCAGGGCCACATCGTGCACATGCCCGCAGCTCTTGCACCGGCCATCCACGACCTTCATCTCTGGGCAGCAGGTGCCGGAGCCAGGACGGATAGAAATCTCGCTCTCATCTGGATCTGGCTTGTAGCCGATCATGTCATTCATGCCGGTCTTCACTAGCTCTCGTATGTGGGCTTGGTCAGAAGAAGGAAAAAGGGCGGTAATGGCCTCATCCCGCTCCTTGAGTCTTTGCTTAGCTTCGGGCGAAAGGGCGCTGGCTCGTGTGACATCGCTCATTCCTGCATCACTCCTTCCGGTTCCGCCTCGCAGGCGGTTGCATGCGGAGCCTTCGAGGCCAGGGTAGCCGCCCTAACCTTCGCCTCGTTTTGGGTCCTGGCCCAGACAAAGTGCTCCTGGTAGTCCTCCCGGCTCGTGACCAGTCCCTCGACCTCCAGAGGCGGCCAGGAGAGCGAGACCTCCACACTCTGCACCCTGCCGCCTAGGAGCATGATCTCCACCTTGAAGGGGCGCAGGCCTGCTTGGAGCTGCTCGCCAAATGGGTCCATATCGCAGGACACCAGCTCAGCGGCTTCATCCGTGGTCATCTGCACGATCTTGAGGGCGGTCTCGGCCAGGGGCGCCTTAGAATAGGGGCCGTACATTCCTCCTTCCAGGTCGCTGTCCACAAAGAAGACTTTCATCTCTTACCGCCGCCCTTGAACAGATCTAAAGTAGCCTGGCCCAATAGGTGCGTAAGAGGCGCATCCGCAAGCAGCTCCCTTTTATTCCGATAAAAGAGGGAGCGATCCGGCGGTAAAAAGACGCGATAATGGCCGTTTTTGTCTCGTCTGATCTTAACGTCCATTTCGCCTGTCTCCTTGCTTCAGGGCCTTCTTCGACAGGCTGCAAGCTGCCAGGACGGCTTCCGAGAGGGCCAGCGCGTCCCCTATCCAGGTGCAGCCCCGGCAGAACCAGGCTTCTCCCCCGTTAGGCTTGTGGCATTTCTCCAGGTGTGGCCCAGGAGTCCCGCAACGCGGGCAGGGATCGAGAGGAGGCATTTTAGGACACCACCGGCTTCCCAGCCTCTCGATACATCTTCTCAATGCGGCGGTACGACTTCCCGGAGTTGGCCGATCGGAACACAATCGAGCCGTCCTTGTTCCGGACTACCAGGTCCTCCGGGTCCGAGACCTCGTTCTCCGCGCACCACTTGCGCAAAGACTCATGATCCTCTACCGTTATCCTTCCCATTCTATATCCACCTCACCAGATTTTTTATTTGCTTCGCGTTTGTCTATGGGTTCTTATCATCCAATTCCTTGATACGGTCCTCCAGGGCCTTGATTTTAGCTTGCCACTCAGGAATCTTGTGGAGGATTTGCTCGACAGCGCCATCTCTCGTTTTAATCCCGGCGTGCCTTTGATAAGTAAGCAGACTTTCCTTTGCATGATCGTCCACGATGACGCTTATTCTGTTCTTTCCGTCACCCATTGAAGCTTCCCACCTCCGCAGCTAAGGTTAAGGTTAGCTGAGCATTTAGGAGCTTTGATGCATGGCGAGAGCATCAATCCTGGGGTAGAGCCTACCAATAATAGGGCAGAAAGAGCGTTGCGGCCCCAGGTCGTTTTGAGAAAGATCTTGGGCACGTTGCGCAATGATAAAGGGACTTCGATTCACGAGCGCATCATGACAACACTGTCAACATGGGAACAGAAAGGACTGGACAGTCTGCAAATGCTAACAGCGGTGCTAGCCAGCTAAACACATACTTAAAACTTAACCTTTAATAGTTATAAATCGCATGGGAGTTTAAATCTTAATAGGAGGTAGGAAAATGAAATTTTATATCATATCCTTATTTGTACTGACACTAGCCTTGATACACCTGGGTGCTTCGATACCAGATGCTTCTATTTGTCCGATTGGAACGGATGGCGCACCGGCTCGAATCAATCCCGGCATCGCATCAGAAGGACTATGTAGAGGGGCGTGTGGCATGAATTGTCCCTCGGATCGCTGTAAATCAGTTGGCGACATAGAATGGTATGTCGCTGATATTGATGCTGATAATGAACTTCGCTGTGTTTATAGTGGTGTGCTTGAATGCCCATCTCATCAAGGATGCAGGGTTCATGATGCGTGCTACGATCAATGCGCAGTAGAAGGCCATACGGAGCTTATGGATGAGTGCCATCAGAACTGTAACCAACAGTGTTATGATGATTGGGGGAAATGCGAATGCGCCGCATGGGCGGATGTTCTACCATGGCAAATCCAAGGCGCGGTTGAAACTGGATGCGACATGCAATTTGATGGCAATCTCTACTTCTTTGGTGGCGAACCTACCATAAAGGTTGCTGCAAAGCCAGACCTCAATGCGCCTTGTATGACCTCGCCGTGGGGCTGTGATGTATTCATAACACCCTAATGTTATTAACGTTATGACAAAGGTTTTGGGCTATTGCCGCGTCTCTACAGAGAACCAGAATGGTGCTGATAGCTTTAGGCTTGAAACCCAGCGAGATATCCTGCCTATCTAGTACGTGTAACTTCCAAGAGACTACCTTTTTTTTCATTCTTATCCTTGTCAGGCCCTAAATCACTTCTGCCTACCTGTCCATTCCAGCATACTATGGAATGAATTTACGACAATTGCCAGCTATCGATTAACCAGCATCGGTAAAATCTAAAATATGCTGTAGAATCTGGAGCGCAATGGTAGACCTTACGAGGTCGAAAGCATATTTATAAAATTGTTCTACCTCATATAGCGGCCTTAAAAGCTATATAAAATTAGTGTGTATAACATTCATTTTACGTTTTGCGTTGAGTGGTAGCTCGAAGTCACGATCCTAGTTTCATTTATCACCCAACTGTAATCGCATGGAAGCAATAGCACACAGAGTGCCTTATAGAAACTATAAATATCACTATCGTATATAATAAATTATCATGAGAGCTAGCGACGTTATAACTATAATTATATTGTTTTTTATTTTATTAAATATTGCTGCCGCGGGAGAGAACGGCATTATTAGAGTTGAAACTGAATCGGGATTACCAGTTCCAGGAGCTCATGTTTATAACCACGGCATAGAGTTGGGTATAACAGGGCCTGAGGGGATTCTATCTGTTCCCATCGAAGAGCTACGTAGTGAATCGAATCTATTAGGGAGATTAGCTGCCATCACAGCATGCTATCGCGGTCAGTGCAAAGGAGGTGCTACCCATGGTGGAGGAGAATTTTTTAACCTTCTTTCATCCCCAACAGATCCATTGGTTGTAATAATCACAGATGGATGTGGCTTTCATTCACCAGAAGAACCAATTGGGAAAATATTACCAATAGATTCTTGCCCTGAGGAGACAACAGATCCGCGTCCTAATGTGCCAACCTCTCTGAGCCAATTTAAGCTGGATGGGAGCAGAATATCTGTTGGAGCTCAAATTGTTGATAGATCTGTTGCGTTCAAAGCCAAGGTCAGCAACACTAATGGTAAAAAGTTAAGACTTCAAGTTGAGTTGAGACGGCTTGATGAATATGGTGGCCAATTCGACGATTCCAAGGACGGACTCAAAAAAAGCGATCTTGTTGAAAGCGGAGAGGAAGCCACTGCATATGCATACGGATTAATTAATGGATATTATCATTGGCGTGCAAGGGTAATTGATGAGGGTGAAAAAACAAGTGATTGGGTGGATTTCGGAAATAACCAAGGAGCAGATTTCATTGTCTATTCAAATATCGTTGAACCTCCCAACAAAAGTCTGGACTTAGATCTCACGATCCGTGATGGAAGCACAACCAACGGCCAGACGCTCCCGGGAGTCCGAGTAACTGGACATGATGGAGCAGGTAAAAGCTTTACCCAGATAACAAACTCCAATGGGCTAACAGCCATCAAAGGATCTCCGGGGACATGGCATTTCGAAGCTTCAAAGAATGGCTATGAAACTAGAAACTGGGATTGGGAGATTACAGCATCCGAAAGCAGGCGCTATTTTCTGTTCACGAGTCAGACATCAAGAATTGAAGAGATCGGCTTCTATCTTCTCTTCTTTGAGGAAAGTCTCAACGGTCAGAGACTCCCAGGAGTTCGGATAACTGGACAAGATGGGAAAGGTAAAAAGTTTGACAAAACGGCGACCGCCACTGGTGGTGGCATATATCTTGAGGGATCTCCTGGTACATGGCACTTCGAAGCTTCAAAGGATGGCTATCAGACCAATACTTGGGATCAAGAAATAACAGGTAGAGTCGGACCCATAAATGCGTTTTTAGTAAAAAATTCTGAGATACCGCCACCCAAATCTGAGAACCTGATGTTATATCTTACGGTTCATGATGGGAGCATCTACGGCCAGACGCTTCCAGGAGTTCGAGTAACTGGACTTGATGGAGCAGGTAAAAGCTTTGATCAGACAACCAATCAAAATGGGATTGTGGTCTTAAAAGGATCTCCGGGAACATGGCATTTCGAAGCTTCAAAGGATGGCTATCAGACGGAAACTTGGGATCAGGAGCTTATCTCATCTGCAAACAGAGATGCTTTTTTGGTAAAAATCACAGAGCGTCCGCCACCCAAAATTGAAGACATAGACCTGTATCTTACGGTTCATGAGGGGAGCATCTACGGCCAGACGCTTCCAGGAGTTCGAGTAACTGGATGGGATGGGGCAGGTAAAAACTTTGACCAGATAACCAGATCTGGGCCAATAGATGGGATTGTGGTCTTAAAAGGATCTCCTGGTACATGGCACTTCGAAGCTTCAAAGGATGGCTATCAGACCAATACTTGGGATCAGGAGCTTATCTCATCTGCAAACAGAGATGCTTTTTTGGTAAAAAGTCAGATACAAGATACAACACTAGTAGGCTGCCATGAAGATCCTTCGACTGGTCAGGTGATTTGCTCCGATGATGCAAGCGTTTTTTCAAAGGGACCGATTGCACAGCCGCTGAGCGATGAGGCTGTAACCTATGCAACCTATTGCACAAACCAGGGATACAACTATCAGAATGGGCAATGTATCTTCTCCGATGGTACTTCATGTGACGCAGGGGCATTCTATAGAGGAGAGTGTGAATATAGTCCCCAATCAAATAATGAACCATTTCAACCTCAGCCAGGCTGCATGAGAGATCCTGCGACAGGACAGATGATTTGCATGGATGATTTCAGTGGAGCTTCACAGCAACAGCCTTTGGTTGGGCCAGCTCCAAAGCCATACCCGGCCTATGGATATTAGATGGGTTACCCAAAAGGTATCAATCTGGCCTTCTGAGGCCGGAGCCATCCCCTTTTTCGGTACTCTCCGAAATTTAATGCCCTTCATTCACACGAAATAATGAGGTGATTATGGACATTGGTGACAAGAAACAGAAGACATATTAAATAATAATATGACAATGTAAATTTCATTATTCAAAATTGGATTTTTAATCAAGTCAATTACTATTAAGACTATATTCAAGCATTTATAATAAAAAGATATTTATACTATTAGTACTCTTACTAACTTTATCGGAAGAAGATCTTTGGGGACTAATGGAATGAGGGGAATAATAATTATCGCTTCACTACTTGCGTTTAGTGTGCTTCTGTTGGTTAGTCATTCTTTCGCTTCAGAGTATGTTTTTGGGACCAAAGTGACCTCTCTAGATAGTGATGCTGGTAAGCCTCTTAAGAATGTTCGCGATGGAACTGTTTTAGGCTTTTGGGATATTGGATCTGACCCTGGGTCTTATGATGAAGGCGATGTCGTATACTTAGATATGCCTCCCACAGGTATCGCAAATGCTAATGATATAAGGCTCACTCCATTTAGCTATCACACAGCGGGTTCCAAAGTAAAATCTACCGACAACGACATAAATTCACCGCTTAGCTTCCTGCCTATGGAAATGCGCTTCTTAAACCTTTACGGCAGTCGATCGTATGACTCCAATGATCCTGTGTACGTTCGTCAATCGGGTGCAGTTCAACTGGAGAATATTATCTATGCGGATAATGATGCTAC
>Ga0315282_10002020_pt1 | contig 37865 bp, 33 predicted proteins | sample YL17G07_20_MG_FD_203693 | JGI IMG/M metagenome (GOLD analysis project Ga0315282, IMG submission 203693) | Sediment microbial communities from Yellowstone Lake, YNP, Wyoming, USA - YL17G07_20 | ecosystem: Environmental > Aquatic > Freshwater > Lake > Sediment | place: USA: Wyoming | collected... | reverse complement strand
GCTGGAGCCTGGGGGGCCTCAAAGCCATCCTGTGCCTGCGCACGGCATTCTTCAACGACTACTATGAGGAGCTCATACACGCCTTGCCCGCCGCTGCCTGATCCCAACAATCCTGGCGCGCACCGTCTCTGTTAGCAGGGCTTGACTTCCGGGCAGGATGGGTATAGTATATAAACGAGTGGGTAAATCCCCTGCCAGCGTGCTAAGCCCATGGCATAAGCTGCCTGTATGGCAGCCGCCCAGGGGTGCCACTCAGTGAACCCTTGTGGTGAAGCTGCGCGGCCCGACCGGGTCGCGCTCCTCTTTTACCTCGCCTGCCTGTTGCTGGATCCGTGCCCGGCCTGCCTTGTGGGCATGCTCATCTCCTGGGCCGAGGGGGTGAGCCAGCTCACAGTGCCCTCATTCCTGTCGCCCCGTGAACCTTTCCCACCTCCCAAGTGTCCAAAAGGCAGCTTTGGCCGACCTCCAATACCGTAGTAGGTGTCATTGCGTGCGACATTGGTGGATGCTCCTGCCGATCCTGCTCACCCTGGCAATGCTGGGCCTGGCGCTGCCCGCTTGCTGGGCGCCGGAGCAGCCGGCGGCCGAGGGCTCTGCCGCAGCTGGGACAGAACCGGCCAAGGCGCCTGCTCCTAAGTCCCTGACCCGAGAGCAGCAGAAGCGCATCGTCGTCCTCCTGAAGACTGCGGACGACAACTTCCACCGCTGCCAGCTCGACCGGGCCGAAGCCGACTACCGAGAGGTCTTGGACCTCGATCCCCTCAACATGCACGCGCAGCGCCGCCTGGCCGATTGCCTGCTGGGCCGCGAGCGCTATGCCGAGGCGCTCAAGGCCTACGAGCGGCTGCGAGACCCACAGGTGCAGGCGCAGGCCGAGCGCGCTTACGTGGCCGATCTCGACCGGGCCCTGGCGCTGGCCCGCGAGTGCGTGGACAAGCTGGCGCCCCAGGACTCCTCCATGCCGCTGGCCGCGGTTGAGAAGCGGGCCTTCCGGGACCAGGCCCTGCGCGAGGCCACCATCTACCGGGAGGAAAAGGACTACGGCTCGGCGCTGCGGGCCCTGGGCTACGCCGAGTGGATGGGCGCCGACATTGGCGCGCCGCTGGCCGGTGACGTGTACAACGAGCTGATCGTGGAAGCCGTCAAGTATCACATGGACGCCGGCAACGAGCCGGCCATAGCGGGGCTTTTCGATCTGGCCGACTTCTTGGGCATCCATTCCCAGGAGCGGGCTGCCCTCGAGACGCAGTTCCAGGCCGGCACCAAGGGCGAGGCGCGCAAGATAGCCGTCTCCGCAGCCCCCTACCTGTCGGCCCTGGACGATGAAGTGCAGGCCCGCAAGCTGGTAGACGCGGCCAAGGACCAGGAGCGGCGTCGGTCGGCGCTGGAGCGCATCAAGCTGGCCTTCAGCGGCCTTATCCAGGACCTGATGGGCTACCGGGGCTATCGCGCCGCCCTGGCCGCGAATCCCCCACCCACGGCCCCGCAGGCCACCAAGAAGTACTTCCATCGTTCCTCCCGCCGGCTGGATTATGGCCAGATCGTGCAGCTCAACGCGGTGGACGCGGCCATGTACGCGGCTCAGCCCCTGCTCTTCCGCATGACGCCTGAGGAGTGGCAGGCGCGGGCCGCCCTGAGCGGCTATCCCCGCCGCGAGCCCAAGCTGCCCGCTAGCACCAGGAATGGCCAGTTCGTGGTGGGCATGGAGCGCGACGACCGCGACCTGCGCCACTACTTCTTCCTGATGGATGACCTCACCGATCCCAAGGCCCAGGTGCTGGGCCGTTACGCCACCCGCAGCGAGGCGGAACAGGCCGTGGAGTTCTACGCAGTGACAGACTACAAGTACACCGATGCCACGTATGCCCATGAGTAGGCTGCTCGCCAGAACAGGGCTCATCCTGGCCTCCCTGACGGTCGCGGCGGGGCAGTGCCTCGCCATGCAGCCGCCGGCCGAACGGCGGTACTTCAAAGCCATGGAGCTGCTGGAGCAGGGCCGGGTCGGGCTGGCTATCGAGTACTTGCAGCAAGTGGCCACCGCCCCCGAGGTGGATCTGGGGACCGGCAAGTACAAGGACATCGCCTATCGCAAGGAGCTGGTGCAGCTACTGGTCAACGAGGGGCTCATCGGCCTGGACCCCAGCTTCAATCTCGCCAACTTCGCCGAGGCGCTGCGGGCCCGCGCCCACACCCGGCTGGGCGAAATCTACACAGCTCGGGGCCGATACGACCAGGCTCTGGCTGAGCTGAAGCGGGCCACGCTTAGCGACCCCGAGTACCCCATGGGGCACTGTCGCGCCGCGCAGGCCTTGCTGGCCCGCCGATCTGCCGATCCGCAGGGCGATCTGACGGCGGCCATCAAGGCGGCCAAGCAGGCCTACCTGCTCAGCCCGACCTACGTGGAGTACCGCCGCACCTACGCCACGGCCGTGGCCAAAGAGGCCACCGGGCTCTACGACAAGGGCGAGACCGGCAAGGCCCGCATGGCCTACGAGTTTGCCTTCCAGATTGACCCTCTCAACCCGGAGGCCCTGGCCCAGTACGGCTGGCTGCTCTACCTGGGGAAGGAGCAGCCTCTGTCGGCGGATGATCCCGGCGCCCGCGCCATCCGCGAGTACACCAAGTTCAACGGCATCTACTTCATCCAGCAAGCCACGCGCCTGGCCCCTAGCAACGCCCACTACCACATGCTGCTGGGTCAGGCCTACGAGCGAGAGGGCCAATGGGAACTGGCGCTGGAGAGCTACAAGCTGGCTATGAAGGCGGCCGACCGCAGTCTGGAGGCCGCCCTGGGCGCGGCCCGCGCGCTCAATGCCCTGGCGGCCTACGAGTCGGCCATTGCCGCGCTAGAGGGGGCGCCAGGCGCCAACGGCAGCCCACAGGCCTGGGCTGAGCTGGCGGCAGCCTATCGAGGCAACGGCCAGTACGGCCCGGCGGCGGAAGCGGCTCAGGTCGCCATTCGCGCCCACGCCGATTCTGCGCGGGGCCACTACGAACTGGGCCTGGCCCTGCGTTGCCAGGGCCGCAGCGACGACGCGCTCACAGCCTTCGAGCAAGCCGACAGGCTCGACCCCACCGGCGACGTCGGGCTCAAGTCCCGCGTGCAACTCCTCCACCTGAAGTCCGAGCAGCGCCTCCGGCCCCGCTGAGCCGGCTTCTCTGGAGTGCAACGTCCCCCGACGTTGCGGCCGTCTCTGGAGTGCACCATCCCCTGAACGCGCCTCAGGCTCCCTGCTGGCCCGCCAGCCACAGCGGGATCACCGGCCGCGAGGGCATGCACGCGGTTGCGGTTGACAATGAGCGTAGCTTGCCCTGAGCTTGTCGAAGGGTCCCCCCGTAGCTCGTGATGTGGACCGCCCCACTTGCTGCGGTCCGCCAGGGCTGTGGTGAGCGTAGCCGAACCACAGGTGCGAACCTGTCGCCAGGACATCAGCAGTGCCCGCCTATCGTTGCGATGCCGGCAGGCGCTATTCGGTTAGACGCCCATCACGGACTTCCCGCCCGCGCGCTTGCCATCATTGTACCCACACGGCTGGCGTTGTCCATTCCCCCTTTCAGGCTGCAACGCGCCGAGCCATGTTGCGCTGGTGCAGATAGACGCTCGCCCCCCAGAAGATGACGGTGAACCCGATCAAGGCCAGCAGGCTGAACGCGAGCCCGAAGTGGGTTCGCTGGCCCAAGCCATCGCGCAGCAACTCCGTGCAGTGCGTCAGGGGCGAGACGGAGGCGATCCATCGGCCCCACGCCGGCAACTGCTCAATCGGGACGAATACGCCGCTGAAGAAGATGAGCGGGAGCCGCACCAGGTTCGAGAGCATCATGATCTCGGAGGGCTTGTCGGTGGGCGGCGATGCGAGCAGGATCCCCAGCGTGGCGAAGCACATGGCGGATAGGATGAAGCCGGCCGCGAGTTCCAGGCCGTGGGCGACGCCGGCCCCAAGGGCGAGCGTTGCCAGGCCGACCGGGACAAGGGAGATGGCGCTGCCGAACAGGAACGAGGCGAGCACGTCTCCACCCAGAATGGTGGGCACCGACAGCGGTGCGCACAACAGGCGCTCCAGAGTGCGGGCCTGCGTCTCCCACGGCGGGATGGCCGGGCTCACCGCCGATGTCGTGAAGAACAGGGTGATCGCGATGAGCCCCGGCGCCAGATCGGCTGGCTGCCCCGGGCGGCCGATGGCGAACGCCAGGAACAGACTGGCCGGGAACAGCACTCCGAAGATGAGCACAGGGCCCTTGGCGTAGTAGATCCGCACGTCCTTCTTCGCAATGACCCATGCCAGGCGGATGCTTCTCACGCGCCCTCCCTCCCGGCCACCGCCTGCCCGCTGGTGATGGCCACAAAGACCTCCTCTAGGCTCGGCCCCAACGTGTTCAGGGTGAGGATCCTCAGGTTGTGACTGCGGGAGTAGTCGGCGACTTCGCCAACCACCGCCCCCGGCGCCGGGGTGTACAGGCGCACCTTGTCCCCCTCCTTCTCCGCTCGGCTCACCTGCGTCAGCCCGGCGAGCTCGTCCGACTCCACGGGGCGATCGAAGGCCACCGACACGGACTGGCTGCGGGCGAACGGCGCTTTCAGGGACTCCGGCCGGTCCACCGCCGCCAGTCGTCCTCGGTAGATGATGGCCACCCGGTCGCACAACAGGTTCGCCTCCTCGATGTTGTGCGTGGACAGGAAGATGGTCACCCCCCGGCTTGCCAGTGACCGCATGCGTTCCCGGATAAGGCGGACGCTTTCCACATCCAGGCCCGAGGTGGGCTCGTCGAGGAAGAGCAGCGGCGGCTCATGGATCAGCGCCATCGCCAGCAGCAGCCGCTGCTTCATGCCCTTGGAGTAGGCCTTGCTCTTCTGATGCCGCCGGTCCCAGAGGCCGAACTCGCGCAACAGGGCCTCTGCTCGCTCCCGCCGCGAGGCCCGGCCCATGCCGTACAGCTCGCCGGCCAGCATGAGGTTCTGCCAGCCCGTCAGGTCGGCATACGGGTTGGCCACCTCGGGCACTACGCCCATGCGCGACTTGGCGGCCACTGCCTCGCGCTCGATGTCGTGTCCGAAGATGCGGGCGCTGCCCGAGGTGGGCGGCAGCACCCCGGTCAACACGCGCTGCGTGGTCGTCTTGCCGGCCCCATTGGGGCCCAGCAGGCCGAAGATCTCACCTTCCCCCACGTGGAAGGAGACGTCATCCACCGCGCACAGCTCACCGTAGCGCTTGGTCAAGCCGCTGACTTCGATTGCGTACATTCTACGGTGCCCTCCGGTGTTGCTCAATACGGAGGCTCCTTATTGCTGGCCAATGGAGGACCCAGAGAGCAACACAGGCCCCGAGAAGAAGCCCTTCCTGCCAGAGGGAAATCCAAGTTCGGGCCTCTCCACCCGGGCTGGTGGAAAAGCAGCCGCAATGCAGCCCCACTCCTCTCGCCAACGCCTGGGCAATTCCCACAATGAATACCGCCATCAGCCCACTCGCCAATAGGGCGTTCGCCCGCACCCAGAGGCCAACGATCAGCGCCAGTCCCACGATCACCTCAAGCGTTGGCAACCATAGTGCCACAAGATTGACAGCCCCCAGGGGCAGTGCTTCGTAGTCTATGAGAATCTCTGCAAACTGACCCGGGTGAATCACCTTATCATAGGCAGCGTAGAGGAAAACGCCGACAACGATCAGGCGTAGCGCTATGCCAGCAGTTCGCCGCATTGGTCTACTCCTCTTTCTGTCTTTCACTGGCAACAGGGAGCCCCGCCGCAGTCCAGGCGTCGAAACCGTTCCTCACGATCACCACTCTCGTATAGCCCCGCTCCACCAACCTGGTTGCCACACGTGCGCTCAAGCCGCATTTCGTTCCATAGCAGTAGAGAAGAATGCGTTTGTCCAACGGCACCCGGGATGCGAATTCCGGGTACGTTGTGTCGAATCCGTGATAAGGCAGCGAAACCGCCCCCCGGGCATGTGATTGCTCGTAGTCCTTTCGCTCACGAACATCCACTAATAAGACGTTTTCGCCACGCGCGGCCATTTGGAAGGCCTCCTCGGCACCAGTAAACCTAAGCTGCCTCCAAATCCGCAGCGGGATTCCTGGCCGCTTGGCTTCCGCCAGAGTAAGTGGGAGGCTCTGGGGATGCAAGGCGTTGACCGCGAGGCCGAGCAACAAAGCAGAAAAGACCATGATCACGATTCGCCAACTGTCCTGGAGAACCCCGCTACCACGGCAGAAACGACCGAAGGCTCCTGCTCTCTGGTCGCTGGCTGCGCGCATCACCGGTTCCTCCTGCTGGCGGATTGGCGGCCGCCTTTTCTTGGACACCCGGGCGCGTCTAGACACGCCTCTGTCGGCGCCGCGCAAATCTCCTCGAGCCACCGCCCAACTCGCGTGGCGATCCTGCGGATCTGCCTCCGGTCGAGCGAGTAGTGCACCCAGTAGCCGCGCTTGGCTCCGCGCACTAGCCCGGCCTCCCGCAGCACTCGCAGGTGCTGGGACACCGCCGAGTGCGTCACCCCCAGGCGGTCTGCCAGCGCTCCTACGCACAGCACGTGCCGAGACAGCTCGTTGACGATGCACAAACGAGTCGGGTCCGACAACGCACGGAATACCTTGGCCAGATCAGGCATGGGACTTCGTAAGCGTTTTCGCATATACTAACAGACCTCGGCGCCGGTGTCAAGTCCGTCAGCGCACTCGTCCGCGCCTCACACAGCGGCGGCACGCACAGGCTCGCGTCGCCGCCTGGCAGGAGCGGGCTTATGGGGGAACTCCTTGCGGAAGCGGCGCTGGAGCCTCGCGGGCGAGCTGCTGAGCAGATCGGGAGCGATGACGCCGCGCTTCCTCTCCTCCCCGGTCGCCAGGCGCTCGACGAAGGGCGTGAGCACGTGAACGCAGTCCGGCTGAAACGGTGGGCCCCCGTTGATCGCCGACAGCGGCGGGTACGCCGGGTGCGGCTGCTCTCCGATGCTCACGATGGCGTTCTCGTAGTAGCGGCAGAAGTCGTGCGCGTTGTGCGCGGACACCTGGGCGAGCTGCACCCCGTGCTCCCGCAGCCGGTTGATGGTCCCCTGGGTCATAGCCTCGCGCGTGGTCGTCCGCGCCACCATCTCGGCGTACCGGTCGAGCGGCCACTGCCGCCCCAGCCTATCCACGAACACAGGCCGGCCGGCGGCCAAAGCCGGGCCCGCACAGCCTAGTGCCAGACAGATCACGATGAGCGCTCCGATGTCTCTCATGTTGGCGCCTACCCTCCGTTGGGGCGGCCGGCTCGACGTGCTGCTTGCGACCACGGTCTCATCCCAGCCCAGCGCCTTACCTCCTGCTCCAGGCAGCGCCGTACGACTGTGCCCACCGTCACAGACGCAGGTCACGATTAGCCGCCACTGCCCTCAAGGTACACTCCTGGTGGGAGTAGCCTACCTGCTGACGCTAGTCAGCTCAGGAGAACGAATGAGGGTGATTACCATGCTGCGCAAGTCGCTCATCGCAATCGGCGTGCTGGCGCTCTGCGCGGGAATAAGCTGCGCCGGTTACTGGGGGCTGACTCCCGCCCGCTCCGGTTCCTACAAGGCGTCTGCGAACATCCGCTCCGGGCAGGAGTGCGTCTTCCACGAGTACCTGCCGGAAGGCGTCTACATGATCTCCCTGTATGGCAGCGGCGGCCACGTCTGGCGGTCGGACACCGCTGGCGACTACTGGGGGCTGGCCGCGCTCATCTTCGGTGGTGAGCCCTCGGGGCGCGGCGTGGGAGCGCGCGACGTCGGCCCGCAAGGCGAGGACGTCCGCGCCTATGGCAGCGAGGGCAAGCTGCGCCTGGAAGACCGCCCCGCAGCTCGCGCGGTGGAGTCGCCTGGCGACGTGGCGTCGGCCCGGGACACGCAGCCTGAAGTTCAGCTCGAGCGCCGCTACTCGGGTGAGGGCAAGCTAGACGCAGTGCGTCCCCGGGGGTTCAAGCCAACCCCCGTGCCGCCCAAGGAGTCACAGCCCGGCGTAGGCGCGAGGCATCTGGATCGGAACCTGGAGCTCGGCTCGCAGGACTACCGGGACTACGGCCGTGACGGCTGGTATCGCGACCTGCCCCGCCGCGACCGGGGCGGCCCGGACGTGGACCTGTACGTCTTCAACCGCTGGGGGCAGTTGGTGGCCGTGTCCGACAGCTACGAAAGCTCGGAGTCCGTCATGCTCCGCATTGACCGCTCGGGTGGCCGCTGGCTGGAGATCGTGGTCCACTCCGCCCGCGGCTCCGGCAGCTTCTACCTGAGTGTCGTCCGCTTCTAGCCCTATGCGCGGTGGGGTGGGAGTCGCAGCAGGGGGCCTGGGCCATCGCCCAGGCCCCCTTGGCTTCCATTGCCCACCCTGTCTCTCCGGTCGTGGAGTCGGCAGGGGGACCTGCCTCCCACGCGCAGAGCTAACCAGCGAGCACCCACGAATCGCGTGGGAGGCGGCTCCAGCCGCCGACGCCGTGTCGGTGCCGTCAGCTCAGCCTCGCTCTCGCGCGAACCGCCTCAGCTCCGACCACTGGAAGGCGCTCCAGCCGGCTATCTCCACTGGCTGCCCCGGGGTCAGATCGAACCACGGGCTCTCTCGCCCTGGAGCCAGCACGTGCGCGGACTGGGCCGGCATGAACCCTTGCAGCAGGAGCCCCTTGAGCTTGCCGGATCGGTCACGCGCGAGGTCCACGATGAGCACTGCATGGCCGGGACTGCCGCCGTGGGCGAAGAAGTCGCCTACCCGAATGTCCGCAGGCGCGATGCGCCGACCCTCCTGGGCCAGCGAGTACGTGCCACACCACATGAAGACCGCCTGGAGGTAGCGGTCGAAGTTGGCCCGCAAAGCATCCCTGCCAGCGGCTCGCTCGAAGCGCAAGCGGTTGCCCTCCAGGCGCGGACGCATCCCCCTTTTCCACTCCCGCCAGGAGATGGTGCCGCCGCCGGTCAGTCTGAAGACGATCTCGCCTTCCCGGCCGGCCCAGCGCAGGTACTCGGCCCGCAGCCGCACGATGGTATCGGCGCACTCCTGGTTGGGCCGCACGTCAATGTCCACCACGGCCGCCAGTGCTGGCGAATCCGCCGGCACGACCGTCTTCTCGTCCCTGGTCCGAACCGGCGTCCCAAACGACTCCAGCGGCAGATGCCGCAGCCACTCGGCCCAACTGCGGTACGCGACCGGCACCCGCTCGAAGCCCTCTGGCGGCGAGAAGCGCCAAGCCATGGCCTCATAGGAGGTTGCCGCGAGCGCCCATGGGTATTCGTCTGCGGAAGGCCCCATGCTGGCGTAGGTCCGCCAGTGCCCGGGTGAGCCGAGCTGGATGCTGACCAACTCACCCTTGCCCGGGTCGAAGCTGTTGAACGTCAGTATGAGGAAAGCGTCGCTGCGGCTCCAAGCCAGAAGCAGGGCTCCCACCTGGAGCCGTGTAGGGACGAACGTGAGGTTGTAGTACTCCTCGTTCCCCCCGGGCACGTCCTCCCCCACCAACCCGGTGACCTCCCTATGCGTCATGCCGAGGCGCAGGTGGTTGCTCAGGAGGTCGTTGAGCATACGTGTGCGTCTGTTATCGCCGGGCACCCCCCAGCCAGGACCTAGCTTGCTCAGGCTCCTCCACACGGTCCCATTGAACGGGATGTCCGGCCCCCAGGCATGTTGCAGCACCGCCCAGCCGGTCAGCATCAGGAGTGCGACGACAGCCAGGACGAATAGCCACTTCCAGCGCCGCCAACGCGACGGTTTCGCTTGCACCTGCTCCATGGCTCTTCCCTCCCTCTACCCGCGCGCCCGTCCCGGGCCCACGCGACCTAGCCGAGTCTGTAGCTGCGCTCGTACCGCACCCGCGACAGCTTTCCCCTGCGCGGGTCGCCCGCGTCGAAGTACAGCGATAGGTAAGGGGTGACCCAAGAATCGTGGATCAGGACTTCGAGCCGGCAGCCCCAGGTCAGCCCGTGAGACAGAGCGTAGTAAGCGCCGCCCGAGGGGTCCCATTTGTCTCCCTTCCACATGAAATCCGGTGGGCCCAACAGCCCCTCGACTTCGCTGTATGACATGCCGACGTGCAGGTGGTGGGCCAGCAGATCGTTGAGCATGCGCAGGCGGGTCTCCTCCACCTCCTCCGGCCACAGTCGCTCGTCCGCGAGGCTCTTCCACGTCTCCGAGTCGAACGGTATGTTGGCGTTCCGCGCGACGTAGAAGCCGGCGGCGACGCTGAGGATGACGAGCGCGGTCAGGGCCAGCAGGAAGAACGTCCGCCACCGCAAACGCGACAGCGCGAGACGCAGGCGACTCATGTTCCCTCTCTCCCCCTCTACACTCGGCCTGCTGAGGCCCGGCGCCACCCCAGCCGGTGCGCCTTCTCAGCCCAGTTGCGCCCTGGCGCGGGCCAGCACCTTGTCAATCTCCCGCTGCACGTCGGGCTCCAGCGCGTAGTCGTGCTGCGCAACCAGCCTGCGAATCTCGGCATGCACCTGCTGGCGGATGGAGGGGCAGCCGTCCGCCTGCCAGGCACTCAGGCTCCGGCGCTCGAAGAACCCGGGCTGCCAGTAGACGTCTCGGTACGCCTCCCGCGTGGCCTCCAGCGCGGCATGAACTCCGGCCTCCATCGCCTCCAGCACGTCGGCCAGGCACCGCTCCGGGTCGCACGCCGCCTCCATGCCCTGCACCAGCCGCTCCACGTGCTCCTTGATCTCCAGGTCGTAGAGCAGTTGCTCCGCGCTGAACACCTCGTCCAGGCTCAGCGTGCCCACCGAGCCGAAGTATCGCTGCCCCAGCAAGGCGCCGGCAGTCATCAGGCTGGCCCGCTCGGCCGAGGCCTGCACGCCCGGCATCTTCGCCATGACGTGGATGTTGCCCGCCGCCGGGTGCCAGGGGGTGCCGTGCAGGTATGCGTTCACCTCCGCGCCCAGCAGTTGAAGCAGGAAGTTCTCCGGCGAGCCGAAGACCTGCATCAAAGTCTTCATGTCGGCAGGCACGACTTCCACCCACCAGTTCGGCTCCCGGCCCAGCAGCTCGCGCACCAGGATGGCCGAGCCGACTACCTCCGCCGCCGCCAGCGCAAACGCATCGCCCGGGTGGATGGAGGCGGTGCCGCCTAGCGAAGGCATGGAGCCCACATGCACGCTCGTTAGCTGATCGCGCAGCGCCAGCGCGCAGGCCAACGACTCGCCGCGCAGCATCAGAGGGGTGAAGACCCAGACGTCCACGTGGCGGAGCGGGTTGCCCAGGGCCTGCGCCATGTCCACGATGTAGGGCAGCGATTCCAGCGACTTGACATCCCCCGGCCTGCGTCCGCCTCGGCAGTAGGTCGCGGAGACCCACAGTTGCACCACCGGCTGAAGCGGGCCCGGCACATCCAGGGGCGTGCCCGGCGCGGTGCAGCGCACGCCCCGGTCGTGCAGCACGTCCACCAGCTTGGTGGCCTCAATGAGCTTCTCGGTGGTGTACGGCACGATACGGTCCGTCTCCAGGTCGTGGACGTGCATGGAGTAGTTGCTCACGCCCACCTCGAACCGGGAGCTTGCCGGCTGGAGCGGCTGAGGCTGAAGCGAGAACGCATTGCCGTTGCGCTCACGCACACCGCGCAGAAACGCCTCGGCCACGTTGCGTTCGATGCGGACCCGCCCGTCCCTGCCCCCGAACCCGCACGCGCCCAATGCCTCGCGAGCCTTCTCATCCCGCAGCTCTATCCCGACACTCTCCAGAATGCGATACATGGCCTCTTCAACGCGCTCCAGTTGCTCCAGGCTGAAGAAGGCCGAACGGCTCACGGTGAAAGCTGACGCGCTCATGAACTGCTCCTTCGCCTTCGGCCATTGGCGGCCGCATGCCGCCCAGGAAGACCGGGTTGTCCCACTTCTCCGCCAGCCAGAGCAGCATGGCCGCCTCTCGTGGACAGCGTTCGCCAGAGCTGGCGGGCAAGAATGCCCGCCCCACGCAGGAAGTACAAGAAGAGCTTACGTGGGCCGGGCATTCCTGCCCGGCGATCGTCCGACCAGGAAGGCTGCATGGGCCATGGCCGATTGCCGCCGTGTTCACCGACGAGATTGCCCGTGCCTTCGCCGCCAGCCAGAGGAGCACGCTAGGCGACTCCTCAATCCCCCGTGCGCCGCCCAGCTCGCAGAAAGATTCTCCCTCTGTCCACAACCCATCGGCCCGGGCCGCTGAACAACACGAACTCGGCCCCCAGAAGGAACGCCGCCCATCCAGCGGACAGCAGCCACACGCGCCACGCGCTCTGCACCGCCGGGATCGCCGTCGTTCTGACCCAAAGGTCCGGCAGGGACATCCGGACGAGTACTGCCGTGGCTATTGCCAGCCCGGCCACGAGCAGCCCGAGCAGCGCCCCGCAGTGCGCCCCCGCCTGGCTTCCCGCGCCACGCGCGACCCTCTGGCTGGCCAACGGGCTCGCGAGCGTGAGGCTGGCGCACCACGCCACACTGCACAACGCCGCGCCGTACGAGGAGATCGGCGGAGCTCCGCCCAAGTCGGCGACGCGCAGCGCCGCCAGAGTGACGCCCACGAGTGCGGCAGGGAGGAAGGCGATGCCCCCGGCGGCCACTTGTCCCGCAAGGAGGGTTCGCGAGCGGAGGGCAGCGTGCTCATGCTCGGATCCGCGCGCGCCAAGGGCGATGGCCGTTGTGGCGATCGCCGCTGGCACCCCCGCCAAAAGGATGGGCCAGCTTGGGAGCAGCGCGAAGTACACCGGGTAGGGCAGAGGAGTGGTCGGGCCCGCGATGACCGCCGCCAGCGACAGCAGCCCCCCCGCCGTCAGCCATGGCCTGAGCCTCCTGCGTCGCATCTCGCGCAGGAAGACCGGGTTGTCCCACTTCTCCGCCAGCCACAATAGCATGGCGACCTCCGCCCCACCGCGCTTAAGCTACAGCCCGACGCCCCCTACTCCAGCACAATATCCCGCCGGTTGATCTGCCCCGGCAGCCACGCGCCCAGGTTGTAGGGGGGCGCGCCGGCCTTGCGCAGATGGAGGGGCGTGGGGGAGATGGGCTGCTGCCGCAATTCTACGAGGATCGCGTAGCCGACGTTGTCGTGAGCCACCGGGTCGAAGCTGGCCAGCACTGCGCCGTACTCACCCCTGGCCCGCGGGTTGTCCTCGGGGCCGCCGTCGTAGAGCGGCAGCGTGCCATCGCCTAAGATGAGCCGGGTCTTCTCCCTGATCACCGGCGCGGAGTTGACCAGCGAGATGAACGGCTCGCAGAAGTTGAAGTGGAAGCGCTGCGGGTTGCTGATGGCGCCGAAGTTGTTCTTCAGCGCCATGGTGACGCCGGGCGACCACGCGGCGGCCATCGAGGTCTTGAGCATGGGCATGTTGACCAGGGCCGTGATCTCTTGGCTGTAGACCGTGGCGAAGCGCGTGTAGATTTGCCCGATCTGCACCGGCACCCGGTCGTACTCCTCCAGCCCCTGGCAGCGGAAGCCCTCGGCTCTGCGGCGCACCGGGTAGCCGCAGGCCTTCAGAGCCTGCTCGGTCTGATCGCAGACGATGATATTGCCCTCGGGCACGCCGGCGGCGGCCATGCCGGCCACGGCCGCCTCCACCATGACCAGCGAGGTGCAGCAGGAGGGCCCAGCCGAGCAGTTCACCTTGATGCCCACCACGTCCTGAGGGCTGACGATGAGCTTCCAGGCCTCAGCCACTTGCTGGGTCCCAGTCAGCTCGCAGACCGCGCGGTCCACTGCCTCGCGCAGCTTGGCCTTGTCCACCGTGCGCCGCGACATCATGCCCGGGTGCCGCACCACCACCACGTCGCTCTTCTGCACCGGCTGTGCGTGCGCCGCGCCGCCCAGGGCTAGCCCGGCGGCCCCCAGGGCCGCCTGTCGCAGGAACTCACGCCGACTGCTTGGATGGCTATTCATGGCTCGCTCTGTGGCGTCAGCCGCCGCGTATTCGCTCCAGGTGCGCGTACTGCAACTGGAGCTTCTTGACGCCGGCCTTCTTGAAGGCTACCGTCACCTCTGCCTTCGGGCCGACGCCTTGCTGCGTGATGACGATGCCCTCGCCGAACTTCGGGTGCTGCACCTTGTGCCCGGCCTTGAACTCTGGCTCTGCCGGCAGCACCTCAGCCACCGCCTTGGCCGCCTCCGCTCGCTTCCGGACCTTGTCGCCATCGCGGTCGGCCCGGCGGTTGAGGATCTTCACCAGGTCGAGCTTGGGCCCCCCAACAACCCTCTCTGCCTCCACCGCAGGCGGCGCGGCGAGCTTGAGCTGGGTGATCTCCTCGCGGCGGTCCACGAACTCAGCCGGCAGGTCGGTCAGGAAACGCGAGGGTTGGCTGGTCTGCGTCTGGCCGAAGATGGTGCGCCGGTAGGCCCGCGTCAGGTACAGCATCTCCTGGGCCCTGGTGATGCCCACGTAGCACAGCCGCCGCTCTTCCTCCAGCTCCCGGTCGTCGCCCATGCTGCGCCGATGGGGCAGCAGCTCCTCCTCCATGCCCGCAATGAAGACGACGGGGAACTCCAGCCCCTTGGCCGAGTGCAGCGTCATGAGCGCCACCGCATTGCCCTGGTCCTCCAGGTCGTCAATGTCGGTGAGCAGCGAGATGTGCTCCAGGAACGCTCCCAGCGTGGGCTCCTCGCGGGCCTTCTGGAACTGCTGCGTCACCGACAGGAACTCCTGGACGTTCTCTACCCGCGAGGCGGCCTCCGCCGTGCCCTGCCCCAGCAGCTCGGGCAGGTACGCGGTCTCGTCCAGCAGCGCGTTTGTCAGCTCGGTAATGGTGAGCTTGTCCACCCGCTCCATCAGCGAGGCCATGGTGGCGACGAACGCCTTGACGGCCTGCTGCGGCGCTGCCGCCAGTTCCTCGCTGTCGTCGGCCATCTGCATGGCCTCGAAGAGCGGCACGTTGCGCTCGTAGGCCAGGCGGTCCAGCGCCCCGATGGTCTTGTCGCCAATGCCCCGGGGCGGCTCGCCGATGATCCGCCGCAGGCTGACGCCGTCGCGCGGGTTCTGCAGCACGCGCAGGTAGGCCAGCAGGTCCTTGATCTCCTTGCGCTCGTAGAAGCGCAGGCCCCCCACAATGCGATAGGGGAGGCCCACGGAGAGAAACGCCTCCTCGATCACCCGGCTCTGCGCGTTGGTGCGGTACAGCACCGCGAAGTCGGACCACTTGCGGCGCGCCGCCTGCGCCCGTTCCCGGATGGTCTCGGCAATGTAGGTGGCCTCCTCCTGCTCGTTGACCGCCTCGTAGCAGACGATGTTCTCGCCGGGATGGTTCTCGGTCCACAGGCGCTTGTCGGCTCGGCTGGCGTTGCGTTTGATGATCTCGTAGGCGCATTCCAGGATCTTCTGGGTGGAGCGGTAGTTCTGCTCCAGCTTGATGACCCGCGCGTCGGGGTAGTCGTTCTCGAAGTCCAGTATCAGCCCCACATTGGCCCCGCGCCAGCCGTAGATGCTCTGGTCGTCGTCGCCCACCACGGCGATGTTGCGATGCACGCCGGCCAGCGTGGTCACGAACTTGTACTGCGCGTAGTTGATGTCCTGGTATTCGTCCACCAGGATGTGCTGGAAGCGCCCCTGGTACTGCTCCAGCACGTCCGGCGCCTGCTCCAACAGCTCCACCGTCTTCATGATCAGGTCGTCGAAGTCCAGCGCGTTGTTCTGCGCCAGCCGCTCCTGGTAGAGCTGGTAGACGCGGGCCGTGACCTTGTCGCTCCGGCCCCGGCTGGTGCGCTTGAAGCGCTGCGGGTCAATCAGCTCGTTCTTGGCCTGGGAGATGGTGTCCAGGACTGCCGCCGGCGGCCACTGCTTGGGGTCAACGTCCGCCAGGGACAGGCACTCTTTGACCAGCGCCTGCTGGTCGCCGGTGTCGAAGATGCTGTAGCTGGGCTGGATGCCGATGCGCTGTCCCTGCCGCCGCAGCAGGCGCGCGCAGATGCTGTGGAACGTGCCCGCCCAGATGCGGTCCGCCTGCTCGCCCACGAGCTGCCGGATGCGCTCCTTCATCTCGTTGGCGGCCTTGTTGGTGAACGTGACCGCGAGCAGCCGCTCCGGCGGCACGCCGCGCTCGTGCACCAGGTAGGCGATGCGGTAGGTCAGGGCCCGCGTCTTGCCGCTGCCAGCGCCGGCGAAGATCAGCAGCGGCCCCTCGCCATGCACCACCGCCTCGCGCTGTTCGGGGTTGAGGTCATCCAGGATTGACACGGTGTCTCGCCGCAACGCCGTTTGCCTCGCCGTTGTAGGAACGCGGTTGACCCGCGTGCGCACGTCGTGCGGTCCCAACAACGCGCGTTCAAAGGGATTATAGCACACGCCCAAGTGGGGAACAACCGCGCGACCGATGCCTCACGTAGGGCAGGAGCTGGCCTCCTGCCCGCCGTTGCCGTGCCGCCGGTCCGTTTGTACGAGGGGCGTCCCGCCCCGACCAGCCTCTAGGGCACGGCCTTGGCTCGTGTCCTGTCTCCTGTCCAGGGCCAAGCGGCCCTGGAGCCCGCCCCTACATGCTGACCTTGGCGCAGGGCACCTGCCCAACCAGGTTACGCTAGCAAGGGAAGCACCGACCCCTCCGCCCCGGCGGACGCCTTCAGGCCCAGGTACTCCAGGCCGGTGGCGGCGGCCGGCGGCGACGCCCGGGTACTTCATCACGAACGGCCCGGTTCGGCGCAGCCTTTGGATGTGGTGGCGTGCTGTGGCTGCTGTGGGTAGTCGCGGGTCTTCAGCCTGCGGCGGTGGGTCGGAGGTGGTTCCGTCAGCGACGACCCACCACCGACCACCTCCGCAGGCTCAGCTCCGTCACCGCCGGCCGAAAGACCTGCGGCTACCCACAGCACGGCCGGCCGGGCCTCTTCCCGTCGCGGAGAGCCGTTTGTGGAGTGCAGCGTCCCTTGACGCTGGATGGCCCAAGCCGCGTTGACAGCACCCCTGCGCCGCTGGTATCATCGGCCCGGTGACTACTGTGGACCAGCGCCGCACGCCCGCCAATCGCCTCAATGACTTGACCAACAGCGAATGGCTCCGCCGCACCAAGAGCTTCTGGCTGAGCGAGGCGAACCGGGAGAGCGGGAGGCAACGGCCGCAATGGCTGGATCAGTTCGCCCAATGGCTCCGGGCAGAGAAGGGCGAGTCGGCCGCCGAGGAGATCCTGGGCCAGGTCTACGACAGCTTCGTCTATAGCCAGCCTCCCGCGCGCGACCCCCTCAAGAGCCAGCATCCCGCCACCTTCGCTGAGGAAGACATCCAGAAGCTCATCGAGTTCTTCAGCAAGCGCCGCCAGACGGTGCTGGACCCGTTCCTGGGCTCGGGCTCGACGCTCATCGCCTGCCACCGCTGTGGCCGCAAGGGCCTGGGCCTCGAGCTTTCCCGGCACTGGGTGCAGGTAGCCAGAAAGCGCCTGCGTGCCTCCGGGGCCGTCGTCAGCGACTTCGACGGCAAGCTGTCCGCGTCCGGCCAGAAGCTCATCTGCGGCGACGCCCGCGTCGAGATGGCCCGCCTGCGCAGCGGCAGCTTGCACTTCGTAGTCACCAGCCCCCCCTACTGGCGCATTCTGCGCAAAAACGGCATGAAGGTGGCAGCCGAGCGCACGGCGAAAGGCCTGCCAACACACTACAGCGAAGCCGCGGCCGACCTGGGCAACGTCGCCGACTATGAGGAGTTCCTGGCGGAGCTGGATGTGGTGTGGCGTCAGTGCGCCCGCGTCCTGCGGCCGGGCCGCTACATGTGCGTGATAGTGTGCGACTTCCGGCACGGGCAGGACTTCTACCTGTATCATGCTGACATTGCCCGCCACATCGAGGGCTGCGGGCTGAAGCTCCAGGGCGTGACCATCCTGGCCCAGGACAACAAGACCCTGTATCCCTACGGCGTGGGGAATGCCTTCGTCTCCAATATTCACCATCAGTACATTCTCATCTTCCGCAAGCCGCGCTAGGCCCTCGGGGTCTGTCGGCGCCACCGAGGCGACACGCGGCGGGCATTCGCATCGCCATGCTCACTGAAGAGCAGAAATCCACGCTGCTAAGCCTCGCCCGGCAGTCGCTGGCGGCGGCTACGCGAGGTGCCCCCCTGCCCCGCCCGGAGATCGCCGACTCGGCCCTGGCGCGGCCCTGCGGCGCCTTCGTCACCCTCAAGGTCCACGGCCGCCTGCGCGGCTGCATCGGACTGGTCGAGGCGATCAAGCCACTCTACCAGAGCGTCATCGAGATGGCGCGATCGGCGGCGCTGGACGACCCACGGTTTCCCCCCGTCACGCCAGACGAGCTGCCCGGCATACACATCGAAATCTCCGTCATGTCGCCTCTCGAGCGGGTCAAGGATGTGCAGCGCGAGGTCGAGGTGGGCCAGCACGGCCTGCTGATCCGCAAGGGCTTCTTCTCGGGCCTGCTGCTGCCCCAGGTGCCCGTGGAGTGGAACTGGGACCGGGACGAGTTCGTGCAGCAGACGTGCCTGAAGGCCGGCCTGCCCCCCGACGCCTGGCGCGAGGGAGCGGAGATATACCGCTTCAGCGCCGACGTCTTCGGTGAGCCGGAGCGCTAGGCCTGGCGCACTATACTGTAGGAGGTGTAAGCAACGTGGGTCAAAAGCTGCGGCGACGAGACTTCCTGGCCAAGTCGCTGGCAGGGGCGGGAGCCTTTGCTATCCCCTACCTCCTGCCCGCCGGCCTCTTGGCGCAGCCCTCGCCCAACGAGGTGACGGTGCGCGCCGTCATCGGCGTCGGCGGCAGGGGCAGTGGCCTTCTGGGCGACCTGCTCAACCGCCTCAAGAACCAGAAGGACGTGCGCGTGGCCGCCGTCTGCGACGCAGACGAAGGCCGCATGCGGGCAGCCCTCAAAGGCGCCCTCGACGCCGGCGCCGACTGCAAGGGCTACCGCGACTTCCGCGAGGTCCTGGACCGCAAGGACATTGACGTGATCTACATCGGCACGCCGCCCCACTGGCACGCCCTCGTCAGCATTGCCGCCGCCGAGGCGGGCAAGGACATCTACTGCGAGAAGCCCATGACCAAGTTCATCCACGAGGGGCGCGCCGTGGCGCAAGCGGTGGAGCGTCATGGGCGAGTCTTCCACATCGGCACCTTTGGCCGCTACGGTGCCCGTGACCTGCGCAAGCTGGTGATGAGCGGGCTGCTGGGCACACCCCTGCTGGTGCGCATGAACCGCCAGAAGTACGGAGGCCAGGGCGCGTGGAAGATCAGGGAGTGGAGCGGCCAGATCAACCTGACGCCGGAGCCCGTCCCCGCCGGCCTGGACTGGAACTACTGGTTGGGCCCGGCGCCCTACAAGCCCTACCATCCTCACCGCTGCTTCGGCAGCTTCCGTGGCTACTGGGACTACGACGGCGGTGGCTACAGCGACATGGGCGCACACTACTGGGATCCCGTGCAGTACTTCCTCGGCTACGATGATACCGGCCCCGTCGAGATCGAAGCCGTGGCCCTCTGGCCCGCCCACCCCGAGGCTGTCGGCATGTGGGAGAGCATTGACTACACCTTCGCCGACGGCACCAAGGTCCACTGCAACAGCGGCGAGTGGGGCCAGAGCGACCCGCCAGACGCGCCCTTCATTGAGGGGCCCAAGGGCAAGGTCCTCATGGACGGCAAGACCGATCCGCCCGGCCTGTTCGAGCAGCTCGGCAACGTCCCGGACCCGCCCCAGATGATTGACTTCGAGACCGCGCTCAAGGTGCGCCAGCAGCCGGGCGGCAACGCCGAGGTCTCCCAGCGCGTGGCCAGCATCCTGCACCTGGGCAACATCGCCATTCGCCTGGGCCGGAAGCTGCGCTGGGACCCGGAGAAGGAGCAGTTCATCGGCGACGAAGAGGCCAACCGCTTCGTCAACATCCCCATGCGCCCGCCGTGGCATCTCTGAGATGCTCTCGCCTCTCAGCGAGACTCGCATGGTGCAATGCCAAGGACAGCGGTTAGCCCACAAGGAGGAGAGACGAAGATGACCCGCTTGCGATGGTTGGTACTACTGGCGGCGGTTAGCGCGGCCCTGCTTGCGCCGCTCGTCGCTCGCGCCCAACAGGCAGCTCAGCCCGGCGACAACCTACCGGCTCTGGTGCAGGACATGACGTCCGAGGACGCCGCCGTGCGCACCAAGGCGTTTGACAGCCTGCGCGCCCTGGGCGCCGATGGTGTGAAGCGACTGCTGGCCCTGCTGGTCGAGCCCGGCCAGGGCGAAGACGCCGGCGTGCGCATGGCCCTGCACGGAATGGCGGCCTACCACAGCCGCCCCGGCGCGGGCAATGAGCGTGCCGCGTTCGCCAATGCCTTGCTCCCATACCTGGACGGTAAGGCGCCGGCGCCGCTGAAGTGCTTCGTCATTGCGCAGTTGCAGATCTGCGGCCGCGACGAGTCCGTGCCGGGGCTGGCCGCCTGTCTGCTGGACGAGGCGCTGGCCGACTTCGCCACCCAGGCTCTGTCGGCCAATCCCACCCCGCCTGCGGCCAAGGCGCTGCGTGACGCCATTCCCAAGACGCAGGGGCCGGTGCGGGTCGGCATCATCCTGGCACTCGGCTACAAGCGCGACGTGGAGTCGGTGCCCGCGTTGCTGACCGAGGCCGCCAGCGCTCAGGCCGACATCCGCCTGGCGGCCATCGAGTCGCTCGGGCGCATTGGCGATGCCAGGGCTGAGGCCCTGATCGCCGGCGCTTTGCGCAGGGGGACCGAGCGCGAGCAGCGCACGGCCTTTGACGCCTACCTGCGGCTGGGCGAGCGGCTGCTCGCCGCCGGCAAGCGTCCCGAGGCCCTGAAGGTCTATACGCGCGCCCTGCCAGTTGCTCCCGAGGGCCACTCAAGGGTGGCGGCGTTGCTGGGTGTCGCCAAAGTGGGCTCCCCAGACCTGGTGAAAGTCATCCTGCCCTACGCGGCCGACCCTGACCCCGCCGTGCGCGAAGTGGCCGCGGCCTGCCTGGCCCAACTGCCCGGTGCGGAGGTCTCCACCGAGATCGCCGCCGCCATGAAGAACGCCGAGCCGAAGCTGAAGGGCGCTCTGCTGCGCTTGCTCGCCCAGCGCAAGGAGCCCACGGCCACCGCTGCCATCGAAGAGGCAGCGAAAGACCCCAACTTGGAGATCCGGGTCACCGCACTGTACCTGCTGGATCGCCTGAACGACCCGGCGCTGGAGCCGACGCTGCTGGACGCGGCCACTAAGGGCTCCGACCTCATCCACCCGGTGGCGCTGGAAGCCTACATGAAGCTGGCCGACGGCCGCCTGCGCAACAACGACAAAGCCGGAGCCCTGGCCATGTACACGCGCGCCCTGGAGGTGGGCCGCCAGGACGCCCTGCGCCGCGCCGCGCTCCAGGGCTTGGCCGCCGCGCCCAGCGTGGATTCGTTGCCCAAGGTGGAGGCGCTGCTTCAGAACGAGGCCCTGCGCGGCGACGCCCTGCGCGCCTACGTGGCTATCGCGGCGACGGTCTCCGCCGCCGGCGAGAAGCAGCGAGCCATTGACATGCTCCAGCGAGCGCTTCAGATGGGCCCACCCCGCGACGTGGCCGACAACGCGGTCGCGGAGCTGCGCCAGCTGGGCATCAAGGTTGACCCGGCCATGGCCGCCGGCTTCGTCACCACCTGGTGGATCATGGGGCCCTTCGCCGGAGAGGCGGTAGACGAGGAGCGCCCGCCCGAGAAGGCCGTTGACCTCAAGGCCACCGTCAGGATAGACAACCGCGACGTCGCCTGGCTACAGCATCACACCACCGACAGCAGCGGCATCGTGGACCTGTTTGCGCTGCTGAACCCGAACAACAACGTGACTGGTTACATGTACGCCGAGGTGACCGTCGCCCAGGCCCAGGACGTGCTGCTCAAGATCGGCAGCGACGACGGCGCCAAATGCTGGCTGAACGGCCAGGTCGTTCACCGCTTCCCGGAGCCGCGCTCGCTTGTGGTGGACCAGGATACGGTCAAAGCGCACCTCAACGCAGGCGCTAACAAGCTCCTGCTCAAGGTCGTTCAGGGTGGTGGGGAGTGGGCCGCCTGCCTCCGCCTCACCGACCCCGACGGCAAAGCCATCAAGTTCGAGCAGAAGGAGGAGTAGCTGGACGCCAGGCACTGCGCCCCGACGTGCCCGGTGCCGTGCCGGCGTGAGTGAGCTGTCACCCTCAGCGCAGCGAAGGGTCTCGTTGTCGTGACGAGTCCTTTCCATCGGCTCAAGATGGCCGAAGACCCTCGTAGGGCAGGAGCGTGCCTCCTGCCCGCGCCGTCATGTCGAGTGCGACATCCCCCGCCTTCGCAGGTGCAACATCAGGTGATGTTGCACTCCAGAGGGGCTAGCCTGCAAAGCGGTGTGCGAGCTACTATGGAGTGCAAAGTCACCTGACTTTGCACCGTCGTTTGGCCGTCATCACACTCGAAGCGCTGCTATAGGGACCAGTCGGGGAGCCGCAGGCGTGTGGTAGTCCAACCTGATTGGGGCTCTAACGGGACGCGCCCCGCCCCCGGCCCTACAAGCTCCCAAGTCAGCTTACTCTCCCTCTGCACTTCCTCCCACGCTCTGCGGAAGCGCGGGTTCTTCATCTGCTTGTCCAGATGGGCGCGAAGAGTGCGCCGTCTCAGTTTCCGGGCCATGGGCCAACTCAACTCCTTGCGCCTGGGTACTTCGTAGGGCAGGAGCTTGCGCTGCTCTGCGAAGTAGCTTCGCTACGCAGCGCGAGCCTCCTGCCCCGTTTTCTGGGCAATGTGAACCCTGAAGACCCATCGAACGTTCAGAACTTATGACGCACCCGAGCGGCTCCCGTCCTTGCGATTCGCCCCTCGGGTGTGCTATACTAACCAGTCAAGTCGGGCCATTGATAGGCAGTCCCGGCAGGCCTGTGAAGCGCACCTAAACGGCTCGTCGCGATTGCAGGAATGGCTAGGCGGTTCGCGTCCCTAAGCCGCTTCGCGGCCGGGATGGCGGCCCGCAGGGCCTAGCCACCGCCACGGCGGCCCCGGCGGGGCCTAGCCGCAGGTCATAGCTGCGATGATCCGCTTTCATGGGGTGTCCCTGGTGTACCCGAACGGCACCAGGGCCCTGAACAACCTGGACTTGCACGTGGCCAAGGGCGAGTTCCTGTTTGTAGTGGGGCCCAGCGGCACGGGCAAGTCCAGCCTGCTGCGGCTGATCTACCGCGAGGCGGTGCCCACCGAGGGCCGCGTCATAGTGGCGGGGCGGGACGTGGCGCAGCTGCATCCGAGGCAGGTGCCCTACCTGCGCCGCCAGGTGGGGGTCATCTTCCAGGACTTCCGCCTCCTGCCGGACAAAACCGTGCGTGAGAACGTCCAGTTTGCCCTGGACGTGCTGGGCGTCAGCCGGGCGGAGAAGAACAAGCGCGTCAGGATCGTGCTGGAGCTGGTGGGCTTGTGGCCCAAAGCGGAGGTCATGCCCCACGAACTGGCCGGCGGCGAGCAGCAGCGCACCAGCATCGCCCGCGCCCTGGTCAACCGCCCGCCCCTGCTGCTGGCCGACGAGCCGACGGGGAATCTGGACCCCGACACGTCCCTGGAAATCGTGGAGCTGCTGGCCACCATCAACGCCCGCGGCACCACCGTAGTGGTCGCCACGCACGACCGCTACATCGTGGACCACATGCAGCGCCGCGTGGTGAGCCTGGCCGACGGCACGGTGGTGCGAGACACGGAGCGGGGAGCCTACGATGAATCTTGACAGCCTGGGCTTCCTCGCTCACGAGACCTGGGTCAGCATCAAGCGCCACCTGCTCATGAGCGTGGCCTCCATCTCCAACGTGACCGTCTGCCTGTGCATCCTGGGCGTGTTCGGCCTGGGTGTGCTCAACGTGGCGCGCATGATGAGCACGCTGCTGGGCAAGGGCGAGGTGCGGGCGTTCCTGAAGCCGGGGGCCAAGGTGGAGGCCGTGCGCGAGGCCATCTTCGCCCTGCCCGAGGTGGGGGCGCCGCCCACCTTCGTCTCCAAGCAGGAGGCGCTGGCCAAGATGGAGGAGCTGTACGGGCCCTCGGTGCGGGGTTACAGGGGTTCTCTGCCCGACAGCTTCCGGGTGCGCGCGCGCAACCCCGAGCTGATCCAGCAACTGGCCCAGAAGCTGGCGCTCATCGAGGGTGTGCAGGACCTGGACGTGGGCGGCGAGATCATGCAGCGGCTGCTGGCCCTGGCCCGCGCCGTGAAGTGGAGCGGCCTGGTGCTGTCTGGACTGCTCGTGTTCGCCACCTTCGTGGTCATCCAGGGCACCATTCGGCTTACGGTGTACTCGCGGCGGCGCGAGATCCGCATCATGCAGCTTGTGGGCGCCACCAACTCGTTCATCCGCGTGCCCTTCGTGCTCGAAGGGCTGTACTACGGTTTGGTGGGCGGGGCTACTGCGTGTTTGCTGGTGTTGGTGTCTTACTTCTACGTTTACGATTTCGTTTCTGACAACCTGAAGTTCATCCCGCTCGCCTACGGGACAGGCCTGTGCGTTCAGGTCGGCCTGGGCCTGCTGCTGGCGGGCGCGCTCTTCGGCGCGGGCGGCAGCCTGCTCGCCATGCGTCGGTACCTGCAACTGATCTGACCCTGTTAGGCCTGCCGTGCCCGCAGGGCAGGCAGCAGTGTTGGGAAGCTGGCCTATGCCCAGAGCTCTGAGCCTGTTAGGTGCGGTGCTGGCCTCGGCCCTGCTGCTGGTTGCCCTGGAGGGCGCGCGGCAGCCTGCCGGCGGCCAGAGCCGCAGGTCGCTCGAGCGCAGCCGGCGTGCTACCCAGGCGAAGAAGGAGCAGGTCCAGTACGCGCTCATGACCACCAAGTCGCAGCAGCTCAAGCTGCTGCACCAGCTTCAGCGGGCACAAGCTGAACTGGGAGACGCCAAAGCACGTCTGCATCGCGCCGAGGCCAGGCTGACCGCCACCCGCATCGCCCTGCGGGCAACTCGACGGCGGCACCAGGAGACCAAGCAGGCGCTGGAGGCGGAGAACAACGCCTTCGGGGAACGCCTCACGGCGCTGTATAAGGCGGGCCCCGCGACCTACCTGGCGGTAGTGGTGGGCGCCGAGGATTTCGCCGATTTCTCCACCCGCGCCTACTACGCTCAGGCCATCATAGACAGCGACGCCGCCACCCTCCAGAGCCTGGACCAGAAGCGCCGGCTGCTGGCCGCCCAGCAGGCCGAACTGGAGGTCAGGCAGCAGGAAGAGGCGGTGCAGCGCACCGCAGTAGCCGGGGAAATGGCCGAAGTGGCCGCCCGGACCAACTCGGTGCGCGCCGCCAAAAGCGAAGTTGACGATGAGCGCAGCAGGCTGGAGAGCCAACTCGCCCAGCTCGAAGCCGAGTCCAAGGCCATTGCCCGCATGCTGCAAGCTCTGGCCCGGGGCGGCAGGCTGCGCTATACTGGCAGGTGGACGGGCAGCCTGCTCAGGCCCTGCGCCGGCCCGATCGTCAGCGGCTTCGGCATGCGCATGCACCCCATACTGCACTACGCGCGCATGCACGACGGCGTGGACATCTCCGCCGGCTACGGCGCCCCCATCGCTGCGGCCGATACTGGTCTGGTCATATTCGCCGGGCGCCGCCGCGGGTATGGCAATACCGTCATGATTGACCACGGCAGCGGTATAGTCACCGTGTATGCCCACATCCGCGACGGGGGCATCGTCGTGCATCAGGGCCAACTGGTCAGACGCGGCCAGCTCATCGCCTACGTAGGCAGCACCGGGCTCAGCACTGGCCCGCACCTGCACTTTGAAGTGCGCAAGAACGGAGACCCGATGGATCCGCTCGCATATTAGGGTGCCGCCGGGACCACAAGGAGAAGAGAAGTCCCATGAAACTACACGTGGAGAAGGCGCGTACTATCGTGCTCATACTGGCCGTCTTCCTGGCCGGCACGGGCATTGGCCTGACCATTGCTGGCGTCTCGCACGCCTTTGCTGACCAGTCGGGCCTGGGCTTCGCCGCCAGGGTGGCCCAGGTGCTGCCCGGCGTCTACACCGTGGGCAAAGGTGAGTTGGGCACCGGCGCCAACCTCCAGCCTCTGAGCCTGTTCTGGGAGGTCCGGGAGCAGGTCAAGCGCCACTTCGTGCACAAGATTGACGAAGCGGCCGACAAGCAGATGACCTATGGGGCCATCGAGGGCATGCTGTCGGCTCTGAACGACCCCTATACGCGCTTCTACACCCCGGAAGCCTACCAGGACTTCGAGAGCGACAGCTCCGGTCGCTTCGAGGGCATCGGCGCGGTGCTGGAGCCCCGAGCCGAGCAGGGCGAGGGCGACCTTCAGGACAAGCTCAAGACCACCATCACCGCCTCGGCCAAGGAGCACCTGCCCGACACTGTCACCCCCGAGCAGCGGCAGCAGCTCTCCGACGCCATGGCCCAGGCCATCTTCGCCCGCTTCATCACCGTGGAGAAGAGCGCCCTGGTGGTCATCAACTCGGTGATCCCCGGCGGGCCGGCGGACAAAGCCGGCCTGCTGGCCGGCGACACCATCATCAAGGTGGGCGACCAGCCCATCAAGGGCATGGACATCAGCGAAGTGGTGAACCTCATCCGCGGCCCGCGCGGAACCAAGGTCACGCTCACCGTGCTGCGCGAAGGGCGAACTGACCTCATCCCCCTGGAGATCACCCGCGACACCGTGGACGTGCCCATCGTGGACTACAAGATGCTGGAGGACAACATCGGCCACGTGTGGCTGCACACCTTCAACGAGCAGGCCGCGACCAAGGTGCAGGAGGCCATCAAGGATCTGCAGGGCAAGGGCATGCGCGGCCTTATCTTCGACCTGACCGACGACCCCGGAGGCCTGCTGGACGTGGCCGTCAAAGTGGGGGGCCTCTTCGTCTCCGGGCCAGTCGTCTACATCGAGGAGCGTGGCGGCGAGGCGCAGTCGTTGGACGCGACCGCCGGCCAGCAGATTGAGCAGAAGCTGCCGCTGGTGGTGCTCATCAACCGTGGCAGCGCCAGCGCCTCCGAGATCGTAGCCGGCGCCATCCAGGACAACAAGCGGGGCGCCATTGCCGGACAGACCAGCTTCGGCAAGGCCAAAGTGCAGACTGTCATCCAGTTGCACGATAAGTCCGCCATTGCCATCACCACGGCCAACTACCTCACGCCGAAGAAGCGGAACATTGATGGCCAGGGCATCGCGCCTGACGACGTCATCCCTGACCCGCCCAACAAGGCCCAGATGAAGGCCGAGGATGTGCACAAGCACATGCTGGACGCCGCCGTCAAGATCATGAAGAAGAAGCTGGCCCAGGTGGGCCGTGGCGCCGGTGCTACTCTGCAAAGTAGCTCGCTACGTAGCACGAGCGGCCGGGAGGGTTAGCGCCGCCTCCGGCGGCCCGCCTCCTGGCCCCATGGCACAACAAGTCGTCCGTCCCCCGCTGCCGCCCAGGACGGCCCAGAAGGTTGAGGCCACCCGGTGCGAAACCCCTGGGGCTGTGCCGTCGCGCTGCTGCTGGCTGCCGTCGTGGCCGGCTTCCTGCTGGGCCGCAGCAGTCGCCTTACTTCACCCGCCGGCTCCTACAGCGTCGCCAGGCCGCCGGGCGACCGGCCCGCCGGCGAGCAGCCGGCGGTCGGCCCGGCTCCGCCGCGCGACAGGCCGGCTCACTCGGCTGCCGCGCCTGAGTGGAGGCGTGGGCACCCGCCGCGCCGCCCTGCGGACCATGCGGCCGGGCGTGCCGTCATCATCATTGATGACCTCGGCGCCAGTCGTCAGGCCTGCGAGCGCTTCCTGCGCCTGCCGGCCGACCTGACCTTCTCGTTCCTGCCCGACGCGCCGTTGGCTCAGACCTTGTCGGCCCAGGTGGCTGCGCAGGGGCGGTGCGTGCTGCTGCATCTGCCTATGGAGCCCGTGGCCAAGAACGAGCGCCTGGAGCCCGACACCATCACCACCCGCATGAGCGCCAGCGAGATTGACGCGGCCGTGCGTGCCGCCTTGGCAGCCGTGCCCTCGGCCGTGGGCGTCAACAACCACATGGGCTCCCGGGCGACCACCGACGAGGACGTCATGCGAGCGGTGCTCCGCCCGCTGGCCGAGCGCGGCCTGTTCTTCGTGGACAGCCGCACCATCCCGCACAGCGTCGCCCCTCGTGTGGCGCAGCAGCTCGGCGTCCCGCTGCTGGCGCGCGACGTGTTCCTGGACCCAGAGCCCCAGCGGGACGCTGCTCAGGTGATGGCCAACATGCAGGCCCTGGCGCACTTGGCCCGCGCCCAGGGCTTGGCCGTCGGCATCGGCCACCCGTTTACGGCTACTGCGGAGGGAATTGAGCGCGGCTTGGCGTATTTTGACCAGACAGGAGTGCAGGTCGTAGCCGCCAGCGACGCCTTGTAGCCCGACGAGCCGGCCTGCCGGCACGCACGGCAGGCGTGTGGACGGGGCGATCCGTCCGCAGGGAGGGGGGGCACTACCATGGACGCAAACGATCGCAAGATGAGACGGCTGGTGCGCCGCTACAACGCCATGCGGGCTCTGGCCCTGCTGGGCTGGTTCCTGTTCCTGCTGATGTTCGCCTGGCACAGCTTCACCTGGCCCCGCCGCCAGGCAGTGGCCATCGAGGTCAATGGCCAACCCGTCGTCTGGCTCAGGGATGAAGGCGCGGCCAACAGCGCCCGGGAGCTGCTGCTGAGCAAACAGCGGGGGAATCTGCCGGGCAAGGCCCTGCTGCGTCCGGAGAACATCAAGCAGGTCCCAGGTACACTGCCGGAGGGCCAAGAGTTGGCCTCCGTGGAGCAGGCCGCACAGGCCCTGCAACGAGCCGGCGTGACCGTGGTGGTTGAGGCCTGGGCCTTTCAGGTCGGCGGCAAGACCGTGGCCATCATGGCCACCAAGGAGAACGCCGAGGGCATCAGGGAAGGGCTCAAGCAGCACTACGTGAAGGGCGAAACCGTGGGCGAGGTTGCGTTCGAGCCCAAGGTGGAGGTCAGCGCTACCACGGCCCCCCCTGACCAGATAGAGACCGACATCGCCGCTGCCGTACAGAAGGTGACCACTGCCCACGAAGGCTTTGTGACCTATGTCGTCAAGAGCGGCGATGCCCCCAACTCCATCGCGGCTAGGTTCGGCCTCACGCTCCCCAAGCTGACGGAGTCCAACCCCTCGCTCAAGCAGCGGCTGTCGGAGGGTAAGCCTATCTTCCCTGGAGACAAGCTCAGAATCCCTCAGCAGACCAAGGGCCTGACGGTCATCTGGCAGAAGCGCGTCACGGAAGAGCGCGAGACACGTTACGGTACCATCCGCATGATGAGCCCCAACGTGGCGCCTGGCGAGAAGCGCATCGTGCAGCCGGGCAAGAAGGGACGCATGAAGGTCACCGCTCTGCAAACCTGGCACAACGACAAGATGGTCGGCGAGAAGATCCAGACGAAGCAGGTAATCGAGGAGCCCGTGGCCGAGAAGGTAACCGTTCACGGCACGCCTCCATAGGTTCTTTGCGCTGATGGACATCCTCGGCTTCCTGCGTGAGCAGGCGAAGATCATAGACGAGCACCTGGCGGCGCTCCTGCCCGAGCCCGACCCTCATGTGCCCCAGGTAGTGCGGGCCATGCGCCACAGCCTGCAAGGCGGCAAGCGCCTGCGGCCCGTCATGCTCATGAAAGCCGGCCAGACGTTCGGCGCCGCGCCCCTGTCCCTGCTCCCGGCGGCCTGTGGCATCGAGATGATCCACACGGCTACCCTCATCCACGACGACCTGCCCTGCATTGACGACTCCGACCTCCGCCGCGGGCGCCCCACCTGCCACCGGGCCTTCGACGAGGCCACCGCCCTGTTGGCCGGCGACGCCCTCATCATCGCCGGCTTCGAGGCCCTCGCCCAGCAGGCGCAGACCTCCCCGGCCGACCGGGTCGCCCGTGTGCTGGCCGAGGTAGCCTGGTTCACGGGCGCCCAGGGCCTGATCGCGGGCGAGGCCGCCGACATCGCCGCCGAAGCGCAGCCGGGCAGCGCCGAATTGCTGGATCACATCCACCTGCACAAGACAGCCGCGCTGTTTCAGGCCACCGTACGCGCCGGCGCCATGTTGGCCGGCGCCGACGAGGAGGGCGTTGACGCCATTGGCGAGTACGGCCGCTGCTTTGGCCTGGCCTTCCAGATCACCGATGACGTCCTCGACGCAGTCGGCACCGCCGAAGAGCTGGGCAAGCCGGCCGGCGCCGACGCCCAGCGCGCCAAGGCTACCTATCCAGCCGTGCACGGCCTGGAATGCTCCCGCCAGGTCGCCGCCGAACTGGTGGCCGCCGCCCAGAGACAGGCCGAGAAGCTGCCAGCCGAGCGCGAGTTCTGGCAGGAGCTGGTCGCCTTCTTGATCTCGAGAACCGCATGATCAGGCCGGGAGTGCCGCGTGCATGCGCTGGGCGCAGAGAGACGCCGGGGGGGCAGCCCTTGTATCTTAGCCTTGGTGGAGAGGTGGCAGTGGGAGCTGGCGGTGTAGGAAGGGGTGAGCGCTTCAGCTAGGCCGCGCAGAAGCCTTGCAGCGATCCCGCTCGTGGGCGCTGCCCTGAAACCTGACACCTGACACCTGAAACCTGAAACCCGGAACTCGCAGCCATGCGCATCTCCATCGCCCAGCACTCAGGCTTCTGCTTTGGGGTCAAGCGGGCCATTCGTATGGCCGAAGAGGCCCTGGCTGCCGGCCGCCGCGTGACCAGCCTGGGGCCCCTCATCCACAACCCCCAGGTGGTGACCCGCCTGGAGCAACTGGGCATGCGCCTGGCCGAGGACATCAGCCAGGTTGACGGCGGCGACGTCATGATCCGCACCCACGGCGCCTCGCCGGAGGTCTACCAACAGGCCCGCAGCCGGGGCCTGAGCCTGATTGACGCTACTTGCCCCTTCGTCAAACGCGCCCACGATGCAGCCCGGGCTATGCTGGCCGAGGGCTACCAGGTCATAGTCGTCGGCGACCGCGAGCATCCCGAGACTGTTGGCCTGGTAGGCCACCTCGGCGGTCGGGCCACCGTCGTCGAGGGCCCCGACGACCTGGGCGCGCTCGATCTCGCCGACCGCGTCGGCGTGGTGGTGCAGACCACGCAGCGGCTCAGCAACCTCGTCGCCGTCGTCACCCGCCTGCTCTCGCTGTGCCGCGAGGTCAAGGTGGCGAAGACCATCTGCGACGCCACCGCCCGCCGCCAGGAGGCCGCCCTGGCGCTGGCTCAGGAGGCCGACGTGATGATCGTGGTCGGCGGCCACCACAGCGCCAACACGCGCCGCTTGGCCGAGATCTGCCGCGGCACCGGCACCCCCACCTACCACATCGAGACTGCCGCCGAGTTCCAGCCGGAATGGCTCGCGGGCGTCGCGCACGTAGGCCTCACCGCCGGCGCCTCCACGCCCGACTCCGCCGTCCAGGAGGTCCGCGCCGCCATCGAGTCCCTGGCGCCCAAGGCCTGATACCCGCTTGTACGAGGGGCGTCCCGCCCCGACGTGGTTGCGGTTGCCGGATTGGCATAGGGCGCGACTATGGTCTGAGGCCAGGGGGCGATTCGAATGCAGGGGAACACGCAGCGGACAGATGGCACCGTTCGCTCCGGGCCCACCGGGCACGGGCTCGGGATCACTGCGGCCATAGGATTCGCCTTTGCGCTGACCACACTGGCCGAGAGCGGCAAGAGGCCCTTTCCGGTCATCCTGACGCCAATTGCTCCTCCGGGCTGGTGGCTCGTTGGGCTTGGCATTCTGGAGTTCGTCCTCTACAGCCTGCCAGCTTCCCTGCTGGCACTGCGCATTGGCATTGGTCGCGCCGCGCTAGTTGTCCTGGCAATGGCGGCGCTCCGGCTTGCATTTGCACTGCTGTACGTTCCGCTCCCAAGCTACTCATTCGTCGAGGGCGCGTGGTTCGTCGAGACATCGCGGTCCGCGTGGATCGCCTTCTCCTGGGGCCGCTACACTCTATTGCCGGCGGTGGACATCGGTGCGGTATCGTTGGCGCTGGCGCTTTACGTGGACGCTCGCGTGCCCAAGCAGGGACGACCACGGGCAAGCGCACTGCGGCTCTGGCTCGGTCCCGCGCTCTGCTGCCTGTGTGCCGTCGTGCTGGCGTGCGGCTTTCGCCACGAAGTGGCGTCGTACCGTGAGCGTGACCGTCGGGAGGGTGTGGCCCTCCTGAATCTGGAGCGCACGCGCGGCCTCGTGCAGGGATTCTTCCGGCAGACGGGCGTCTACCCGCCGACGCTTGACGAAGTGATGCGACCTGCCGGCCAGGAGAGTACGATGGGGCTCGATGCGACCGGGCGCCGCCTGCCGGCGCGGGGCAAGTGGCATGGTCCCTATAGCGCGATTGGCTCCGTCGCGCCCGCCGGGAGCTGGGCGAGTCAGCGGCTCGCCCCATACGAAGAGATGCTGGCCAAGCCGCTGATAGACGGCTTTGCCGCCGACGGCGGCCTCTGGGCCTACGAGACGAAGCCGCCACACGTCGGCCAAGTGCACACTCGCGGCCGCGGCTACACCCTGGTCTGGGGCATTCCGTACCAGGATCTGTAGAGCGGGGCTAGCAGCGAGGATTCCGGCTTGCCGCAGACGAAGCCTACCGGCGATCTGCTGGGCATTACGGTTTGGCCGCGCTTTGGAGGGATGTCACACACATTCCAGGCAGTCAGGCACCGGGAAATGGAAGGGAGCGATCAGGATGAGCAAGTCGGCGAGGGTATACATGGTTTGCGCTTTGGTTTGCGTGCTCGTAGTGTCGCTTGCGTGCGTAGCAGGTTGTTCGTTTCTTCGACGGCCGCCCAAGCCGCCCGCACCCCCCGAGATTCCCGGCCTGGCGCCCAATCCCCTGATCGGCCAGGCCGCTCCTGACTTCACCGGTCGGCTTCTCGGCGGCGGCGAGTTCAGCCTCGCGGCGCAGAAAGACAAGGTCCTCGTTCTCCATTTCCTGGCGATCCCGTCGTCCCTGGCCGGCGAGACCATGAAGCGCCTGGCCAGCGTCATTGACGCCTACAAGGGCAAAGGCGTGGTTGCCTGCGCCGTGTACGAGAGTGAGGACCCCGACTTGGCTCGTCAGTTCCTCGAACGCAGAAGCGTCGGCATCGCCGTCGCCGAGGACAGGGATCACAAGGTCGCCGATCTCTTCCATGTCGAGGGCCTGCCGCAGACCATCGTCATCGGCAAGGACGGAGTCGTGAAAAGCCCCCATAGTGGAGCCTGGCCCTATTCCGAGCTACAGTTGACCGAGGAACTGGATGCACTTGTCGCGGGGCAAGACCTGACCACGGCAGCTCTGCCAACCGCGCCGCCGCAGCCGGTGCCGGCCGGCAAGGAGGCGTACACCGAGCGGCAGTTCCGTCAGTCGGTGCTCGACTGGAACCGCAAGACTATGGCCCAGGCCTACCAGAAGGTGGGCAGGCGGAGCCCGGCCTGGGACAAGCAAGCCCTCGACCTGCTGGAGCTGACCGCTCGCGCTTTCTCCGCTACCCCCGACGCGCCCAGCGATGATCGCGGTCGCCATGGCCGGTGAGGCCGAGCCAAGCGAGACCCCGCGGGTGTGGTTTGACCGCGCCGTGGCCGCGCAGTTCGACTACTACGAGGCCTACTCCAGCCTGCTGTGGTCGTTGCGGCCGCGCTGGCTGGGCAGCCACGAGGAGATGTACGACTTCGGCCTGGAGTGCCTGGCCACCACCAATGTGATCGAGAGCCTGCTGTCGGGGGTGGTGCGGCGCAGCGGACGAGTCACCCGCTGGCGAGACGGGGAGATGGCGCTGCGCTGGGCCGGGGCTGCCGCGCTGGAGACGGAGAAGCGCTTCCGCAGCATCGTGGGGCATCGGGACCTGTGGATGCTCAAAGCGGCGCTGGAGCAAGGCCAGGCGGCTGGTCAACAACCTGCTGGCCGGGCAGCGGACGAGGCGCCGATTCCGCTTCACAAGGACTTGGTTGCGGCATAGAATACCCACGAGAGTCGCCCAACCTTACACTACGGTTACGGTTGGGACATAATCCTCTCACTTGGAGTGACGCGGTCCAGAGAGCGCGTTTGGAGGAGGCGATGGCAATGAACTACCGCATGACCCTTCGGCTGGCCTCAGTGTTGGTAGTGGGGGCGATGTGCCCTGCCGCGGTGTCCAGAGGAGCCGACCCTCCCGCCTCTGCACAGGCGAGACCCGCCACCGCCACGCCAGAAGCTCAACCGGGTTTCGATCCCGTGGCCTGGGTGCGCACGCAGTTGGCCTTGGCCTCGGCGCAACCTCCGAACAGGGAGGCCGGGCAGTTCGTCGAAGAGGCGAGGGCGTCTTTCCGGCCCGAGACCGCACGCCGGCTGGAGACGGAGCCGTGGATTGAGGCCTGGGCCTTTGCATCGGGTGTCGGAGACATCGTGGTGGCCCGAGGAGTGCTCCGAGACGCTTACGTGGCGGTCTGCGGCGACCGTAGACCCGGACGAGAGGTCAGCGTCGTGAGGCGGGGTCAAGGGGGCGAGGTCGAGGTGAGCGAGGGATACCAGGCCGAGCTGGTGACCCTTAGTGTCTCTCCCGATGAACCCGCGATCCTGCTCGGCTTAGACAACGTCCGCGACCGCACCTGGATAGTCCGCCCTAAGGGCGGATGCCCTGTGGTGGTGCCTATGGAGGGCGAGGTCGAGATCGAACTCGAAGTGAGGCGACCGGAGAAGCTGGCGCCCGGGGAGTCAGCTATTCTTGAGTTCTGGACGGACCGGCGGCCGGCCGACCCACCGGCCTTGGCGGTGCCCGATGAACCCGGCGTTATTGCAGCTCATCGCTGGCCGGTGCCGGTCGCCGGCCAGAACACCAGCCGCTGCGACCGCGCCTGGTTCCGGTCACTGCCCCTGTGCATGTTCGCATTCCAGCGCGGGAACTGGTTGCCCATGGCCGACGGATGGTTCGTCCTCGTTGCCGATTGGGCTCTCGCCATCCCGCCCGTCATCGAACCGCCCGAGATTGACGGAGATGTCGGCTGGTCTCCCTACGCCAAGGTCTCGAGCGAGCCCCGTGCAGGTTCGTGGAAGGTCCATCGGCGGCGAGGGCCCGCCTCTATCCGACTCGCTGCACCGGACCGGGATGTCGCGCCTTCCTGGCTGCAAACGTCGTCTCTATACGTCCACCTGGCGCACGACGCGAGCGTGCTCTACGCCGCAGTGTTCCTGCCGCGGGGCGAACCGTTTCCCGAAGCGGCTCTGGAATTCATCGTGGACGCCCGCGACTTGCCGCAGTGTGGGAAGGTCGCCCAAGAGGGCTGGGACAGACGCTACACCCTCAAGCCGGCGAATCCGGAGGACCTCAGTCGTATGCCCGTCGGGACGCGGGTCGCGCGGGCGGACAACTTCGGCGCGGATGTGTTGGAAATGGCGATCCCGTTGGAACCAATGCTTGGGCGGAGCATAGCCGCAGGCCAGTTGTTCGCGTTGGGCATCCGCCTGCTCCAGTCTGAGCAAGGGCCGCCCATGGCAGTGTTCCCCGACGACTTGCCCCCTGACTTTGGGCCCGCGGACCTGATCTACTTTCGTCTGGGACTGGCGCCGGGTTCTGTGCTGCATCTCCCCTGAGGCACCGCCGGGGGGCTGATCGCCAGCGGGTTCATGAGCGCGAGGACTGCGTCACCTCGGTCAGGGCATCCTTGAGGATAGCCAGCCCCTCCTCGCACTCCGCCTCGGTGACAATCAGCGGCGGCAGCAGGCGCACGATGCGCTCGCCGATGGCGTTGACCAGCAGGCCCCGCTTCAGGCAGGCCTGGTGCACTTGCTTCGCGCCGTCCTCGGCCAGCTCGAAAGCCAGCATCAGCCCCTTGCCGCGCACCTCCTTGATGGGCAGGCCGCTGTCCTGGAGCCCGTACAGCCCGGCCAGGAGCTGCTCGCCGCGGCACCGGGCTGCCTCCACTAGGTTCTCCTCGCCAACGACCTCCAGCACTGTCAAGGCTGCCGTGCAGGCCAGGTGATTGCCGCCGAACGTGCTCCCGTGGTCGCTGGGCTCGAAAACAGCCGCTTCCTCTGTCGCCACGACCGCGCCCACAGGCACCCCGCCGCCCAGCCCCTTGGCCAGGAACATCACGTCGGGCACGGCGCCCGAGTGCTCGTAGCAGAACATCCTGCCCGTGCGGGCGATCCCCGTCTGTACCTCGTCGTAGATGAGCAGCAGCTTGCGCTCGTCGCACAGCGCCCGCGCGCCCCGCAGGTAATCGTCCTCCGCCGGGTAGATGCCGCTTTCGCCCTGGATGGGCTCCAGCATTACCGCGCAGGTGTCCTGGTCAATCGCTTGCTCCAGCGCGCTCAGGTCATTGTAGGGCACGTACTTGAAGCCGGCCGGCATCGGCGCGAAGTTCGCCTGGAGCTTCTCCTGGCCGGTGGCGGCGAGAGCGCCGAGCGTGCGCCCGTGAAACGAGTTGTAGGCGGTGATGATGGTGCTCTTGGGCTGCCCCAGGCGCTGGCGCGCCCATTTGCGGGCCAGTTTGATGGCGGCCTCGGCCGCCTCCGTGCCGCTGTTGCAGATGAAGGCCCTGTCGGCGAAACAGGCCTCGCACAACGCCTCGGCCAGGCGGGCCTGTGGCTCGATGAGGTACAGGTTGGAGCTGTGCAGGATAGCGCCGGCTTGCTGGCGGATGGCGGCGGTCAGCTCCGGATGGTTGTAGCCCAGGCTGTTCACCGCCAGCCCGGCGAGGAGGTCAAGGTACTCCTTGCCGTCGGCGTCCCACACGCGGCAGCCCTCGCCCCGCACGAAAGCCACCGGCGCGCGGGCGATGATGTTCATGCTGTGCTGCCCGGTGAGGTCGGCTATCTCCTGGTTGGTCAAGATGGTCCCCTCCGTTTGACGTAGGGGCGGGCTTTACGCCCTCCCGCACGGACCTTGACATGCCTTCGTGCCCCACCTACAATGCGCTCGCGCCAGGCGCTGCTACATTACCTGATGCAGTCGGATGGCCGAATTGGCCCCGCATTATAGCACCGGTCGAAACGCTGTCAACTCGCCGTCTGCGCGTCCCGGACATGCCTCATGAGCACTGCCGACCCTCAGGCTGCCCTCGCTCCCGAACCCCGCCTCCTCCTGGCCGCCGTGCGACTGCCGTACGATGACGATGCCAGACAGGTCGTCTCGGAGCTGGCGGGGCAAGCCGAATGGCCAGCCCTCCTGGAGCTGGGCCGACGCCACGCCGTGCTGCCGCTGTGCTCCTACAACCTGCGGCAGGCAGGCCTGATGGATTGCATCCCCGCAGACGCGCAGGCTGTGCTGACTGACGCCTACGACGCTTCGCTGGCTCGCACGACTAACATCTCGGCCCTGCTGGGCAAGCTGCTGACGAGGGCGCAGGAGACCGGCCTTCCACTGCTGTGCCTGAAAGGCCCCCTGCTGGCCGAGCAGTGCTACCCGCATCCAGCCACGCGGCCCATGACGGACGTTGACCTGCTCGTGCAGCCCCACGACCTGGCGCGGGCGCAGGCCCTGCTGGCCGAGGCAGGCTACCGCCTGCCGCCCTCGACCGCGAATCCCATCTATGTGCACGGCGCGGCCAGCGGTGACGGCCTATGGGACCTTCAGGTGGAGCTGCACACCGAGCTGCTCACCGGAGCACTGGGCAACCGCAAGGTGGCGCGGCTGGAGACCAGGTACGTCTGGGAACGCGCCGCACAGGTGACGCTGGGCGGCTGCCCCTGTTGGGCGCTGTCGCCGGCCGACAACCTCATCTTCCTGGCCGCGCACATGACGGTGCACCACGGCAAGCTCCAGCTCATCTGGCTGGCCGATCTGGCTTACTTCCTGCGGGCTCACCACGAACAGGTCAACTGGGCAGAGCTGGTACAGGCTGCCAGGCGCTATGGTGTCTGGCCGGCGGTGGGCTGGCCGCTGCGGCTGGCACGTGACCTGCTGGCTGCCCCAGTGCCAGAGGATGCCCTTGCCGCCCTCCAGATCGGCACCGGCGCAGGCGTCCTGGCCCAGTTTGTGGATCCGCAGGCCATCTTTGGGGAGACTGCGCAGCCCGTCGGCGACGTGGCGATCCTTGCCCGCGCCATGTTCCTGGAGCACTTCAGCGACCGCCTGCGCTACTTCGCCGAGATGGCCCGCGCCGCCGGCCCCGCCGCCTGGCCCTC
>Ga0315282_10002019_pt1 | contig 37876 bp, 32 predicted proteins | sample YL17G07_20_MG_FD_203693 | JGI IMG/M metagenome (GOLD analysis project Ga0315282, IMG submission 203693) | Sediment microbial communities from Yellowstone Lake, YNP, Wyoming, USA - YL17G07_20 | ecosystem: Environmental > Aquatic > Freshwater > Lake > Sediment | place: USA: Wyoming | collected... | reverse complement strand
ACCAGGAAGGTGGGAATGCCTGCATCCTTGGCCTTCTGCACGGCTGCTACAGTAGCGTCCGCGCCAGCATTATCCAGGATGATGGCAGCAGCCTTCTTAGCGATGCAGCTCTCAAACAGCTCCATTTGTTTATTGGCGTCATCGCCGTGGTTTAGTTTGAGTGTTTCATAGCCTAGTTCCTCGGCTTTCTTAGCTGCGATCTCCTGCATGGCCCCGAAGAACGGGTTTTCTACCGGAGGCACAATCACGCAGATCAACTTCTTGCCTTCTGGAGCAGGTGGAGCTTCAGTTTTCCCGGGGGCTTCCGTAGCTGCAGGCGCACAGGCGCTAACCAACATTACGAAGATTAGCATCATGCCTAATAGTAATTGTATCTTTTTGGTAAACATAATTCTCTCCTCGCTTTCCGATTAGTTGTAGCCCTGATTTAGGCTACAGGTTTTACGATCTTTAACATTTCTCAATATCTTTTAAGTATCTTTGATTAATCTTTACTTATAGGCTTCTCTCCTTTCATTTTTAGTTCTGCCTCTATCGCTCCTCTGTTTATTCTCCCTCAACTTTTTGGGGATTTGGAAGACGGGCAGGTGATTAATGCTTCTAATAACCTTTACTTCACCTCCTGTTGTTGTTGCAAAGCGATACGCTCCTGCATGCGAGCTTGCATTTGGTCGATGATAACCGCCAGCACGATCACCGCACCTTTGATTACTTTCTGCCAGAACGAAGAAATACCCATCATAACCAGTCCATCGCCTAACACTCCAATTACAAACGCTCCGATTAGCGTACCGCCGATACTACCACGACCTCCTGCCAGCGATGTACCACCCAGAACCACCGCTGCGATGGCGTTTAACTCGAAAGTCTCGCCTGTCGCTGGGTGCGCAGCTACCAGTTGAGAGGCAATAATCAGACCCACCCAAGCGCAGCAGAAACCACCAATCGCATACACGATTAATTTGGTCCGATTGATCCGCACCCCCGACAGCTCCGCCGAACGTTCATTGCCACCAATGGCATACACATGCCGTCCAAATGGTGTCCGGCTGGTGACCAGATATGCCAAAATGGCGAAGATAGCCATTATCCAAATAGAGTAATTGATACCTAATAACTCGCCAGCTCCCAATTTCTCGAAACCGGTATTACCAAATTCGGGGCGACCCACAATATTTGCAAAGGTATAACCATTATTGCGCAATCCAGCGAAGCCACGCGCCACATACATCATCCCTAGCGTGGCGATGAAAGGAGCTACGTTAAAACGCGTGATGACAAACCCGTTGATAGCACCCATGAATGTGCTTAAAACGATCGAAATAATAATGATCGTCCAGGTGTGCGGGTAGATAATTACACCCAATCGGGGTAATTGGAGGCCTTCATTAATTAATCCACCGGCAATCATAGCAGTCAGGCCAACCAACGAGCCTACCGATAGGTCAATGCCACCCGTGAGGATCACAAAGGTCATGCCAATTGCTAAAATCCCGTTTTGAGCCACGTGTTTCGACATGATCTTTAAATTCTCAACTTCCAGGAATTCCGGAACAAGAATAGCAAAGACCACCAAAACCAGGATCAAGGCTATGAAAGCTCGACCGCGCAGCAGGTATTGCTGGATATCCGTCTTAGTAATGCGACGCACTCTTTTTGTCATGGATATTTTAGTTATCTCGGCTGTGGTTTTTTGTACCATTATCTCCTCCGTTGTTACCTCCGTTTATTGCTAGTTTATGACCGACTGCTGAAGCTGCGACAAGCTTCTCTTCTGTAGCTTCTTCTCTGCTAAATTCACCGGTAACAACCCCTTTGGACATTACCAGAATTCGATCCGACATAGCTAGAATTTCTTTCAATTCTGATGAAACGAAAAGCACGCCATACCCTTGCAGAGTCAATCGACTCATGATTTCGAAAATCTCGGATTTAGCGCCCACATCAATGCCGCGGGTTGGCTCGTCCAACATGAGAACTTTTGGTGTGGTTAGTAATCCCTTAGCCACCACAACTTTTTGCTGGTTACCACCGCTTAGCGAGGTTATCAGTTGTCCTGTATTTGCGACCCGGATGGATAAATCCTTGACCATACTTTCGATAGCCCCCTTTTCTTTTTTACGCGCCAAGAAGAAGTAGTTAAGGTATTTCTTTAAACTCGCCAGGATCATATTATGCCCTACCGATAACGTGGGTACCAGGCCATCTCGCTGGCGATCCTCCGGAACCAACACGATGCCTGCCTGAATGCGTTCTGTCACATTTGAAACCTTTACTTCCTCTCCTCTTATCCAAATGCGTCCACTAGCTTCTGGTTGTGACCCAGCCAGGCAGTCCAACAGGTCCGAACGACCAGCACCCATCAAACCATAAAGACCCAAAATCTCGCCCGCGTGCAAGCTGAATGAGACGTGATCAACCACATAACCTCCACCTAGCCGGGGTAATGTCATATTTTCCACCCGCAACAAGACGTCACCGATTTTGTGCTCCTTACGAGTGAACATAGCCGATAAATTCTTGCCCACCATCTTCTCTATTATCCATGGCACCTCAATAGTTTTGGCAATTGCTTCGGCCACTACACACCCATCCCGTAGTACGGTGACATAATCGCCGATTTGGAGCAATTCCTCAAGTTTGTGCGAGATGTAGATGATAGAAACACCGCTAGCTTTAAGCTCGCGGATGACTCGGAAGAGTACTTCCACTTCCGCAGCACTCAATGCCGAAGTCGGCTCATCCATAATGAGGATACTCACATCTTGAGCAAGTGCTTTGGCAATTTCGACGATCTGTTGTTGGCCAATACGTAAGTCGGCTACCAGGGCATCTGGGTCGATTCTTTGTTCTAGACGCTGAACTAGCTGGCGAGCGTTTTCTTTCTGGACTTTCTTGTCTATGAAAACTCCCCGGTGGACGACTTCGCGCGCCAAGTAGATGTTCTCAACTACACTCAAATTGGGGCATAGATTCATTTCCTGGTAGATGATGCCAATCCTGTGTCTGCTAGCATCGCGGATATCACGGATATGAATCTCTTTACCCTCCAGGAAAAGTCTTCCAGCCGTCGGAGATTCTACGCCTGCCAGGATCTTCATCAAGGTGGATTTACCTGCCCCATTCTCGCCTACAAGAACGTTCACTTTACCGCGATACACGTTGAAGTTAACATGTTCTAACGCCACGGTGCCTGGGAATATCTTGGTGATGTTCTCAGCGCGCAGAATTACATTTCCATCTGGGCTAAGTGGAGAGGCTGTTAAGTCAAAGGCAGCGCCTGCGCCTATCATCACATCACTCCTTAACCTCAATTTTGATTGGCACAATCGTGACCCTCTTCAGATCGATATTGATCAGGTTGAAGGTTCGGATCGTCATTGCACCAAAGAAAGATATGTTTTTCCCCTGCAATTGGCCTATATTGAGAGGTGCCAGCACTTGCGCAATAATGCGCTTATTGATTTCTGCCCCAACTTTCCCGTATTCTGTTTGCTCCCTAAAGTCACCGAAGTTAATAAAGCCGACAGCATCGCGCACCGAAGTTTCGTCACTGGGAATTCTAGGTCCAATATAGATTAATACTTTGACTGGTCCTGTATAACCATCGAGTTGAATTTCCATGATGCCAGTGGTCGATTGGGTATCCACATTGACCACCTGCCCCATCCCTTTGACCATATACACATGCGCCTCGCCCACCGTGATCAAGCCGTATTTTTGAGCGATGGTGCTTAAGTCTTCTTTCTTGGCAAAACCGTTGGAGTCCAGTTTCATCTCTCCCAGGATCAATGATAGATCTACGGCTTTCTCGTTAATGGTTGGGACTATCTTGCTATCCCAGATCTTATCCACATATACAACTGGGTCGAACGCTTCGCTTTTTATTTCCTGTTGAACTTTTTCAACTGAAACGACGGTAAAGGCGAGAGGCCATATCAAAAAACATAGTATCACCCCAACGACGACAGCAACCAGAGAAATTAACCAGGTTCTTCTCATAGTCTTTACCTCGAAATATCTATTTCACCAGTACCTGACGGACAGCATGTTTCCAGCCAGCATAATACCTCTCTCGTTCTTCCAGTGGCAACTTTGGCTCGAAACGCTCCTGCGGGCGGTACAACTCCTGAATCGCTGTCTCAGAAGGCCACATCCCGATCGCTTCCCCGGCCAGGTATGCTGCGCCAAGCGCCGACAAATCTGCGGAGAGGTTACGGATTACCGGTTTCCCGATGATATTCGCCTGAAATTGCATCAGAAGGTTATTGTGACTAGCTCCACCGTCAGCAAACAAGAATTCCAATGGAACTCCTGCTTCTCCTGACATCACGTCGAAAACATCACGCACCTGGTAGGCAATCGACTCCAACGCCGCGTGCGCCAGGTGTGCTGAGTTGCTTCCACGCGTCAAACCAGAGATTAATCCACGAGCATCCATATCCCAATGAGGTGCGCCTAACCCTACAAACGCTGGGACGAAATAGACCCCTTCAGAATCTTCAACTTGTGCAGCCATCGCTTCGACCTCTGCTACAGGATCTTTTAAACCAAAGACTTGTCCCAACCACTGCACAACAGCCCCACTGACATAAATGTTGCCTTCCAACGCAAAAGTAGTCTTTCCCGCTTTGCCCCATGCGATTGTGGTTGAAAGGCCATGTTGGGATAGGGCGAGTGAAGGAATAGGGGTCATAAGCGAGGTACCAGTACCGTAAGTGGCTTTGATTGCGCCAGGGAGGAACCCAGCATGACCGTATAACGCAGCGTGGGAATCGCCGATCAGACTGGCAATTGGCAGTCCGCCGGGCAGAGCGCCAATAGGGATGGTTATACCAACAACTCCGCTGGAGAGGCATGGCTTTGGTAGTGCTATCCTGGGGATGCCGAATATCTCAAGGATTTGATCGTCCCAATCCAGTTTGTGTATGTTGAAGAGTTGGGTTCTGGAGGCGTTGGTGTAATCGCAGGCAAAGCTTTTACCACCAGTTAGGTTCCAGAGCACCCAACTATCCACCGTGCCCAGGCAAATTTCACCCACTTCTGCCCGCTGTTGACCGCTCTTTATATTGTCGAGGAGCCAGCGCATCTTACTCCCGGAGAACATCGGGTCGATAGTTAATCCTGTTCGCTCACGCAGAAATTCCTCCAACCCTTTTTCCTCGAGCTGACGGCAGAAATCTGCAGACCTGTGGCATTGCCAGATTACCGCTGGTCCGAGTGGACTGCCCGTTTGGTGTTCCCATGCCATGACAGTCTCCCGCTGGTTAGTTATCGCTAGGGCGATGATGCTACGATTGCTTTCTGTAAGGATACATTTATCAACTGCTTGCCTAACCGAATCCCATAATTCCATGGGGTCTTGTTCAACCCAAGCGGGTTGGGGGTAGGAGATCCCCGGGGAGCAAGAAGCACGAGCCACTATCCGACCTTGCAAATCCACAAGGACCGCTTTGGTGTTTGTTGTTCCTTGGTCGATCGCGAGAATGAAAGAGCCCATATTACTACTTACTCTAGGTAGAGATCATACCTTGTCTAAAGTGTTTATTGCTTAATCCGATGGAATCTGCCTGAACCTTGTGGCTGACGGAAGCCAGGTTAGATGAACCAGACGCATTTAGCAATTCACGAGCGGTTTTGGAGAGCTGTTCGGCAGTAATACCATAATGTCTGAAGATTTCTTCCTGGCTACCGGTGACCGTGTTTTCATCCGGAATCGCTATCCTTCGAAAGGGGATCCAGTATCCCGCTTCCATCAGGGTTGCGGCGCACAAGCTACCCAATCCACCGTGTATGCTATGTTCTTCGACCGTGATGATTACCTGGCTTGTCTGGGCTGCGTGAAGCAATGCTTCCAGATCAAACGGGCGGATTGTGTGCATGCTGATCGCCCCGGTAGATACGCCGGTTTCGGCTAGCAAGTCGCAGGCAGCCACCGCTCGAGAAACCGTCTCACCCGTAGCAATGAAAGTTACATCCGTACCCTTACGGAGTTGGATGCTTTGCCCGATTTTGAATTTTGTCTCTGGATTGTGCAGATCATGAACGGCGCGCTTGCCAAAACGTAAATATATCGGCCGCGTATGCTCAAGTGAGGCCCGGATAGCTTCACGGGTTTCAAAATTATCAGCCGGAACTACGATATCGATATTAGGAATTGCTTGGAGAACGGCTAGGTCGTGTAGCGAGTGGTGAGTTGAGCCCAGAGCCCCATAACTAACCCCGGCGCTTATTCCGATCAGCTTAATCGGGTGGTCAGAATAAGATACATCGTTTTTAACTTGTTCCAGGGAACGGGTCGTTAAAAAACTTGCCGGCGATACGGTAAAAACTTTTTTCCGACACATGGACAATCCCGTAGAAATTCCCACCATGTTCTGTTCTGCAATGCCCACTTCGACTACCTGCTCTGGTAGAGTTCTACAAAAGTTACCCAAGCGAGCTGAACCTCGTGAATCTCCAGTGACGACCAGGATATCGGGATCTTCTTGAGCTAATTCTAATAATGTCTGTGCAAAAACGTCTAGATTTGGTTTACCAAGGTTCATATACCTGCTTCCATTTCAGCTCTACATTATCTAATTCAAGAAGTGCGTCTCGGAATTCATCATTGTCAGGAGTGCGGTGGTGCCAAGCTAGATTATTTTCTATGAAACTAATCCCTTTTCCTTTGACGGTGTGCGCCATCACGAGATTGGGCATACCCCTTTCGAAAGGGATTTCATAGAATATGTCGATTAATTCCGGTATGCTATTGCCGTCCACTGATCTCACTGCGAACCCAAAGGCGCGGAATTTATCTTCCAGAGGCTCGAGCTGGCTTACATTCTCCGTATAGTCCGTGATCTGTAACCTGTTACGGTCTACTATAGCGATCAGATTGTCCAGATGGTAATGCGCGGCGCTCATGCAAGCCTCCCAATTAGACCCCTCTTCAAGCTCACCATCGCCCAACAAGGTAAAAACTCGGAATGGCAGGTTGTCTTTCTTGAACGCAAGCGCTATCCCTACAGCGACCGACAAGCCGTGTCCTAGTGCGCCGGTGTTGTGCTCAATTCCATTGACCGCCCGCGTGGGGTGACCTACAAAATGAGATTTATATTGGTTGAGCGTGTCAAGGTCTGTGATGCTGTAGAAACCCTTATCAGCCAGAACAGCATATAATGCTTCAACCGAATGTCCCTTGCTTTGGATATAGTGATCCCGGTGGTGAGAGGCAAAATTCTCGGGTGTGATATCCATGACGTGGTTATAAAGGACGTTGAGGATATCGATGCAAGACAAACTTCCCGCGGTATGCCCTGCACCGGCCTTCTTAATCATAGACAAGATTTCCCGTCGGTATTGGATCGATTTTAGCTCCAAATCTTTGATCGCTGCCATGAAGGGGTGTTCCGATATGATTAGTAATTTAATGAATATTTATTCAATATATCATACTTTATTCATTTTATTATAAATTATATATTCAAGGCTGGTTTATGTCAATAAGTGTGGATAATTATTCATGCCCCGATTCTTATGTAAATAATATTGTATAATAATCCAAGGTTGATTTTTCTTTCAACTAATATACATATTCTTTAACAGAAATCTTACAATAATGCTATTTAACAAGGGATACAAAATGGCTCAAATCGATGAATTGCGTCTCATGACAAAAGCTGCCCGCCTCTACTATAATCACGGTATTCACCAAAGCGAAATCGCAAAGCAGATGGGGCTCTCTCAGGCGACAGTATCACGCTTGCTAAACAGTGCTAAAAACATAGGAATCGTACGCACAACGGTCAATATTCCCAATGGAGTCAATGCGGAAATCGAAGAGAAGCTGGTCAACAAATTTAAACTTAAGGAAGCAATTGTCGTAGATTGTGAAGATGATCAGGATGAAATGTTAATACAACGCGAGATTGGATCATCGGCTGCTTTCTATGTAGAAACCATCATCCATAATAACGATGTAGTGGGCATCTCTTCATGGAGCGGTACGCTGCTTTCCCTGGTTGACGCAATGCACCCGGTGCCAGGGCGGACAGGTATCCAGGTCGTGCAGATCCTGGGTGGGATTGGAAACCCTTCGGCTGAAGTTCACGCTAACCGCCTCACAGGACGTTTCGCCAGTTTGGTAAATGGCAGCGCGTATTTCTTGCCAGCTCCTGGTATTGTTGGTTCAGAAGTGGCTTTGCAGGTTCTATTAGACGATCAATACGTCAAGGAAGCGATGCAATTATTTGATCGGGTCTCCATCGCTCTGGTAGGGATCGGTAATATCGAGCCCTCTAAACTACTTACCTTGAGCGGAAATATATTTTCGTTCGAAGAGCAGGAAGTATTACGCAATAAAGGCGCAGTAGGAGACATATTGCTACGTTTCTTCGATGAAAATGGCAAACCTGTGAAAGGCCCATTAAGCAATCGAGTGGTTTCGATGAGCCTTGAGCAGCTTGCCAAGGTAAACCTCGCCATCGCCGTAGCTGGTGGCACGCGTAAGTATAAAGCGATATTGGGCGCCTTGCGAGGGAAATGGATCAACGTCCTGGTTACCGATCGTTGCACAGCTGAGAGATTAGTGCAGGAAATTTAATCCTTATGATTGTACCAGTTTACAGAATCCTCTCTGCCACCTTATACCACGATGACAAGTAAGAACATATATCTGGCAAGCATGACCTAAATTTTTTTAACTTTCGGTTTTATGGTAGGGATTCGTATTTTGACAGGATCCCATACAACACGTAAATTGATAGCGTCATATCCACGAATATTGCTGGCCTTAACTCTCATATCCGATTGCTGAAATTCAGGTTTTCACCTCCAAGCTATCATTCACTCTTTTTCTTTTCTAAATCCAAAACCGCGAGAAATCCAGCCGGGGGTAAGATCACATTACCTTCGTACCCCTTGAGCTCCAAAAGGTGTTTATCCACTGTGATAGTATATGAAGCTTTGCCTTCTTTGGCGCACTTATGATAGCGGTTACACAGCTGATCGCTGATAACCAATAGCTTATAGCTATTGAAATGTAATTTCCAATCTGGAGTAAAAATCCCAAACCCCCTTCCCGAATGTCATGAGCTTTGATAGTGACCCGTAGAGGACTCGAACCTCCAACCAATTGATTAAGAGCCATGGCTCTAAGCGTCTATCCAGTATATGTGGGTCAATTTTGTCTATAGGGTCCCATATATGGGGGTAGAATCGTCTATTAAATCCATTATTTCCATGCCTTGGTACTGCATTTGCACCACTCCTGCACCAGGCATGAAGCAAGGAAAGCCGATCCTCTCTATAGTCGGTCCCTATAAACCTTTTAAGGCATTTTATAATCAAAATAGAGTAAAATAATATTACTGAGGGATATGTCATGAAACGCAACGAGGTGATCCTTAGTCTGAAAGATCACCGCAACGAAATGGCTGAGCAGTTTGCTGTTCAGTATTTATCCTTTTTTGGGGCTGTGACAAGCAATCAGACCAAGCACGGCATCGAAGTTGACCCGCTGGTCGAATTAGATCGCCTAATAGATTTTGTCAAGCCGTTTGTATCATTAAATCGCCTTGGTCTGCTGTTCGCACACCCATTTATTCCGAGAACTCCCAAATGCCTGAAAGAACAAATCCGCCTTAAGGTGCTGGTCGAGGCATTAAATGTCCTTTAGATTAGTATCACTATTGGATGGGTTGCTCTTAATTTACTTCTCGCAGACCATATGATTACTTCAACGCACATCAGGTTTCGTTATAATGCTGAAAAAACTTAAAGCTATCGACTTGTTTTGTGGTGCGGGTGGCAGCAGTTATGGCGCTCAAAACGCAGGATTTGACATCATGGCAGGTTTTGATAACTGGAAACCAGCTATAAAAACATATTGTACAAATTTCCCCCGGGCAAAAGCCTTTGAAGCCGACATTCGTAAACTCTCCCCACAACAACTAAAATATGAACTGGGTGATATTGATTTAGTTCTCGCATCCCCCGAATGTACAAATCATTCCAGGGCAAAAGGCGCCGGTGAGCGATCAGAAGAAAGCCGGGAAACAGCTTTTGAAGTGATCCGTTTTGCGAAATACTTCAGGCCAATGTGGTTAGTAATTGAAAATGTAATAGACATGCAGTCGTGGGATAGACATGAAGAACTTCTCAATCAACTCTGGAGGTTAGGTTATTTTGTACGAGAAGTAACATTAAATGCCAAAGATTTCGGTGTACCTCAATCCAGAGAACGATTATTCATTCTCTGTTCTCTTTCCGGTGAAGCGAATGAGCCAGCACCAAAACCATGTTCAAAAATCACCATCCGTAGTGTTATTGATACTTCTGGTAAATTCAGCATGAGTCCATTAAGAAAGAAAGGACGTGCTGAAAAAACGATACTTTCCGCAGAACGAGCAATCGCTGTTCTTGGGGATCACACCCCTTTTTTACTTGTATATTATGGCTCAGCTCGGAATGGCAGGGGTGGTTGGCAGAGCATAGATGAACCCTTGCGAACCATAACTACGCTTGACCGTTTTGCATATATCACGCCAGGACCAGAAGGTCACCTAATGCGCATGTTGCAACCCGAAGAATTGAAATTAGCCATGGGATTTGGTCCAGACTTCAAGCTGAGTGATGTTGCAGGATTATCTCGAAGGGAAAGAATTAAATTAATGGGTAATGGTGTTTGTCCACCCGTAATGGAAGCTATTGTAAGAAGTTTAACATCGCAATAATGATAATAAGGGAAAACTGGTGGCTGAAACAATTGACGCAGCTGGTCATAAATTGGATCCTGTTCTAGTTCGTCAAGCCATTATTGAATGGGGCAGAGTAAACTTTCGACCTTTTCCCTGGCGAAAAACTAATGATCCATACCATATCTTGATATCCGAGATAATGCTCCATCGAACGCAGGCACAACAAGTTATACCAGTTTACGAGCAATTCATAAAGGCATATCCAAATGTAAACAAGATAGCCAAAGCCCAAAAAGAGGACATTAATACAATGCTTTATTCTCTTGGATTACATTGGCGCAGTGATCTTATATATGAGATGGCAATTGAGTTAATAAACCGTTTTGATGGAAAAGTACCTCGTTACAAAGATGATCTTTTATCACTTTCTGGTGTAAGCGAATACATTGCCGGAGCGGTACGGTGTTTCGCCTGGGATATACCCGAACCAATTCTCGATACTAACACAGTAAGGATAACCGGCCGGCTTTTTGGCTTGGAAATCAAAGATTCTTCACGGCGCAATTCCCAATATAAAAACATAATAGCTAAATTAGTTGATCCTCACAACCCACGTGTTTTTAATTACGCCCAGTTAGATTTAGCAGATAAGATCTGCACTCGTAAACAAGAACCTCTATGTTTACAGTGCCCATTATCGAAGTGGTGTTGTTATGGAAGCAATGTAATCAAGCTATATCACAGGGATAAACATTATGTCTGAGAGAGAAATAATTTTGATTGCCCTTGTAAAAGAGGTATTAGGCCCTCGTAATGGGAATAATGAAATTTTGCCGGCTGACCAAAATCCCCGCGATGAATTTATTACTGGTATATTAGCCCCAGCAAAAGCTCCGCAAGATACAGAAAACATTGAGGGTGAATTTGAAGATATTGGTGAAGAGGTTGAATATATTTCTGATGAAGAAGATCAGGGATCACAAGGTTATGCAGCAATACCTGGAATATTCTCGCCAGCGCTAAATCCAAAAGAATTACCACGATCTATTGGACTTTCTTTCACCGTTGAAGCGAATAACAACAATCCTCAAATTGAAATCTGCGCAACCTGGGCTCGTTATCAATTAAATCAGCACGGATGGCAACGACACCCTGATGTTTTTATATCCGGAGTAGTATCAGCAGCACGGAATAATCAATGGACAGATAAAGGCATATCGCTTCACTTACGCACAAGGCGTTTATCTGGCGGGGCGTATCGAGTTTCTATTTATCTGGTCAATGTTACCGAGATTCCTGATGACGTCAAAGCTAATACACCAGATTACATTTTTCAACCCCAAATTCGTGTACATTGTTGCTCTGGTACAACACTGGTTCCTGTACAAACAAACTCAAGTGGTCAAGCCACAACCCCCGGCTCAATGGCGGAAGAGGACGAGTCACTCAATCTATTGTATCAGAAGCGCACCGCTTATGCCCGAGGCCACCTTTGCGGTGCAACCTGGCGGGAAATAGATCCAGAACGACCTTATTCTTCGTTACCAACCCCATCTGCCACCCCGTTCGTATGGACGGACGCATCCCTGGTTTCAACCGACGAACAGCAAAAATTCTCTCCAGCAGATGTACGCACAGAATTTGTGCCTTGTTATCCCATTGAAACCCCTGAAATGGGCTGGCCATTAAAGTATGGTGCTTCTCCTGTTCTTGACCCGGAAACACTGGCTGAAACCTGGCAGCCGGAGAAAGTGCATACAAATTTACAACCGCTGGTCGATGGATATCAAGCCTGGATTACTGGACAACAAGAACTTATATCCACTCTGACATTGACACAACAACCAATAGCACAACAGCAATTACAACAATGCCAGCGTGTGTCAGATCGTTTGCAACATGCCGTTGAAATTCTATCCTCAGATGAAGATGCAAGGTTAGCATTTTGTTTTGCCAATAAAGCAATGGCTTTACAATCTCGCTGGGCTCGTAGAGGCCAATCTCTCCACTGGCGGCCTTTCCAGCTTGCTTTCATCTTACTCAATATCCCACCACTAGTTGATCCCTTACATCCTGACAGACGCATATGTGATTTGCTCTGGTTTCCCACAGGTGGTGGGAAGACCGAGGCTTATCTGGGACTGGCAGCCTTTATTCTGGCGTTGAGGCGTCGGTGTGGAGCTAATCAGAAAAAGGGACACAATATTGGTGCGGGGGTTGGTGTTTTCTCTCGGTACACCTTGCGACTGCTAACTATTCAGCAATTTCGTCGAGCATTAGGGATGATAACGGCCTGTGAATATTTGCGTGTTGCCAATTTAGACCAACCAGATGGCTTGACCGGTTGGCGCCCCAAAGATTTTCCAAAGCAGGAAAAATTTATTTGGGGCGGGTTGCGGTTTTCAGCTGGATTATGGGTCGGTGGTAATGTCACACCTAACAACTTACTCAGCGCGGGTCCAATGCCATCTCCGAATGGTGGATTTGTTTGGTTCGTCGGAGCGCTTGATTCACTGCGAGGTGTTACCAGCTTTGGGTATGATGGACCGGATAAAAAACTTCAAAAACTCTGCCAGCAAACTAACCGTCGTGAAGTAAGTGGAGAAGCAGCTCAAATTCTGAATTGCCCTTGCTGTCAATCCATACTGGCAGTACCAGATGAAGGCCTACAAACGGGTCAGCATACGATGCATTTTGTCATGAAAGGTGGACGAGCCACTTCACCGCCGATAAACATGTTATTACCGGCTGGTTTACCCATAACCATTGATTCAATCAATTATTATCATCATAACGAACCTGAATATCATACACTGTCTATCACATTTACGGTCTCACCAGATAGAGTGATTAGTGCCAAGCAGATTGATGAATGGTGGTATGAAACGATTGTCCCGGCTTTAGGGAAAAACGCAACCCTGGTGTCTGCACGTCCATCACGACCAGGTTACTTCATTTTAAGCTTTTCGACGTCCCAAAAAACATTTGTTGATTATGACTTTGACCTCTACTGTCCTAACCCTACTTGTGAACTAAATCAACACGTCTGGGCGGAGGCGGTTCCATTATCAACCGAGAATGAAGGATATGACCCCTCTAAAAGTGGGCCAGTGCTGAAACTTTTTACAAATATTGAAGGAATAGCCGGGTTACCTTTTATTGATCAATTGCATTGGCAACCTGTGCTCTCCGCCTTCAAAAAAACCGACAAGTCCACAGTTTCCAGCCGAATTCCTATTCCGGCATGCACGGTTGATGATCAGGTTTATCACCGATGCCCATCTTTGGTGATCGCTACGGTGGATAAATTTGCCCGATTGGCATTCGAACCTAAAGCAGCCTCTTTATTTGGCAATATTGATCATTACCACAGCCGATGGGGATACTATAGAATAGGCTCCCCACCTTCATGGGGATTGTTACCAAAAAACTATCGTTTTCACCCACCAGATTTTGCTAAAAAAAAGCTTTTAAACATCCAGGTCCAGCCTTTTGCGCCCCCAGATTTAATACTACAAGACGAACTTCACCTCATAGAAGGGCCGTTGGGAAGTATGGTAGGCTTGTATGAAACGGCTGTCGATCTTCTTTGTCAACGGCAGCAGGACAATCATACTATTGTTCCGAAATATGTAGCCTCAACCGCAACAGTACGTCAGGCTGGAACACAGGTACAGGCCCTATTTGATCGTAATTTAATGCAATTTCCTCCCTCAGCTATTTCATCAGATGATAGGTTCTTTGCTACTGATCAGGAAGTACACCCCCTGAATAGCAAGCATCCGGGTAGATTATACGTTGCAATTTGCGCACCGGGTAAAGGAGCACAAACACCGATTGTGAGAATCTGGTCTTCGCTATTACAGTCTGTTTATGAACGCTGGCAGCAAAATTCCACTCCCGAAGTTGATCAATTCTGGACCTTGGTTGGCTATTTCAATGCCATTCGCGAATTAGCGGGGGTGCTTTCATTGTATCGACAAGACATTCCTGAGAGGATGACGTTTCGAGCTGGTACAAATGCTCGATCCATCCCCGAAGATCGGCGGATTGAGCTTTCCAGTCGCCGCAGTTCTTTAGAACTTCCTGGCTTACTCAAACGATTAGACGTAGAAGCACCTGCTGCGTTGGATGCTGCCATGGCAACATCTATGTTCGGTACAGGGGTTGATATAAACCGATTAGGCTTGATGGTTGTGCATGGTCAGCCTAAGACAACTGCCTCATATATCCAGGCAACAGGTCGTGTGGGGCGTCAGGGTGGAGGTTTGATTATCACATTTTTCCGAGCTAGCCGCCCTCGCGACCTTGATCATTACGAATTTTTTACTGGCTATCATCGTGCCTTGTATAGACATGTTGAGCCGATAACCGTAGCTCCTTTCTCACCACGAGCACGAGAACGAGGCTTGGGACCTTTAGCTGTTATTTTGCTTCGTCAAGCCCATGAAATTGCATGTACACCAGTATCTGATGAATGGAGGGTTCAGCAAAGATTGAGCGGAGCTTACTACTCATTAGCAGATCGGATGGCAAACCACCGTAACGATCCAGAAGTAGAGATTATTCCAGGCTTGCTAGAACTTCGAGCGAATCATCAACCCGAAGGACGAAGACCTGCGATAAAAGCTACCGAGGAAGAAGCGTTATCTGAACTTGATCGGTGGGCTTCATTAGCAAGGTTGCATCCTGGTGTTGATGCTTTTGTTTATTATGAACCGACTCTATTTAAATCACCAGAACGTCATGTTGTACTAGGCGATGCCCACCATCGCTTTCAAGGTTTTGATGAAGCTTACAAAAACACACCTCAGTCGCTACGAGAAGTCGAAGAAACCGCAGGATTTAAAAGCTGACTTATGACTCAATCACTTAGACGTTCTCAATTTGTAACAATTTATGGTCCAGGTGCTATTTTGGAAGGGCCTGATGGACCTCGCGTCATTCCGGTTTTATCACGTTCAGATTTATTTTCTCAAGGACATCGCCCAGCAAGTTTCGAAATAACTGATATGCGTCTCTCTCAAGCATTGCTTGGTGGCGCTGGAATAATACGATTGCCATCCAATGCTGAGTTGAATGAACTTGATTCTCGTTCGATTTATTCAACTGATCCATTTCCAGATTGGGCACTTTGTGTACGGCATGGATTGTTATACCGCAAAACGAATCCAGACAATAACCATGCTTGCCCACGATGTGCACCTTTGAAAAACAAATATGAGGCCTGGAAGCAAGTTCGAAGACAAGCTATACGTTTTGTTCGTGCTTGTTCTGCAGGTCATCTTGATGATGTGGATTGGGTGGGCATTATCAATCATCAGAAGAACGATTGTCATCCACCATATCTTTACTGGCGTGGTGGTGGAGGCTCCTTGCGACAAATAGAAATTGTTTGCCCAAACTGCAATTCGTCTATCAATTTAGGGCTGGCTTATTCTCGAGATTGGCGATGTTCGGGTCGTTACCCCGAATGGGGGAAAAATCGCCCAGGGAATTGTGATAAACCGTCAAAGATAATCCAGCGTGGAGCAGCTAATTTACGGATTTCAGAGCTACAAACCGCTTTGACTATCCCACCACGATCAACCCCTTTGCACCGCCAATTAGAGATTATGGTTGTGAGGGCCGTTTTGCTTAGCAATCCTGTTTCAAGTAAGCAAGCGTTAGTAACCGCTCTTCGACCGTTAGTTGACCAGGATTTACTTCGATCGTCAGTTATTACACAAATAAATGACTATTCTGATGTGGAAATTTTATCGGCAGTTCATGATACAGTGTCTGGAGTATTGCCTGCTGATGCTCGTAGCCTACGCCTTGAAGAATTTAAGGCTCTGTGTTACGCTGCAACATTTGGCGCTCCACCCCAAAAACCATCCCGTCCAGGAGACCCTCACCAATTTGAAGTAGTCCAGAAGCATGTACAACTAATCACAACGACCAGGGGCAGGACGATACGAATTACTCCTGTTAACCGTTTGCGCGTGGTAATGGTTCAAACGGGTTATCGGCGTCTTGATCCATTGAATGATCCGGTAGATTGTGTTTTTGATGACGGACAGCGTAACTGGTACCCTGGCGTTGAATTATTTGGGGAAGGAATTTTCATAGATCTTACTCCAGACAACCAATCTGCTTCTACTAAGAATCATTTCCCTTTATATGGTTCAGCGGCTAATGCTTGGTTTGATGCCTGGATCGTTCCTGGACAATTTGACCCACACTATAACCCGGAAAATCGCGATCAGTATCATCCTGTATTCGTTTGGTGGCATACACTGGCTCATCGGATTATTAATGCATTGTCGGTAGACTCCGGTTATTCTTCCGCTGCTGTTCGTGAACGAGTGTATGTTGATATAGACGAAGATTCAGGTGATGCCAGTGGAGGAATACTGCTCTATACTGTTCAACCTGGAGGTGATGGTACTTTAGGAGGATTAATTGCATTAGTGCCTCAATTTCAGCGTGTACTGGATGTTGCACTTCGCAACATTGATGCATGCTCCAATGATCCCTTATGCGGTGAAGAGAATTATGCTCCTGGAAAATATAATGGTGCAGCGTGTTACGCATGCACACTAATTTCTGAGACATCCTGTGAGTTTCGTAATATGCACCTTGACCGCAACCTTTTATTGGACAATCTTCTATGAACGCAACAGAAGTAAAAGTGGTTGTCACGGGTGTTGACTGGATGGGCAGTGGGGTTGGTTCGATTGAATCAGCAATGCGACAATTGTTTTATGATGCGAAGCAAGAAATCTTGCTAACTGTTTATACAATAACTAATGGTGCAGATATGTTGTTTGATTGGTTGGAATTGGCACTAAGCCATGGGGTTGAAATCAAGTTGGTGATAAATCGACTTGATGATCATACCACCGAGGTTATCAATAGATTATCCAGGTTAGAAAAATCATATCCCCACCTAACCATCTACAATTTCAAATCTGATGATTTTATCGATCTACATGCAAAACTGATCATTGTTGATCGACAAAAAGCAATTGTAGGGTCATCAAATTTATCTCGTCGCGGTCTTTTAACTAACTTTGAACTTGCGCTTATTGTTGAAGGAATTATTGCTACCGAAATAGCCAGTATTGTGGATCGCCTCATAGGTGTTCTTGCCTAAACAAGCGCGTATCGTGTGACGCAGTAAAGACTATAACTGGCAATAAAAGTGATGTTTGTAACCCCTAATGGAGTTTTAATGATGCCTAAGAATATTCTATTATCCGATGCTACGGACCTAACAATCTGGGCGAGTCGACGAGTTGCACAGGGATACTTACCTCAACTGATTCGTAAGCTAATTCTTAGCACGGTTGATGATATTCTGACCATTAGTTTTCGCTCTCAAGAGGGAATCCATTTGGGTGGATGGGATGGGATCGTTGAAGTCATTAAAGGGAATCCGTTTGTGCCTGATGGTATTTCTGTATGGGAGATGGGAACAAATCAGAATGTAAAGGAAAAAGCTGATAGTGATTATTTTAATCGATCCTCAGACCCTCTTGGGATCCAACCCTCTGAAGGAACTTATATTTTTGTGACTCCCCGCAGGTGGTCCGGAAAACGTGATTGGGTTAGCGAAAAACGTAGGGATGGTATTTGGAAAGGCGTCCGTGCATATGATGCTGATGATATCGAATCCTGGCTTCAATTAACTCCGCCTGTTCATACTTGGTTCTCAGCACTCATAGGTAAATTTCCAGATGAAGTTATTGATCTTGAAACTTATTGGAATGATTGGACCAGTGCCACTCGTCCTAGCTTAAGCAGCGAACTGATAATTGGGGGGAGAGACAACATTGTGAAGAGTATACACGAATGGATTAATCAACCACCTGAACTTCTCTCTCTCCACTCAGATGCTCAAGAGGAAGCGTTGGCACTTCTCGCGGCAGCAATCTCACAGCTACCAGATGAACAAAAAGAGATTGTTTTTGCTCGAAGCCTCATTGTTCACGATACTTCAGCATGGCGTTGGGCTGTTGCAACAGGTCAAAATTTACTGCTTATACCACTATTTGAGAATGTTAATATTTCACAAGGCTTACAAAACGGTCACCATGTATTTATTCCCAGTTGGAGAGGGATTACACCTGCGGAAAATTCGATTGTAGCACCAAGAATCCAAAGAGAAGCTGCAAAGAATGCATTTTTGGCAATGGGATTTCAGAAATCTCAAGCCGAAAATCTGGCTACTGTTGCAAGAAGAAGTCTGTTATCACTTCGGCGCAAATTGGCTATCGGGGCCAATTTACAGCAACCGTCATGGGCAAAACCCGAAACAGCTCATAGTATCATGTCTACAATGTTAGCAGGCCAATGGACAGTAGATAAGGAAGGTGATAGAGAGATCATTGCTAAATTAACAAATAAAACTTATGAAGAAGTAGAGCGCTTATTATCTCGATGGGCTTATGAACCTGATCCTCCGGTTCGCCATGTTGGTGATGTTTGGTTTATTGTTTCCAAAGATGATGCATGGTCACTCCTATCAGGTATGCTAACTACAAATGATCTTGATCTGTTTAGAAATGCTGTTTTAGATGTGTTAGGTACATCGGATCCGGCATTGGAGTTGCCACTTGATAAGCGCTGGCAAGCGAATTTTTTGGGATATTCAAAGGCACATTCAGATTTATTGCGACGTGGTTTAGCTGATACTTTAGCAATGATAGGATCGTTCGGAAATAATCATCTATTTGCCGACGGTCATTCTGCTGAGGAATTTGCTAATGAGCTTGTTAAACGGCTTCTGACAAAGGCAAATGAAGATGAAACGGGACATTTATGGGTTTCCCTAGAAGATGTACTACCTCAATTGAGTGAAGCAGCACCAGATATTTTTCTTGAAGAATTAGAAATTGGATTGGCTGGTGATCCTTCAGTCCTGGGCAAATTTTTCATCAATGATAAGGATTTTGATCCCTTATTTGCGCGTTCACCTCATACCGGACTTCTGTGGGCGTTGGAATTGTTGGCATGGAGTCCAACATATTTAGGTCACACTGCCAAAATGCTTTCAGCTTTAGACACACTTGACCCGGGTGGAAGATTGATGAACCGTCCTATCAACAGCCTAAGGGAAATATTTTTACCCTGGCATCCACAAACTACTGCATCAAAAGATAAGAGGTTACGAGTCATTGATACTCTTCGAGAACTGTATCCTAACGTTGCTCGGCGTTTACTAATTCAGCTTTTACCACAGCCCTTTAGCAGTGCGATGAATATAACATCCCCAAAGTGGCGTGATTGGAAGCCTGATGAGGAAATTAGGGTTACATATCCTGAATTGTTTGAGGAGGCGAGAGAGATAGGAAGTCGGCTACTCATCGACGCAGGAGTTGAACTATCACGATGGCAAGAACTTATTAAGAATTTATCTTCAATACCGGCAGAACTTTATGACAATATGATTAATCAGTTGCTAGAAATAGATATTGAGGAAATAAGTGAGGAAAATGTTACTACATTATATGAGACTCTTCGTGAACAGGTAGCAAGACATCGCCACTTCAGTAATGCACGATGGGCTTTGCCAAAGGAACGGATTGATCGGCTCGAAGAGGTTTATAAAAAATTTATTCCTGAGAACCCTGTACTAAGAAACAAATGGCTTTTCTCAAATAAATCAGTAGCTTTTGAGTTTGAGGTTGAAGATTGGAAGGAAAGAGAAAAATTATTGGCTAGAGCCCGACAGGAGGCTGCTCAGGAAATATATGAACACGGGGGGTATAAGCTAATAATCGATATTTGTTCAACAATCGAACTTCCCAGACAATTAGGAATATCAGTTGGTCAGTCGGGAATCATAAATCAAGCGGAGATAGAATTACTAACAAGTCAGATTGATTATGATGATGTAAATCAAAAGGAGTTTGCGGTAGGATATGTAATTGGTCGTTTCTCTATTGGGGATTGGGAATGGGTTGAAGAGATACTACCAATTATTGCCTCAGAATGGTCTCCTGTTCAACGTGGTATTTTTTTGTTGGGTTTACCCAGAATTACTCGTACATGGAAATTGGCTGAGCAGTTTGGGGCTCAGACTGAGCAGATATATTGGCAACATTTCGCTCCTTTTGGGCTTCCTGAACCTTCAACCTACCTTGATGCAACTCGGAAGTTAATCGAATATAATTTTCCCGATCTAGCTATTAGCCTTCTAGGAACTTATATATACCGAACGGAAGTAGAACCCCCATATGAACTAGTTGCAGAGGTGTTAGAGCAAGCGGCTCGTATCCCTGTTTGGAATTATCCAAACTGGAATATTCTTACACACGATATGATACAACTACTTGATTATATTGAGAGATCTAATTCAATTGATGAGCGCCGATTAGCAGCTTTAGAATGGTCGTATCTTCCATTATTTGAATATGAGGATCGATCAGCAAGACTCCTTCATTTAGCTCTGTCAAAAGACCCCGAATTTTTTGTCGAAGTGGTCACATGGGTGTACAGAAGTGAAGATGAAGAACCTTATGATGTTACCCAAGAAGAAAATTTACGTGCTATGTTTGGAGATAAGCTACTAAGGACATGGAGAATTATCCCAGGCACATTGGAAAATGGGGGAATTGACGATGATCTCCTAATGAATTGGATTATCCAAGCTCGGGAAGAACTTACCAAACGTGGACGGCGAAAAGTGGCTGATCGTGCCATTGGTAAAGTACTAGCATATGGACCACATGACTCAGATGGCTTGTGGCCTTGCAAACCTGTTCGCGATTTGATCGAATTAGTTGGATCAGGAGATTTAGAACAAGAATTCGAGGATTGTGTATTTAATCAACGTGGGGTTTTCTCAAAGGACCCCCTCGAGGGCGGGCAACAAGAGAGGCAACTTGCAAATAAATATCTTATGAATGCAAAATCATTTGAGGACAGTTGGCTACGGACAGCAGCATTGTTGCGGCGAATTGCTTCAAAGTATTCTCGAGACGCACGCCGTGAAGACTTGAACGCTGAACTTCGTGAGGATATGTTGAGTTAGATATATCGTTCGTAAGTAAAATGTCGATAGTATTATTGGTTTTATCAATTTGTATTTTAAAAAGACTGCTATCTCATCAAATGTATACACCTCATCTTCCATCTCTAATTTGACTGTGATAATCTTTCAATTCACGTAGTGATTTAGGCTCAAAATACAAATCCCTCTCAATCTGTAACTCCATTGGACCTCTAGCATCCTGCATTTCTTTGAGAGAGAAATAACCCAATTCTATTTCTTGTCCTACCACCAACCCAAAGAAAATATCCTCCCCATCGAACTCGCTGGCATACCAGGTCCACTGCGCATCTGGCGTGAAGAATTTAACCTGCGCCAGGGATTCCGTCCCCTGCTCTTCCCCACTATATAGAGGTGGTAATTTTTCTCGCGAAGCCTTGTCTAATAAATTCCGACCGGTTGGTGGCTCTTCCTTTGGCTCACTAATGACCCAATCAAGAACATCACCCAAGTCTTCCATTTCGGCAATCGCCCCATCTTCATCGGTGATATCTGCCAGCAGCTCAAATAATTCGCCGCGCTTGGTTTGAGTTTGTTTGCTAACATACGGACCGATATCCTCCGATCTTCTCTCCAGCAATTGTTTGGCTTTTTCTTTTTCCATTCTATGCTGAAGCAAATCGGGAGTGGCGTCGGTTTGATACCAGAACCACTCTTTGGTGATCCATCTTTCGCGATACTCGTGGTATCCCAACCCGTAGAAGGTCATGGCGATGCGTCCCTGGTCACCGGGTCGGCTGGCGGTTACGAACAGGAATTCACCATAATTGTTGGAGGTTTCTTGGATGGAATGAACGATGGTTAGGTCGTCTGCGAGGATTTTCTGAAAGCGCTCCTGGCTTACCCGCCAATAGAGTTGTTCCATCTCGGTAAGTCCGAATATTTCGTAGGGTCTTTTGGGTTGGAATTCTCGTTCAGCAGACATACGCTATTTGTACTTTAGCACACCGAGCGGTTAGCTATCCAGCCCCAATTCGTGATGCGGCTTATTCTATTTTCTTATCAGAATTCTTGCGTTGAAGGTACTGCTCCAACACCTCGCCAAGAATTGTCCAATAGCTTTCCTGTAATAGCTCACCCACTTTGCAAGCGAGATGGGCCACTTCCATATCATCCAATAATAGGATATCCTCCTCACGATCAGGGTTGCAATCGATGAGGTCTTCTTTACTTATCCAGCCGATGGAATGCGCTCTGGGTTCGCTTTCATGTTCTGATTGGATTTCGATGGACATGAGTGTGTATTACACAAAACGTTTCATAAAATCGGCTTTTGCCTGTTCGTAGTCGCGCTCCCCTTCCGGGAGACTGTCCCAATATTTTTTGGCTTTCATCACCATTTCATCGAGAAATTGCCATTGCTGTATGCTGTGGGGAATGATTTTGGTGTAGCGGTACTGCAAATCATCGCCATAGAAAGCCAGGTGCAGACGATCCTGGTTGGCTAGTTGGGCTAACACATTTTCCTGATTTGCCTCTGCCACGTTGAGGAAAGACTCGAACCGGTAGGGGTTACGCGGTTGGTCCTGGATGGTAAGCGTCAGCCTGATCAGCGGCGCAGTGGGCATTTTGATGAGCTGCCACTGGTTGAGAACGGGTTTATCCTGGAAACCGGCGACATCCCGGTCGGAGGCGTGGCAGACGTGTACCACTCCGATATCCGTTTCAACCGTCAGGCAACCATAGCCAAAGCCACGAAAGAGATTTAAAATTTCCGGTGGTAGTTCATTCGGATAAGCAATCCGACTTTGCCAGAGTTTCTGTTCGTCATTCCATCGCAGTATAAAAGAGGGATTAGGCAGATTATCCAGGAGAGGTTCGAGAGCGGATTGGATGGCATTGGCTTTTTCGGAATATCCTCTCCGGATATAGCCGATACTTTGATCTTCGATCACAATCTGGCACACGAGCATCCGTTCCCCGGCGACCGTTATGGGGACAAGCTGGTATTCGCCGAAAACCTCTTCGACGTGTTTTAACCAGGCTGGATCGGCCGGATGAGGCTGGTCGATCATCAACATACCGACCAGCAAATTCTTTCTCCCCTGCTTTATAGCCAGGCCACAGCCGGAGAAGATATCTTCACTTCCCGGATGAGTGAGGAAGAATAGCTCACCTCGCTGGATCGTTTCTTTCCCAGGTTCTCTTTCCCCCATATATTACAGATAGTATAGCATCTATTTATTGGAACCTTAGTTTATTCTAACTTTCCGATCTAAACCAAAACCATCTACGAAAGCATCTAAGAGGGGGGATTCCACATTGCCTTCACCATCCGTTATGGGTGGTGAAAGCTCTTGTAATTCGATTAGCTTGCCATTTGGATTTCTGATCATTTCATAAATGGCAATACCACTTTGATGAGCTTCAACCGATATAGTGGATACGATAAGCACCTCCTTGCGATTGGGATCGAGAGAGGGCATGGTATTAATGAGCTTGCCCTCATCGACGTTGCTCATCCAACCCTCGGAGATAAAATATATTTGTGTAAGATCACCCACCTCGTCGCTTTTTGCCATGACCAAACCCATAGAAAACATCCGGTAAACTTTTTCTTCGTGGGTCTTGGGAAACTCCTCCAGGACCAATATGCCTGATTTCTTACTCCCCTCGACAATAACGGTTGGTAGGTGCCCACCTCGTTTTAATGCGGTTTCTTTAGCAATGCGGATAACGTCTTCAATAGCAAGGTGGCTTTGATCCCTCTCCCCCATTAGCGATTCTATGCTCATGTAGATACTATAGCAAATCGGTAATGGTGTAGTCCATATTCATTGTATAATTTTCGGTAATAACAACTATTATATATGAATTGAATTTGGATAATAGAACACCAAAGATACTCTGACCCCTGATGCCCGGCAGCAAAAAGGATAGCAGCGAACACCAGCCTAAATTGGATGAGCTGCTAACACTGAACGATGCTGCCAAAATAAGCGGGCTATCCCACAGTCATCTAAGATTATTAGTAAGACAAGGTGAATTGTGGGGTAAAAAAGTTGGAAATTTCTGGTTTACAACTGAAAAGGCAGTCAGGGAATATTTAGCCCGCGACGTTCGGCCAGGACCGAAGCCAAGAAAACCCCTGACCTAAAATAATAAAAAGCTTGTAAATATAATCTACCTCGATTATAATTCAAACGCTTCTAAACCGAGACGCCAACTGTGTAAGCAATCCTCTCTCACAAGTCGTTGTCTGTGACGGCCGTCTATTCATTTCGTGGAAAGGAGCGGCGATCATGGGTGGCGGAAGTGGGACTTAGAAGCTCGAGAGGCGACAGGAGCCGCGGTCCTGTCGTCTTTGTCATTACGATTACCACTCCCAGTTCAAAATGTATTGCTCATATAGCCTCGGTTGGCTTCGCTCCCAGGTAATCTTCCAGCGACCATCGGATAACTTGGTTATCGCATCTTTCCCTATTACTCTTGTCCTCTGGATGTTCTTCTCGACGACCCAGGCTTTCAAGGGAGGTCGATTCTTGGGAAAAATTATCTGCACTTTTGCATTTCTGGTTCGGTGACTGATTTCCGACGCCCAGAAACCATTCCCTAGTAAGAAGCCGTTTCGTATTCCCCACTCGATGTTAAATTCTTGGATATCTCCCTTGTTCTTTAGCTCTCTCAGGGATATCAAGATATGGGTTTTATATCCCGAACGATAACGATCGACCGGAGTACCGGGTGAACATCTGTAATCGATCAGAATTTCCCCATCTCCCCAGGCTTGATCCTGGTAAGCAAGGATGTAATTCTGAAGGTAACGTACTTTCTCACGTTTACGGAAGATTGCGTGCTCCCCCCGCTTGTCCTTCAGTTCCAACGCCGATTCGTACTCCAAAACTTCATACACCCCCTCATTGGACATACCCCGTATCACCTTCCGGCCGAATTTCCAAAGCTGGCCCACAATTTCAAACCACGGCAAACCCGATACCGCCGATGCCAACCCGCCTGCAAAATTCAACTGTGAGTTATCCACCTTATCGGACATATAGATAATCTTGGCTCGCCTTATAAACGATAACAGATTCTACTTACCTCTGTCTATAACATCCTTATATTAAGAAGCATCCCTTGGCTTGATTGCCAAAGGATGCTGTTATATCTTTGTTCATATAAGGGATTTTTTATTCCCCTTGTGTTTTGAGGTCCCTCCAGGTTCTACCCCTAACGCTTTCCAAATCTTCGCTTTTCCAGCCCAACGCCTGGCGCAGGAAAGTACCCGCCATCATTACCCTGAGCTGCTTGTGAAGCTTTACGGTCGTTTCATCCCGGGCTGTCAGGTCTTTATCCTCACTCACCAGGTAGTCAACCCTGGCGTTGATGGCTGCCAGGGCAATTGGGATGTCGGTAACGTCGCGCACCAGGTCTTTGTGGTTAGCAATCTCTTTCGGGGTTGGGTCATTGACCAATTCGTATCTGCAATTTTGTAGAAACTGCTCAAACTGGTCGATATAGCCTGGAAAACGGGCGCCGACACGCCTGCGGGCTTGTTTGATGATCGATTCACTCAACACAAGGATATAGTCACCCCGAAGTGCATGTTGCAGAACCTCGTACGGCCAGCGTGGCCACACAATCCCTGCAATGAGGATGTTGGCATCCAGCATCACCCGCAGGTCAGGCAGCGTTCTCTCCATACTTCTCTTTATAGATGGCCTGTTTGTCTTCCTCAAGCTCCGCCATCATCTGCTCCTCAGTGAAGCCTTGCTGCTCGGCTTCCTGACCTAGGGCACTCACGAGTTTGCGGTGAGCGCTAAGGGCACGTTCCCGCATAAGCTGTTCATAATCCTGATAAGACATCAAAACGGCCACCGGATAGCCATCCCGTTCAACCACCAAATGTTCATCCTTGATAGCAACCCTTTTCAAAACCTTTCCTGCTGCCCGATGCAGTTCCGAGGCGGAAATTACTACTTTCTTGGCCATATCCACAATACTCCTAATTTTTTCTTGATTATGTATTGATACTAATTGATTCATATCTTTATGTAATGTTGAGTATAACAGTTGGAATTCTGCTTGTCAAGTGTGACGGGCAGATCAACTCTTCCTCTTTCTGCCACCGCGACGAGCGGATTGGGTATCGGCCAGACCATATTCCTCAGCAATAAGATCACCACGGATTTTTCGGCCTCGCCCAAACAGTTCTTCCAGGCTGATGCCTTTCTCCTTGAGCACTTTCCCGATTTCATTTAAGGCCTCTGCCAAAATCACTTCAGCGGGTTTTATGATCATTCCATCTTCTGTTACCACAAAGGTAACCAGATCTCTCTTCTTGAGATTGGGTTTTTGGCGAATCTCAGGAGGAATGGTCACCTGACCTCTTTCTTGAACGCGAACGACTTGTGTTGACATATCTTGTTCCCAATTTATAAAGTTATACTTTCTACACAATGGAGTATAGCACAACAAGGCGAAAGTCTTTATCCCCTCTTCTTAGATCAGCACATTCCCTGCGTGACCGGTAACCGCGTCAGCAAGTCAAGCTAATTCAGTCATAGTGTACCAAACCCCCATACCCTTTGTTTGTCAGCGTTATTGATTTGAATATTGATCCTCTTCCAACCCCCGAAAAAAAGCTTCAATCACCTCGGGATCAAAATACTTTCCTGATTGCTCCTTGATGTATTTCAGGGCTTTTTCTTTTGACCAGGCTTTGCGGTAAGGGCGATCCGAACACAAGGCATCCATGACATCAACCACGGCAAAAATACGAGCCGCTAGTGGGATTTGCTCCCCTTTCAAACCTCGCGGGTATCCGCTGCCATCCCATTTCTCATGATGGCAGTAGGGTATATCCAGGGCTGGACGCAAGTAGTCAATTGGTGAAAGCAGCTCGAAGGCGTAAGTTGGATGTCGGCGCATGATTTCCCATTCTTTATCCGTCAACGGACCGGGTTTCAGCAGGATATCATCGGGGATACCCATCTTCCCGATATCGTGCAACACCGCGCCTCGCCGGATTTGAACGATGTCCTCGTTATTCATCCCCATGGCGCGCGCCAGATGCGCCGCCATTTCGGTAACCCGTTTGGTGTGCCCCTCGGTCTCCTGATCGCGCAAATCAAGAGCCCGTGACCAACCTTCTAGTGTGGTGTCATAAGCTAACATCAACTCGATATTCGAGTGTTGCAGATCATCGAATAACGCCGCGTTATCAATTGCGATCGCTGCCTGCATTGCCAGGGACTGTAAAAAGTCCATCCATTCCCGGTCGGGTTCGAAGTGCGTACGGTGGAAGATTTCCAAAACGCCCTTGACATGTCCCCGGGCGACCAAAGGCGCCGCAAAATAAGAGATAAATTGCTCGCCGGACAATAGATGTGATCTTTGAAAACCATTTTCGGTCTCATTTAAATCAGAGATGAAAATAACCCGGCGTTCGAGGGCAGCCTGCCCTGCGTGACCCTCCCCTACTCGAAGTGAGGTGTGTTGCAATGCTTTCGTGCGAAAGCCTTTTCCGGCCGTAAATGCAAGTACTTGTGTGTGAGGTTGAAGTAACAAAATGCAGGCAGCATCCACTTTGAGTGTATTCGTAACCTGGTCGAGTAGCATCTTAAAGATGACACGTAGGTCAAGGCTGGAAGTGATCGCCATATCGATGTTGCGTAAAGCAGCTAAGTTCTTCAACTGATCTTGAATTTTTTCTTGAGCTTGTTTATGTTGAGTTCGTACCCGTAAGGTCACAATCCCGAATGCCAAATCATTCGCTAATTCCTCAAGCAGCATAATCTCCTCAGCGTCAAAGGCATCTACTTCTTCCGCATAGATATTCAATGCCCCAAGTGTTTGTGTATTCGAAATAATAGGTAATGCAATGGATGAGGCATAACCGCGTTTGAGGGCTTCGCCTCGCCACGGGGTAAAATGGGGATTTGTCAGGATATCGCGAGCAATTACAGTTTTACCCGACCGGATGGCTGTACCCGTGGGACCTTGTCCCTTTTCAGTATCTGCCCAAGTAATATCCAGAGTCTCCAAATACCCTTCCTCGTATCCTGCCTGAGCAACGGGGCGCACCGTCTTTCCTTCATCCTGCATGGCATAACCTACCCAGGCCAGGCGATATCCCCCCACCTGTACAATAAGCTGGCATATTTTAAGAAGTAAATCTATTTCATCGTCGGTTCGTACTAGCGCCTGGTTACAGGCAGAAATAACCCTCAATGCCCGGTTCAATTTACTTAATGTTATGTTTGCCTGGCGGGTTTCAGCATCCCGTAATCGTAGCATTTCGGACATTTGGTCAAATGCTTGAGCGAGCTGGCTGAGTTCGCCCGTCCCATAAGGCCATCCGGTACGAGCACCCAAGTCTCCGGATTGCAATCGCTTCGTAGCCTGCACCAGTAAATTTATCCGGCGCATGATGAATACATGACCACCGAACCAGGCTGCAACAAGCGCTAAAAACAACACCATAACCAAGCCAACCAGATTGGTTACTAATATACGGTTGGCTTCGGCATAAGCAACCGATTCTGGGATACCTATGGAAACAAACTCTCTGGACGATGGATCGGTGTTCAGAGGGGCAAAAGCATATAGCCGGTGAATACCATCTATGCCCACAGCTTCGATGGTACCCTCTCCTTGTGCGGCAAGGATCTCTCCGATGAGAGGTGTTTCTGGCATAGGCTGCCCAATCCACTTCTCAGGATCAGGATAACGAGCCAGGATGACGCCTTGCTTGTCTATTACTGTATATGCCGAACCCGCGGGCAACGCTGCTTCGGCAATAATCTGATTGAGCCAGGATAAATCAATCCCTATGGCGATGATTGCTTGTATATTATTTAATTTGTCGAGCACAGGATAAGCCAGGACAACAATGCTTTTGCCGCTGATGCGACCGATCACATACTCGCTTATGACGAAATCCTTGGATTGAAGCACATTCTGAAACCAGGGCCGGTCGGCGAAGTTAATCGGTGTAGATACAGATGGAGCGCTGCAAATTACGCTGCCATTTGGAAATGCCAGTGACAAAGCGGTATAGGAGGAGTATTGTGAGAGCAAGTCGGTGAACAATACCCGGCAAGCTTCTATATCGCTTTCCCGTATGTAAGGTAGTTGAGATATGGCGACGAGCAATTGCTTCGTACTGACAAACAACTGCTCTTGCTCCAGGACCGAAACTCGAATCAGGCGGAGTGCATTTTGTTGTGCATCCATTCTGGCATGCTGGCGTTGATTGATATCTATATAGAGTATGAGCCCCAGAAATGGGAGAATTGCCAATAGAACCAGCAAGATCAAGCGAAAACGCAAACTTCCAAAGGCAAATCGGAACATGCCTATCCCTCCTTTGGTTAATTGAGTAAATTAAAATGCTCCCGTTGGCTAATATTTATTGCGATTTATTCAGTTGCAATGTTCATGCCAGAGAAGGTCTAATGAATAATCCCCTCAACCCTAAGTGTTTTTTCTATGATAAATTAGGTGTCGGCGATTTGTCTTTTATTCTATGTAACGCTCTAATCCACACCAGAATGACAGAAGATGTAAATGAAGATGCGATAATAACATATGCAAATCGTTTAGATCGCGGCCATCACCAGCAATCAGCTGGAAATAGACGCTGAATCACTATACAATTCGTGGCAATTTTGTATAATGCTGTAGTGGACCCCAAAAACTGGACACATAGCTAAGTAGGAATTAGACTCCAGGAAAGAGGTCCGGAATGGTAACAAGACGGAAATTCACATCCGAATTCAAGGCACAAGTCATACTAGAGATGTTGACCGAGCAAAAGAGCGCCGCCCAGGCCAGTCGAGAATATGGGGTCAAGGACTCGGTTCTCTCTCGATGGAAACAGGAATTCATCGAACGATCTCCCATGTTGTTTGAGGCCAGCGGAGCAAGTAACGATGGACAAGAGCAACGGATTACCGAATTAGAGCGTATGGTCGGTCGCCTGGCAATGGAACTTGAAATGGCAAAAAAAGTCTCCAGGTTCTTGAGCTCTCAGTACAACGGAAACGGGAGATAGTGCACATGTTGAACCAGGAAGAAAGCTATCCACTAGGAGCGGCATGTGAGCTGGTTGGATTGCCACGCAGTACTTTCTACTATCGATCCGGTTTAGCTGATGAAAGTGATCTAGAAACAGCTATCGATGAGATTGCAAGTCAATATCCGACATATGGCACTCGCCGGGTGACACATCAATTACGCCGAGCCCCCTACAAAATGTTGGTCAATCGCAAGCATGTGCGTCGTATAATGGCTCAAAAAGGGCTGCTACGGCCGGTAAAATGGCGAAAAAAGCGCACTACCGACAGCGAACACCCTTATCCACGCTATCCCAACCTGGTCAAGGAGCTAGAAGTCGTTCGTCCAGACCAGGTATGGGCCAGCGACATCACATATGTTCGCCTGAAGCAGGATTTTGTCTATTTGGCGATCATCCTGGATGTTTTCACCCGGGCGATCCGGGGTTGGTGCTTGAGTCGTTTATTGGATCAAGAAATGACTTTGACAGCCTTGCGAAGAGCACTACAAACTGGCCAGCCTGACATCCATCACAGTGATCAGGGAGTTCAGTATGCTGCTTATGCCTATGTAGATTTGTTGAAAGCACGTGGTATCCAAATCAGCATGGCAACGATTGGTAAAGCCGAAGAGAACGGTTATGCTGAGCGCTTTATGCGTACAATCAAAGAAGAGGAGGTGGACCTGTCGGAGTATCGCAACTTTATGGATGCTCTCGACCAAATTGGACATTTTATCGACGATGTATACATGACAAAACGTATCCATTCATCCTTGGGATACCTGACGCCAGTGGAATTTGAAACCGCATGGTGGGTATCTCAACCGGTGAAGGCATCCCCCTAAGAATGCCTTAAAAAGTGTCTAACTTTATGGGTCCACTACATGCTATTGTCTTTCAATCCTTATTATTCACCCCAACCTCCAGGAGGACCCGATCCTCCAACTGTATGTTTATAATAAAATATATTTATGATAAGAAGTTTGATCGAAGGTTCGAATCCTACTGACTACCCATGATACCTCTATTATTAGGGATATTTTGTTTTGATAAAACCCATCCATACAAAAAGACCAGTCTAGCTTTTTATGTTGCTAGACTGGTCTATGATCCAAGCCCTACCAAACGTCAACCTAATGCTCTTTGTCCTTAGGAGGATTTGGATCTTTTCCATAGCTATCTTTACTACGGATTTTTCCATCCTTCCCTTGAACAATGACCTCAACACCATCTCTCTTTGCCATTGTTCTGGCATTATTAATGGCATCTTGTTGGGTTGGAAATCTTCCGGATGCACGATCTGCGTCCTCACGTCTGGTTTGCCAACCACCCTCAGGATGTTGTGTAACCCAAATATTGGGACTTTTCTTGTTTGGTTTACTCATAAGGAACCTCCTAAAAATTGGCGACAAAATTGGGAGGAGCGGTTGAGACCTATACCATTTGAATAAAAAGGTAGGGCTTTACTAAGCAAAAGTTGACTTTATTACATAGGTCCTGCTTATCAACGCAATAAACATTTTCCACTCCGACACCCCGCGCCGCCAAGCTTCGGGGTGTCGGCTTTAATTATATCATTGTTTTAGCACGGTTGTTCTAAGCTCGTTTGCTATAGTATTAATTGGTGTTTTTCTTCAATTCATAGACTATTGCTTCCAATTGAGATAAAGGTCTTCTCACGAAATTATTCCTTGAGTTTTCTTCTTTGTAAACTGATCAGATAAGCCAACCCTGTAATCGATCAGGATATAATTCTGTGATTACCGCATAGAAACGCTTGCGACATATTAGTGTGCGAATACCCGTTCATATTTCTCTTGCACCTGGGCTTGTTTGCTCATCCCCCGCGTCACGATTTCGTAGTAATTTTCTACTAGCAACCGGATCACGTTTTTATCCAGATGGTTGTTATCCCCCATTATCTCCAATATTGACACCACCTCGCTCTTATTCGGGCTTTTTTGATACGGCTGGTCCTCTGCCAACGCAGTGAATTTTGAGCATATCCAAACCGTCCCTAAGGCGAAGGTCGGGTGAATAATCACCCATCTTTCCGTAGAAAATATAAAGGAGTCGGATTCCTCCTTGTGCTTCGCTCTCGGGTTGGACAGTTTGATACGTTGGTCGGAAGAATTTATCATCAAGGTATCAGCCTTCCAAGCTGACATTCGTAGGTTCGAATTCCACTGAGCTCACTCATCAAAAACCTCCAGACAGAGGATTTTTCTTTAACTCAAATACTACTTAAACCCCACAAGCGTCCTGGCCCAAGCGTACTTGGCGGCTTCAGATGGTTTTTCTAAAATAAAACGATACACTTTTCGCTTGACAAAACCACCCAAATACGAGTTACTACTTCAATGCTAATTTCCACATTGTCCGCGTGATCTTTTATTATCCTCATTGTCAGAACTATGGGACTGCACACCCATTATGATCAACCTGGCATGGGTTGTTATAGCAGTTTGAATCACTTCCGTGAGGCTAATTTTACGTCGTAAAAGGAAGGTTGTGCGACAATTAATGGCGATAAAACCGTAATTATTTAAAATCCAGCAGTTAGAATACCAAACGATTTTTACGTATAGTATTCATCACAAGTTATTTATAGATTTTCATTTGACTTTTTATTCCAGAAAACCAATAATAGGGAAATTCTTCAACAGTCACAACATTGGCTCCATATCTTAGGTATCTTGGAGCAATATTGCTTCCCGTCATTGAAAACAATGTTAGTTTTGTTGAATACCGCTGTGCAGTTGATAAAATATTCCAAACAGTTCTTGTTTTAAGTATGTTGCCTGTAACAATTGCTATATCAGCCCATTCTACAAGGGCCGTAGAATTATTGCTGATAGGAATCCCAAGTATATTTGTTCCCATTTGACCAAAATCGGATAGTCGAACATCCGCTCCAATCTCAATAACTTCTTTTACTATATCGTGGACTACTCCTACAATCGCAACCTTGTCGGAATGTCGAATTTCAGTCAATTCAATTATTTTCCGAGCACGATCAAGACTTTTTTCTGAATACGTCCCAGAAAACTCAAATGTATCAACCGGATGAATTTTTTCTATCTTATTGATTTCTCCATAGATTGCATCAATAAGCGCAATTTTTACACAATGAGATGCCTTTGGTACTACATCTAATACAGGCATTCCAACAAAGCCTTTTAAATCATCCAATTGAATATCTTCTCTATGCAGAAAACAAGCTCCCTGCGCTCCTGATGCGATTTGCGCTTGTAAATAAGGTGCAATAATTTCTTGACTAGTTCCAGCAGCTTTACAATGTGGCACAAAAACCGAAATCATATCAATGACGGTTGATCTGATATTGAGTTTGTTTTTGTAAGTTTTGGCCATAGCCTCAAAATATTCGATTGTCAATAATGTATTGTCTTGGTTTGGTATAGTCATTAAAGTATCCAATTCTAGTTTTTTTCTAACTCGGATTATAGAATTACTGTGCGAAATGTGTATAATTTAGGTTGATATTAATTTATAATCGCACTGCAAAAACGACCAGACCATATTGGTCTAAATTATACCCTCCTCAAAATGGAGATTTTTTAATATAATCAGACCCATGCTTCGGTTGTTAAAGTACTATATTTGCAGTGCGATCATTTATAACTTTTGCAAATCGATGTAGCCTCTTTGTCTATTTATCCTAATAGTGCTTATTTTTAATATTTGGTCGAAATTAGTGCATTAACTCAGCTGGACCCGCTGATCATTATGGTCAATAGGAATGAAATCATCGATTTGAAGACTCAACTCCCTATTCTGAATAATTTCTTTTATCAATACGCCTGTAATTGGCGCAAGGAGCACACCATCTTGATAATGGCCAGTTGCAACAATTAAATTGTGGTATTTGGGGTGAGGACCAATAATAGGTAAACCTGCTTGAGAATATGGGCGAAGTCCAGCGCGTGACCCGATTATTCTATAATTTTTTAAAGTTGGAATTATTTCAAAAGCTTTTGTTAATAATTCAACGGCTACAGAAGCGGTCGGATTATTATCGAATCCAATATCTTCGTTGGTAGTTCCAACTAATACTTCACCATTATACCTTGGTAATATATCAACACCATTATTAGTTGAAACTGGCCTATTAAGCAAATGTTTAGTTGGCGCTTTTAGAACAACAACCTGCCCCTTAATTGGTTTCACTTGCTGTTTTATTATCCTGCTTGTCAATGAAGAAGTCCAACTTCCAGCAGAAATCACAACAAAATCCGATTTCAAAGCGCTATTACCAATGAATACTCCATCACACTTATCTTTTTTCAATATCAAATTATCAATTGAGGCGTTTTCTATGACGTCTCCACCTAATTTTTTTATCCCATCTGCAAGCCCTATCACTAACTCTTGGGGATTGACACTTATAGCCTCCTCCATAAGTAATGATTGAATAATCTTATTAGAAAGTAGAGGTTCAATTTCCTGAGTCTCAGCACTAGTAAGTGCCACGATTTTCAAGCCAGCACTGACCCACGACTTATACATGTGTCGTAATATGGATTTCTCATCCTCAGATAGGATAACTTGAAGGTATCCTTTCCAATTGACTTCATATACATTATTTGTGATATCCTGAAGATTTTTTATAAATTCACTATATATTTGCAAACTTTTAACCCCAAGTCTAGCAAGTTGTTCATTCGCTTCGTAATTGGGTGGGGGGGCAACATACCCAAGAGCTGCAAAAGATGCACCTGAACCCAAAGAACCTTTATCAAAACATCTAACTTTTATTCCAGAACGAGCTAATTCGAAACCTATTGTTAGACCAATGATTCCGCAACCAATTATTATTACCTCGTTGTCAGCCATTGAATATCCTCAACTAATCAACCGCTAGATTATCCATCGTTGAATATTGAGAAGATCATCAACACTTTCTCTTCTCCGGACCATAAATGAGTGTTTAGAATTATCGACCCAAATAACCGGTGGTCTAGGTCGTATAAAGGTGAATGACCTACCCGCCATATCATAAGCACCAACGCTCTCTACTATTAATATGTCATCTACTTTGACCTGCCCAAGCGATACTTTTCCAAGTACGTCTAATTTCTCACATAGAGCTCCATGAATTTCAAAAGTTTCCATTGGAATGGTTTTCAATAAAGGTCTGATAATGTATTTATACATAGGTAATCCTGGAATCATATTAATTCCAGCGTCAACAATAATGATGTTTCGGGCACCTCTTTTTTTTATGGCTACCACCCTAGTTAAAAGTAGGCCTGCATTCGAAGTAATACACCTTCCCGGCTCAATAATGAGTATTACATTAGTTGGTATTCCATTATCTTTTAAACATTTAGCAGCTACTTTACTATATTCGCCAAAACTTGGTGGTTTCCACTCATCAACATTAGAAAGCACCGGTTGATTTGTGGCTATTCCGCTGCCAATATTAATATACTTTAGTCTTATAAGATCTTCTCTTTCTAAAAACTTACTAAATTTTACTAACGCATTTATATTTCTTTGATATTCAACAATATCCAAAATGTTTGAACGAAAGTGCGCATGTGTAGCAACAAGCTTCATTGAACGAGATGATCGAATCTTTTCTGCTGCTCGTTGCGCTTCTCCGTTATCAATATCAAATCCAAATTTATCCCAAGAATGGATATTTAAGGATGACACTACTCTAATTCCTACTTCAATGTTAGATTGTCTATTCAAAGTACAAATCTCTTCTAACCGTTTTAATTCTTCGAAATTATCAATATTGATAATAGACTTATTTTCAATACATTTTTGAAGCTCGTCATTTGATTTATATGGTCCGTTGAAAATTATATTGTTACCATTCACTCCAAGTTTACAAGCCATAGAATACTCTAGGTCTGATGTAACTTCCGCCCATGCTCCAAGCGAGTGAAAAAATTTGCATACTTGCATTAAACTGTTAGTTTTATAAGAGTAAGCAATTTGAAAATTAGACCATTGGGTTTTAAATGATCGTTCCAATTCTAAATAATAATCCTCCAAAACATTCTGCAACAGTATATAAACTGGAGTTCCATAATCAGTTGCAATATTTATAAGATGCTTATTATCTAATTTCATGAATCTTGGTTTTTTCTAGAAAATATTTTACTTGCGGATTTTAGGAGCTCAGTTGATTTATCGAGTAGCATATTATCTTTTGCAAAGCAAAAACGTACAAAGTTATTCCCATCTATCACATTGGGTGAATTGCGCCAATAAAAAGCTTGACCTGGTAGACTTGCAACACCACATTCAATTATAAGCCTTTGAGAAAAATCTATGCTATTCTCAACAGATAAATTAGTTGTTTCCATCAATATGAAATACCCTGCTTTAGGTATAACAGTTTTGGTATTAAAACCTATCAACGCACCCTTAAGTTTTATTTGTCTATTTCTAAGATCTTTTCTTAGAAGTTTATAATAATCCATCTCTGGAGCAATTTGGATAATTCTGGCGAACACTTGTTCTATTGGGGTTGACAATCTATATGTGATTAATTGTTGAATTGACCTTATACGGTCTGTAATTCTACTTGTTGCGATGGCATATCCAATCTTTAATCCTCTGACATTGAACTTCTTCCCTGTATCTCCGATAATAATAGTCTTATCCCTCATACCTGGAAGACTCGCTATGCTTAGATGCTTTGATCTATTTAAAATAATCCGATCAAAGACTTCATCTGATAAAACCATAGTTCCCCAATAATTGCAGAGTGATGAAATAAATTCGAGTTCTTTTTTTGTAAACACCTTCCCTGTAGGGCTGTGAGGATTGTTTAATATTATAAGTCGAGTTCGATTATCGAAATTTTTCCTTAGGCTATCAAAATTAAAATCACCATTGGAATAATTCATTCTAACGAATCTTGGAATTCCACCAGCTAGCAAGACTATTGGCGTATATATAGAAAACGCTGGCTCAAATATTATTACATTGTCGCCAGTATTAATGAGTGAGACAATCACCGCAAATATGGCTTCTGAGGCACTTCCTGTCACCGTGATATCGGTATCGGGATCGTATGTTATTTTCGTTTGATTAGCAATCTCATTAGCTATAGAAATACGTAACGTTAATAAACCAAATTGGTGTTCACTGAATTCAACCGATCTCAATTCTCGT
>Ga0315282_10002018_pt1 | contig 37891 bp, 33 predicted proteins | sample YL17G07_20_MG_FD_203693 | JGI IMG/M metagenome (GOLD analysis project Ga0315282, IMG submission 203693) | Sediment microbial communities from Yellowstone Lake, YNP, Wyoming, USA - YL17G07_20 | ecosystem: Environmental > Aquatic > Freshwater > Lake > Sediment | place: USA: Wyoming | collected... | reverse complement strand
AACGTCCAGATGAACTACTGGCCGGCGGAGGTCACGAACCTCTCCGAGTGCCACCTGGCCTTTGCCGACTATATCAACAGCCTGCGCGAGGTTCGGAAGAAGGCGACTCAGGCCTACTTCGGCGAAGTCCGGGGCTGGACCGTGCAGACCATGAACGGCATCTACGGCGGGTCGGATTGGGAATGGAACACTACGGGCAGTGCGTGGTACGCGCAGCACCTGTGGGAGCACTACGCGTTCACGGGGGACAAGGGGTTCCTGCGCACAAAGGCTTACCCCGTGCTCAAGGAAGTCTGCCAGTTCTGGCAGGATAGGTTGAAGGCCCTTCCGGATGGCACGCTTGTGGCGCCCGACGGTTTCTCGCCCGAACAAGGCCCCCGCGAGGACGGAGTCTCCTATGACCAGGAGATCATCTGGGACCTGTTCACCAACTACATCGAGGCTTCGCGGGCGCTGAGCATCGACGGCGATTACAGGACCAAGGTCTCCGAGATGCGCTCCAAGCTGCTGACGCCGAGAATAGGCAGGTGGGGGCAGCTGCAGGAGTGGATGGTGGACCGGGACGACCCGAAGAACGACCACAGGCATATGTCTCACCTGTTCGCGGTGCATCCGGGCAGACAGATCTCGCCGACCACGACGCCCGAGCTTGCCGCGGCCGCGAAGGTCTCGCTGACAGCACGAGGCGACAGCGGCACCGGCTGGAGCAAAGCCTGGAAGATCGCGCTCTGGGCCAGGCTGCTCGATGGCAACCACGCCTACAAGATGCTGAGGAGCCAGCTCAGGCTCGTCGGTGACACCGGCTACAACTACGTCAACGGGGGCGGCGCCTATGCCAATCTCTTCGACGCGCACCCGCCGTTCCAGATAGACGGCAACTTCGGCGCCACGGCTGCGATCGCCGAGATGCTCCTCCAGAGCCAGACGGAAGAGATCCATCTCCTGCCCGCCCTGCCCGACGCCTGGACCGATGGCTCAGTGAAGGGCCTCTGCGCCCGTGGAGGCTTCGAGGTAAGCATTTCGTGGAGACACGGCAAGCTCGCGAGCGTTGAGGTATTCTCCAAGCTAGGCAACCTCTGCAGAGTCAGTTACGGGGATAAGAAGCTCTCATTCCCGACTTCAAAGGCGGGGAGATATCGCTTGGACGGAGCGCTGCGAGTCAAAGGGAAGTAAGAACCAACTTTGCACGAGCTCTACGATACGTCCAACGCTTGCATCCGGCGTCACGAGAGCAGCGCCGAGCCTGCCTCGAGGAAGTAGTCGCTGCATCCGCAGTCTAGCATGTCCCATGCCCGCGGTGTCCTGAGAGGAATACCAGTTCTGGCCGAAGGGCGCGCGCCCGAAGCCGTCTCTCAGTCGCGAAATCTTTGACGGGAAATGGTTAAGAAGTTACAATAGTATGGATGGAGCGAGAAAGCCGGTCGTGGGCAGCCGGCTGAGTTGCGATGAGACTATTGCCTGTCAAACTGAGCTTCGGTCGCAGGGTGACACTTGGCTACTTCCTGGCTGCGGCGATCTCGCTGCTCGGCCTGGCTGCAGTCGCCGCCATCCAGCCCTACGTTCCCCGCGTACTCCCGGCCCGGGTCTATGTCCCCGTTCATACGGTGCTCGAGTTTGCGAGCATCGTGGTCAGCTTCGCGGTCTTCGTAGTGGGTTGGTATGGTTACCAGCAGACGAGGAACCGGCAGGATCTGTTCATCGCTTCGGCATTCTTGGCGGTCGGCGCCATCGACTTCGTCCACGCCCTGTCCTACAAAGGCATGCCGGACTTCCTGGGCGCCAACACTGTCGGCAAGGCCGCCGCCTACTGGCTTGCCGCGAGGTTTGTGGCTGCCGCAGCGCTGCTCTCGGCAGCGTTCATCTCCCCGTCAGGCGGAGCAAGGTGGATACGACCCCGCTTGGTACTCCCAGTCGCTGTGGTGCTCTGCGCAGGGCTGATTGGCGGAATCACCATCTATGGCAGACCCGTCTCCGCTCTCATGTTCGACGCCAGGGGCCTCACGCCTCTCAAGAATAGCCTCGAATGGCTGGTCGTTGCCCTGCAGGCCGCTGCGTTCTACGCCTTCGGCCGACCGGGCTGGTGGCAGTCCGATTCCATTCGCCGCCTGCGGATCGCGCTCATCGTTGGCACTGCGAGCGAAATCTGCTTCACCCTCTACTACAGCCCTTACGACCCCTACAACGTTCTCGGCCACATCTACAAGCTCGGCACCTACTATCTGGTCCTTCAGGCGCTGTTCGTTTCGTCCCTGCGCCGGCCGTACCTTGAGCTGTCTCACACAAAGGAGCAGCTTCAGAAGTCGTTCAGCCGCATTGGGGAGGCACTGGCCTCCGGACTGCGCAAAGACTCCACCCTCACACTCATAGCCTCGCTCGCCCGCCAGATGTTCGAGGCCGATATGGCTGCTATCAGCGAGATCAGGCCGGGCGATATTGTCGAGGTCGGAACATTCGACGGGCTCGATCCCGGTGTCTTCAGAGTGCCGCTGCCTGAGTCACTCGCGGCGGAGACGTTCATCTCCGGCCGGCCGCTCTTGATCGACGATTTCCGCACCCATCCTAGAGCTCGCCCGGAGTTCCTGAAGCTTGGGCTGCGGTCGTTCATGTCAGCTCCGGTCATCCGCGAGGGCCGCCCGGCAGGAGCCGTCTACGTGGCCTCGCTCGAGCGCGCCCGGTTCACCACACAGGAAGCGGAGGTTCTGACCGCCTTTGCCCGGCACGCCGCCATCGCCATCGCCAACGCCGAGCACTACGAAAGGGAGCACCACATCGCCGACGCTCTCCAGGAGGTCATCTTCCCCCCGCCGACCATGAAACTCGGCGAATACGAGCTTGCAGGCAGGTACCAGCCTGCGTGGGAGGAGGCCCGAGTAGGCGGCGACTTCTACGACTATTTCGACCTCGGCGATGGCAGGATCGGAATCGCCATCGGCGATGTCTCCGGGAAGGGCCTGGCCGCTGCAGTCCACACGGCGATCGTGAAGTACTCGTACCAGGCCTACCTGCGCGAAGGGGTGAGCCCCGCCCAGGCCCTCCAGCGGATTGGGGAGGCGTTTCAAGAGCGCGCAAGGCGGGACGGCAGCCAGGAGGGTGTCTTCATCACGCTGTTCTCGGCCGTCCTCGACTCGCGCACCGGCCGCCTCCTCTACTGCAACGCAGGCCACGAGCTGCCCATCAAGCTGTCGGGTGACGGCGAGACCACCATGCTCGATTCCACCGCGCCCGTCCTTGGGTTCGACCTGGCGGTTCCTTTCGAGGAATCGGAAACGACAATCGGGCCTGGGGATGCCCTGGTGCTCTATACTGACGGGATCACCGAGGCCCGCGTCGGGGACGATCTCTTTGGCTCCGACTCTCTCGTCGCCGCGGTCCGCACCTGCAGCCAGTGCTCACCGGAGCAGATCGCCGGCCGAGTCTACGAGCAGGCTAGGGAGCACGCCCGCGGTGTCGTACAGGACGACGTTGCGTTGATCGTCGTACGGCGGGCGGCAACCAGCGAGCCGTGAGCCGCCCGCCGCGCCGCTGGATGCGAGGCGTCCGGAGAACCGCTGACCAGCCGGCTCCCCCCACTCTCTCGACTCCCTACTTCACCTCGAGCACGCCTGAGACCGAAACTGTCCGCCCGCCGGTCTGGACCTCGGCCAGGACCGGCGTCTTGCCCTGCGCATTGTCCGGGGCCTTCACCCGGAACGACACGGCCTGCTCGCCGTCCTCCTGCCGAATGTCGAACTCCTTCACGCCGCGCGACCGCTGAAACACCCATCCGTCCGGCAGGCTCAACCTGACCCTGCCATAGACGCCCCTCTGCGAGTTGTTCTTGATCACCACAGCGATCCTGCGAACCTGCCCTCGCGCGATCGGCTGGCTGCCGAGGTCCAGCCGCACCTCGCACGTAGGCACGATATCGAACGACAGCACGGATGATGCGATCCTCTCGTCTCCCGACCTGACCTCGACGCCAAGCGCCGCGCTGCCAGGCGGCGCGGATCGAGATATCGGCGTGTGGAAGGTACATGTGAAGCTCTTTCCCGGGTCGATCCCTTCCATCCTGAACAGTTGGCTGCCGAGAAGCTTGGCCGTCTTCCCCTCGCCGCCCACCACGACCGAGTCTACAGTCGCCACAGCCTTGTCTGTGTTCCTCACGTGGATCTTTGCGATCAGATCCTCACCAGGAGTAAGGCGTTTGTCCTTGACATCGACCGTCAGTTTCAGCGAGGGGGGAACCGAAGACTTCAGCGACACGAGCTCGATCGTCTGGACCTCTCCGAGCGGGGCAGGCGGGATCCACTGCACATCAGGACTGCCGACGCCGATTGCGACCTTTAGACTGATCTTCTTGCCTCCCCTGAGCTCGAGTCCCTGGGCTGCCGACCTCGGGATCGCAAGCTCGAGAACGTAGGAATCAGGCGCGGAGCCGGCCTTCATGGTGAACGCAGCCGCTTCCGCCGCGGCAAGAGGCGCGCCGCCGCCGCCGGGGGTCCCCTGCGACTCATACCGGCTCACCGACAGCGTAGGACTCTCGCCCTCCTGCCCGCGCCTGGCCACGAACTCATAGTTGTCCGAACCATGGAACCACCCGTCGCCGTTTGCATCCAAAGTGACCAGAAGATCGGTCGGCGCGGTGGATTTCGAAGCTACGTAGAGACAGTCGTCGTCCCAGTCCACGTAAGTCCAGACGCGCAGGCTCCCGTACTCAAAGGTGAAGTACTCGTCCCACTCGCCCGGCTCGATCTGCCCGTTGACGGCGGGAGTCCGCTTGAACACCTTGGTCTCCGGAGTCACGGTGGGAACAGGCGGCTGTGCCGGCTCGGTCGCAGTCGGGCCTGCGGGCGCACCCGTACCCGCCTCCGGCGTCACCGGAGCGGCAGGCTGCACGTCCTCGGCCCACGCTCCACACGCCAGGGCAAGAATGGCAAGACAAAGAAGCGCGTGAACGAACCTCAAGTCTCGTTTACCTCCTCTGCGGCGCTGTCAGCCGAGTTCCACAAGTGATCGGAATGGCACGGCATCCGGGAACAGCCGCTCTGCGAACTCGACGGCTCCCGCCGATGTTGCCGCCAATCGCCCCAGCTCGGCGGCTCTCGCCGGCCTCACGTAGCCGCAATAGAGTTGGGAGAATGTCTGTACGTCCATGGATAGACGTTTGGAAGCCGAGCTTTTTGCCCGCGAAATCCGGCCGTCACCTACCTCGACGTCGAACTCGAACCCGCCGAGCACCGGGTCGCTTACCTGGAACCCGATCCGCCCTTTGACTCCGGGATCGGCGGTTCGCAGCTCCAGCGCTGCCGGCGGGTTGACTACGCGGAACTGAAACCCGGAATGCATCTCGGTCTTAACAAGGTCCGGGTCCGGAAGCTCCTGCCGGAACCCGTCGTCGAGCGGCGCGTAGAAGGTCAGCGTCTGCGCGCCCGTCTCGGCCAGCCGGCTCAGGATGGCTCGGCGCGCATGCGCCGTGTCGGCGGCGATCTCCGTTGCTTCGACGCTCGTCTGCTCGCCCTCGCCGCGGACTTCGAAGATTGCGTAGCCGTCGATCTTGCCGTCCGACTCGTGGACCCACGGGCAGTGGCTCGTCTTCGGGTTGCTGTCACCGTCGAACCTGAACCTGTGGGTAGCGAGTATGCAGTTCCACCAGAGATCGTCATGCACGGTGACGCAGTTGTACCGGCGCGCGAACCTATCCGCCACCCGGCTCATCTCCGGCAGGTCGCTCTCTGTCGCAGGACGGACGCCGTCCGGCGCCGCAAGCCCACGTGCCACCTCCGACGGAACTGCATACATCCGGTGCTCGGAGCCGACCTCCCACCCGAACTTGCGGTAGTAGTTGTAGGAAAACGGCCAGAGCGCGGAAGTATGCCAGCCGTTCCGGTGAAGGATACGGACGGCCTCGCGCATCATCATCCCAGCGTAACCCTTCTTGCGATGCTCCGGCAGTGTCGCCACGCCGCCTACCGCCGACAGCGCAACTACGTCGTCTCGGAACATCGCTTCGCCGGGAGTGCAAAGCAGTGACGAGACGATCTCGCCGTCTGCTTCCACCACGACCACGTACTCCAACCCGCGGTTATCGGCAAGCCATTCGTAAGAGTTCACCCACGAGTCGAGATCATGGTCCTCGAACGCTATCTTGCCGATCTCAGCCGCCCGGCGAAGCTCGTCTCTCGTCGGCGCACGCACCATCGCGGACCCACTGCTGCCCACTTCCGCTCTCCCCTTGCCCGAGGCATTTGCGTCAGCCCTAGTATACTACATCACAGCCCTTTCGCGAAGGCTGTCATCCCTATGGCAACTGTTCAGAAACCATGAGCATGATCCACCGCAACCCGGCCATCCTGAGCCGGTCGAAGGATGAGACGGGTTGCGCGGCCGGGGCTGTACCACTGAAGCCTGAACAGTCACTCCCTATGTATCCCCCCTACGCCAGCCGGCTGCCTCACCCCGCAGTTTTGCCCGTCAGCCGCTCGGGTAAGCTACCACCTGGAAAACGCCAGCGCGCCTGCCATGAGAGTCCTGATCGTGAACACGAACCGCGAACGCTCCCCACAGACGCTGATCCCACTCGGCGCCTGCTTGGTTGCGTCAGCGGCGAGGGCTGCGGGCCACGATGTGCGGCTGCTCGATCTCACCTTCTCCCCGTTTCCGTCGAGGGCCGCTCGATTCGCGGTCCGGCGCTTCAGACCCGATGTCCTCGGCCTTTCCATCCGCAACATCGACAACTGCGACGCGGGACGACCCCAGTTCCTTCTGCCCGAGGCCAGGCGGATAGCTCAGGCTTGCCGCAGCGCGGGCGCCGAGACGATCGTGCTCGGCGGGCCGGCGGTCACTACAGCGCCCGGCCCGGCGCTTTCGTACCTGGGTGGCGACTTCGGCGTAGTCGGAGAGGGGGAGTCGAGCTTCCCGGCCCTTCTCGACGCCATCGAGCGCGGCGCCGACCCGGCCCTGGTGTCCGGGGTGGCCGTGCCGGATGACGGCGGGACTGCTCTCTCTCCCACAGCCCCTATCGGCGACCTGGCGTCCCTTCCCGACCCGTGCCTCGCAGACTGGCTCGACATGCGCGGTTACCGCCGTTACGATGCCGCCCTGCCGGTCCAGACGAAGCGCGGATGCCCGTTCAACTGCTCGTATTGCCTGTACCCGCTGCTTGAGGGGCCTGGCGTTCGGCTCCGCGACCCGGAGTCTGTCGCCTCCCAGGTCCACCGCGCCTTCCATCTCGAGCTGCGTGCCGCCGAGTTCGTGGACAGCGTCTTCAACGTGCCGGAGGCCCACGCCGTTGCCTGCTGCGAAGCCATAGCCCGCCTGCGGCGTCGCGTTCCGCTCCAGACGCTCGAGTTCAACCCATCTGCGTGCTCTTCCGATCTGATTCAGGCGATGAACGCGGCCGGCTTCTCGGCCGTCGGCTGCAGCGCAGAGTCTGCCTCGGATGATATGCTGGCGACGCTCGGCAAGGGCTTTACGTCCGACGCCCTGCGCAGCGCGGCGCGGAAACTGCCGACCCTAGACGCGTTGAAGCTCTGGACCTTCATGCTTGGCGGGCCTGGCGAGACGGAACGCACTGTCACAGAAACTGCCCAGTTCATCGAGCAATTCCTGACGCCCCGTGACCTCGTCTACGTAAGCTGCGGCATTCGAATCCTCCCGGGGACGAAGCTGCACGCCCAGGCTGCGGCCGAGGGGATTGTGAGTCCGGACGACGACCTGCTGAGGCCAAGGTTCTACTTCTCGCCTGCTATCCCGCCGGAGCGCGCGCTCGCGATGATAACGGGCTGCGGCTTCCCGTCAGCGAACATCGTCACGCTCTCCGACGGGAACCACCCCCTCCTGCCACTTGCCCAGAGAGCGGCTCACATGGTCGGCATGTCGCCGCCGTATTGGCGCTGGGCGCCGCTGTGGAACAAGGCGCGCCACCCGTGGCCTGCCGCTGGTCGCCGCGAGGGAGCAAGATGCTCGTGACACGTGCGAGACAGGAGGCCCCCGAGCTTCTCGACCGGCCGGACGTATCGCTCGACGAGTTGGACCGGTCGCTGTCTGATCTCGAGCGCGCCAACCGCTGGCTCGGCGGCAGGAGCGCGCTGCTCCCGCACTTGCTGCCGATGATCGAGTCCGGCTCATCCTTTCTCGACGTTGGCTGCGGAGGCGGCGATACCCTGAGGGCGCTGTCTCGTGAAGCGAGGCGCAGAAGTTGTCGCGTGTGCCTCGTCGGTGTGGATGTGAACCCCGCCGTGGTCTCCATTGCGAGGTCCAGGTGCAGGTATCACCCGGATATCGTGCTTGTCCAGGCCGATGCCAGGTCGCTGCCCTTCGAGGCGGGCCGGTTCGATGTCGTATTCTCCTCGACCGTCCTACACCACCTTGCGCCGGCGGATGCCGCACGCGCACTGCGAGAGGCCGACAGGGTCTCGCGGCGAAGGCTAGTCGTTGTCGATCTGGTCCGCAGCGACCTCTGTCTCGCGGCTGTCTGGGTGGTCGGCAAGCTCGCGTTCGGGCGTCTCAGCCGGTATGACGGCCCCGTTTCCGTCCGACGGTCATATCGTCCGAACGAGCTGTTGTCGCTCGCTGAGTCAGCGGGACTCGCATACTGCAGAGTGAACATGCACGGCCTGTTCCGCATGGCGCTCGTTTCCGACAAGGAGGCCCCGTGACTCGCTTCAGCGTGGCTGCGAACTTCGACGACGATCTGCCGGAGTTACTCGCCCCATTCGGCGCAGTCGAACTCTTTGGCAAGCTGCCGAGAGACCCGGCAGGCGGTGGGCGGGCGAGCTATATGCTTGCTCCGACCTCCCGCCGCCGGCTGGAGGAGCACGTCCGGCGCACCCATCAAGCCGGCCTCGCCTTCAACTACCTCGTCAACCCCGCGTGCCTCGGCAACCGGGAGTTCACTCGCTCGGGCCAGAGGGCCATCCGCAAGCTACTCGATTGGCTCTCCGAGATTGGCGTCGAGCGGCTGACCGTGTCGGTGCCCTATCTTCTTGAGCTGGTCAAGGCAAGTTATCCTCATTTCGAAGTCAAGATCGGCGTGTTCGCGGACGTGGACACGCCGAAGAAGGCCCGGTTCTTCGAGGATCTGGGCGCGGACTGCATCGCGCTCCAGCCGCTCATCGCGAACCGCGATTTCGAACGCCTCCGCGCGGTTCGAGAAGCCGTGAAATGTGACCTGCAGTTGATCGTGAACAGCAACTGCCTTCTCGAATGCCCGATGACCCCGTACCACAACGTCGGGCTGTCCCACGCCTCGCAGACCGGCTCAGGCAGGTTCTTCATCGACTACTGCTTCCTTCGGTGCCTCGCATCGAAGCTCCGCGATCCGGTAAGCTATATCAAGTCGCCCTGGATTCGCCCCGAAGACCTCTACTACTATGAGGAGATCGGCTATTCGTCGTTCAAAATCCTGGAGCGCGATGCCCCGACCGCCGCTCTCGTCCGCAGAACGCAGGCCTACTGCGAAAGACGGTTCGACGGCAATCTGCTTGACCTCGTGCAGTGCTACGGCTACAAGGAGGCGCGCAGCACAAAGCAGCCCAAGCACGCGCGGTTCTGGGAGCTTCGCGAGTTCCTGAAACCGTGGAAAGTCGACCCGCTCCGCCTTCTGCCCCTCCAGAAGCTGGCCAGGCTTCAGGGCATGCTCTACGAGTGCTCTACTGCAGAGTCACCGCTCTACCTCGACAACAGAACTCTCGATGGCTTTCTCGACAGGTTTACCGAAGAGACCTGTGTGGGCCGGACGTGCGACAACTGCAGCCATTGTCCGGAGTACGCCAGGCGCGCGCTTCGCATCGACCCCAACTATAGGCGCGAGTGCCTTGAACTCGTCCACGAACTGCTCGGCGATCTCGCGTCGGGGCGGATGTGGGGCCGGCCGGTCTCGGCTGCGCGGAGGGCCTCCTGATGCGGGTCCTGCTTCTCGGTATGCCGGATGTGGCAAGCTGTTTCGACCGGGTGATGCGTATGCCGAACCTGGGCATCGCCTCCATTGCAGCGAACCTGCAGGGCGCCGAAGCGCACGTGCTTGACCTTGTGCTGCACCCGCGAGGCGTCGGGTGCGTCGTCCGGGAGCAGCTTGAGAAGCTCAGGCCGGAGGTTGTCGGGCTATCGGCTATGACCTTCCAGTATGAGACGGCTAAGGAGATAGCAGGCATTGTCCGGCAGGTGCTCCCGGAGGCGCGCACCGTGCTTGGAGGATACCATGCAACCCTGGCGTCCGATCTGATATCGAGGGACCCTGGGGCCGATATGTTCGACTTCCTCGTGCGCGGCGAGGGCGAGGTGACCACGAACCGGCTCGTCGATGCGCTCGCGAGCGGCGGCGCCTTCGCCGACATTCCTGGGCTGTCTTACCGTAAGGACGGCGGGCTCGTGCACAATCAGCAGGCACCGCTTGCGGATCTGGAGGCGCTCAGGCTTCCGGCGCGGTGGGCGCGGCTCAGCAGTCGCTTCACCTACTTCGGCAAGCCATTCGATGCCGTCGAGACCTCCCGCGGGTGCCCGCGATCCTGCCGGTTCTGCAGCATCCGAGGCATGTACGGCCGCAGTTACCGCTGCTATCCCGTTCGGAGGGTCATAGAGGACATTGCCGACGCCCGAGCAAACGGCGTGCGGGGCATCTTCTTCGTTGACGACAATCTGAACCTCGACCCAGGCCGGTTGGTCGAGCTTTGTGAGGCCATCGTTGACGCGGGCCTCGATGACCTGGACTACATCTCGCAGGCCGACGTTGCGGGCTTTCTGGCCGAGCCGGAGCTGCCGGCTGCAATGCGGCGGGCCGGGTTTACGGGTGTATTCCTGGGTATAGAGAGTGTTGCCAGCGAGAACTGGCCGTTCCTCAGGAAGCGGAACTCTCTGGGCGAGACGCTGAAGGTGGTGAGGGCGCTGCGCGGTCACGGTATCGGAGTCGCGGGCGGCTTCATAGTCGGCAACCCGGAGGACGATGCCTCGGCCGTGCGCGCGGCTTTTCAGACCGCGCTCGCGCTGCCCCTCGACCACGCGATAATGTGGTGCCTGACGCCTTACCCCGGCACCGAGGCGAGGAAAGACCTGCTCGCTCGCGGCCTCGTCCAGAACCCGGACGACTTCAGATCCTACAACGGCTTCATATGCAACGTCCGGACGCGGCGTCTGACACACGCTGAGTTGGTGCGAGCGATCGCGCGAGAAGGCGCGAAACTCTACTTCAATCCGGTCTTCTTCCTTAGAAGCTCCGCCTGGCGTCGGTCGCTGCGCACGGCATCGGCCTACTTTCGGGGTGTCGCGGAGTATCTGACTCGTGCGCCGGGGAACCGGCTGTTCGCCTCCCGGCACAGAATGTGAACGGAAACAGAGTGGCAGCCGACTGACCGTCGCGCTCTGCACTCTGAAGCCTACCTTGGCAGGATGTTGATATGACAAAGAACAATGTAAGAGGCCTGGTCTGGTGGGCGATGCCGACTGCTATGGTCGGGCTGGTGGTGGCCGCCGCTGCGGTCTACGCGCTCATACTGCTCACGGTGATGACCGGCGAGATCCGCCGGATGTCGTCGCGCCTCGACGCGCTGCCGAAGCTCAACCAGCAGATCGTGACGCTGACCGGCAAGCTCTCGCTTCTGGAGGAAACGAACAGGAAGCTTGACGGCGTTCGTCGCACCGTCGGCGTGCTGCCCCAGGTAAACGATAAGCTCGCAGCCACGAACCGCGAGCTCGCCCTGACGAATCGGAAGCTTGACGCAACCAACAGCGGCATCAGCACGACCGTCGGCAGGCTTGGCGTCACCAACGAGGGGATTCGTGCTATGCAGGGACAGCTCGGCCGCATGCGGGTCTCTCTGGACCAGATGAAGATGGCTCTCGGCGCGCTGCCCGATATGCGCCGCGAGCTGGCGGCCACCAACCGGGGGCTAGGCAAGCTCTCCGACAGCCTGGCCGGCATGCACGACCTCCTTCGGGGGACCAACACCGAGATCGCGGCAATGAGGGGCGACATCGGCGACATGAAGTCGCAGCTCGCCGCCCTGCCGGAGATGAAGGCAAGCCTGGATGCGACGAATGCGCGGCTGGCTGCCACTAACGATGCCCTTGCCGGGATGCGCACGCAGCTCTCATTGATGGCCCAGAGCCTGCAGAGAACCAACGAAACGACCGCGTCAATGGCTCAGGCGCTGAGGAAGCTTCCCAAGCAGGGCGCACTTGGGGTTGCAGCCCTCGTGGCCGCGGAGTTGCTCGGGCGCTGACTCACCGTTGGCTCGCCTGCGTACAGCCGTCGCCTGCAGTCCGCTACGACGGAGCACCGTTCGTTCCGGCGGACGGACGCAGCACCGCGTCCAGTGATGCCGCGAGGAAGTCCAGCGTGCCGACCGCGGCCAAGCCGAGCGCCTGCCCGGCAAGGGCGAGCGCCGTTATCCCGACCGTGCCGAGCAAGCCTGCGACCCACGCGCTGCCGATCACGAAGCTCCCGCGCCCGCCCGCATACGTCATACCGTAAATGAGCCCATAGACTATGTGCGCCAGCACGAGTCCCGGCGGCGCAAGCAAGCCGAAGTTCCTGGCGAACAGCCCAGGCTTGGGCATTCGTCCGCTCCGCACCCCGGGGTCGAACTTCGAGATGACCGGCAGAACGAGCCCGACGACAGTCCCGTGGACGGCTCCGATCGCGCCGCAGACGAGCAGACTCGCTGGCAGGCGGAACCACCAGAGGACCGCGGCGTAGGCCGTCCCAAATGCAAACGCGCCTACGGCAAACTGCGCCAGGACGGCTAGCGCGTAGATTCCAGCAGGTACCCGCATCGGCAGAACTCCTGATATCAGCTTACCCATGCGAGCGACCTTCCCGCACTGAAGGCGACCTCCCCTGCGGCGGGTTTGAAGAGCGCTTGCATCGGGAACATGCCAGCCAGGCAGCAGCGCGACCCTGCCACGGGGCTGGCAGCTATGCAGACGATCAACAGCATCAGGATTGCCGCAGACGCCGACCTGGTCTTCGGGACCGCTTCCAACGTGGAGGAGTGGCCGGCAATCCTGCCCCACTACCGCTCGGTGCGGCACATCGGTGGCCAGGGCTCGTGGCGCACGTTCGAGATGGCTGCCAGGCGATCGGGCATGCCTATAAAGTGGACGGCCCTCATGCTCTGCGATCCGTCCATCCGACGGATCTACTTCCGGCACGTCGGCGGCCTGACGCGGGGAATGGAAGTGGAGTGGTCCTTCCAGCCCGTCGCCGACGGGACGAGCGTCTGCATTACCCACGACCTCAGCAGGTTGAGGGTTCCCATAGTCCGGTCGGCTCTCGGGAAGCTCCTTACAGGTCGGGTCTTTGTCGAGCAAGTGGCCGATCGGACTCTCCGGTGCATGAAGCGATGGATCGAGGCGCAATGCGGCGAGCTGCGATAACGGGACTGGGGATGGTGACGCCTATAGGCGTGGGCAAGGACGACTTTTGGCGCGGTGTGCTTGCCGGAAAGTCGGCGGTCCGCCGGCCGAAGTCGTTCGATTGCTCGGGATTCCGCTCGCAGGTCGCCGCCGAGGTGGCGGATTTCGACGCTTCTCGGTACCTCGACGGGCGGCGGCTGAAGCGGCTGGACCGGTTCGCGCAGTTTGCCGTAGTGTCCGCGCTGCTTGCCGTGCATGATGCCGCGCTGGATGTGGGGAGAGAGGATCGGTCTCGCATTGGAGTGGCGATCGGCTCTGCGCTCGGCGGGCTTGCATTTGCAGAGCAGCAGAGCGCCGTCTACCGCGAGTCCGGTATCCGATCTGTCGATCCGAGCCTTGCTGTCTCGGTCTTTTGCGGGTCCGGAAGCTGCAATGCGGCCATCGAGTTGGGACTGACCGGCCCGGTGACCGCGAACTCGAGTAGCTGCGCGTCGGGCACCATTTCGCTCGGCGAGGCGCTCGGCTTCATCAGGCGTGGCGATGCGGACATCGTGCTTGCAGGCGGAGCGGAGGCCCCGCTCGCGCCGCTCTGCTTTGGCGCTTTTTCCGTCATCAGGGCCATGTCCTGCTGCAACAGCGAGCCGGAGAAGGCATGCAGGCCGTTCGATCTGCTGCGCGACGGCTTCGTTATGGGCGAAGGCGCGGCCGTGCTCGTTGTGGAGGAGATAGGACGCGCCGTCCGGCGAGGCGCACGAATCTACGCCGAGCTGATGGGCTCCAGCCTGACCAACGACGCTCACCACATGACCGCTCCGCACCCGGAGGGCGCCCACGCGGCGCGCGCCATGTCCCTCGCCATCGCAGACGCCGGCCTTTCCCCCGCCGATATCGACTACATCAACGCGCACGGAAGCTCAACTCCACTGAACGACCGGACCGAGACGCGGGCCATCCGCTCGGTCTTCGGTGATCTGGCCGATCGTATTCCCGTAAGCGGCACAAAGCCGCTGCACGCTCACTCACTCGGAGCGACCGGCGCTATTGAGGCAGCGATCTGCGCGCTTGCCATCGAGCACAGCTTCATCCCCCCGACGCTCAACCTCGACCACCCCGACCCCGAGTGCGACCTCGACTGCGTCCCGCTCGTCGGACGAGAATGTCGGGTCGGCCGTGTGCTTTCCAACTCCTTTGGGTTCGGCGGGATCAACGCGTGCGTTGTGCTGGGAGCCGTGTGAGACCGGCAAGCAGCCCGCGCCGCCCCCAGCCAACGTAGCGGCCCGCCGCCGCCCGTCAAGGGAGAGCCCTACGGTGAGGGTGACATGCTCCCACCGTCCCCAAACATTGACCCTCCGGTGTGACGCGGTATCCGACGCCCGTTCTGTGCTAGAATAGTGAGCGACGCGAACGCGCGCAGGCGGTCGGACTGAAGATGCAGTTCGTCGACGAAGTAGAGATAGACGTTAAGGCAGGAGACGGCGGTAATGGGATGGTCGCTTTCCGCAGGGAGAAGTTCGTCCCGCGCGGCGGGCCTGCCGGCGGCGACGGAGGGAGGGGCGGGAACGTCATCATGGAGGCCGACCAGGCTCTCAGTACACTCGTTGACCTCCGCTACAAGAGGAGCTACAAGGCCGAGCGCGGCGGCAGCGGCGGGCCGAACAACAAGACCGGCAGGGATGCCGCCGATCTCGTCGTCAAGGTGCCGGTCGGCACGACGATCTACGACAAAAGCACGGGTGCGCTGCTTGCCGACCTGGTCGAGCACGGGCAGAAAGCGGTCGTCGCGAAGGGCGGCCGAGGCGGGCGCGGCAATGCGAGTTTCGCCACATCTACGCTGCAGACCCCGCGCTTCGCCGAGAATGGCGACCCGGGCGAGGAGCGCTCGCTCCTCCTCCAGCTCAAGCTGCTTGCGGATGTGGGCCTTGTGGGGTTCCCGAACGTCGGTAAATCGACGCTCATCTCGCGCATTTCCGCGGCCAGACCCAAGATCGCCGATTACCCTTTCACAACGCTCGTTCCCAACCTGGGAGTAGTCCGGGTTGACGAGAGCCGGTCGTTCGTGGTAGCAGACATGCCGGGGCTTATCGAGGGCGCGCATCTGGGCGCCGGGCTGGGGCATCAGTTCCTGCGCCACATCGAGCGGACACGGCTGCTGGTGCATATGCTGGACGTCTCGGGGACGACGGGTAGGGAACCGCTCCACGACTTCGACGTCATAAACCAAGAGCTTGCCTCCTTCGACCCCAAGCTTGCGGATCTGCCCCAGATCGTTGCTCTGAACAAGATGGACGTGCCTGGGGCAGGCGAGACTGCGGCGCCGGTGGCGCGGGTGATCAGAGGAAGGGGCTATGATGTGCATCTCGTTTCCGCTGTCACCGGCCAGGGGGTGCAGGATCTGGTGTACGCGGCAGCGGAGCGCCTTGACGCGCTCGGGCCGCGCCAGTATGCGGCCGCCGAGGAAGTCGCGACCTTCAAAGCCGAGCCGGAGCCGGAGCGATGGGAAGTGCGCCGCCTGGCCGAGCACGAGTATTCCGTCAAGGGCAGGCCGGTCGAAATCCTGGTCGCCCGCACGAACGTTGCCAACGAATACGCTCTCCGCAGGCTGCACCGCCAGCTCGAGCGCATGGGCGTCATAGCCGAGCTGCGCAAGCAGGGAGCATCCCAGGGCGATACGGTCAGGATTCGCGGCATGGAGTTCGAGTTCCATGACGAAGAAACAGAATGAACTGCTGAGGCGGATCGTCGTAAAGGTCGGGACAAGCACCCTGACCGACGACCGAGGCAGGATAGATAAGAGATACATAGCGGACCTTGTCGAGCAGATCAGCCGGCAGGCTGCCTCCGGGGCGCGATGCGTGCTCGTGACCTCTGGTGCGATTCGAGCCGGCAGCGAGCGGCTGAAGCTGCAGAGCCGCCCGCGCACGATCCCCGAAAAGCAGGCGGCTGCGGCCGTAGGCCAGGGTCTGCTATTGCATACCTATTCGGAGCTGTTCGCCGAGGCCGGTATCACCGCTGCGCAGGTTCTGCTCACTCGCGATGACTTTGCTGACCGTACCCGCTACCTGAACGCAAGGAATACGCTCAACACGCTGCTCGAATACGGCTGCGTGCCCATTATCAACGAGAACGATACGATAGCGATTGACGAGATCAAGTTCGGCGACAACGATACGCTGGCCGCGCTGGTCGCCGCTGCCTTGAACGCCGATCTTCTTATCCTCCTCTCGGACGTGCCGGGGCTTTACGACCGCGGCCCTTCGCTGCCCGGCTCCCGGACCATCCCGGAAGTAAGCGTGATCACCCCTGAAATCCGCGCAATCGCGGGGGACAGCGCGGGAGAAGCCGGCACGGGCGGCATGAAGGCCAAGGTTGACGCCGCGGAGATCGCCACTAGCTCTGGCGTCGAGATGGTGATCGCCGACGGCCGCAGGCCGGACATCATAGCGGCTGTAGTGAGGCGCGAGCCTGTCGGCACCCGGTTCCTGGCAGGAAGCAGCAGACTCTCGCATCGCAAGCGCTGGATCGCCTATTCGAGCCCTATCCGCGGGACCATAACGGTCAATGAAGGCGCGAAGCGGATGATAACCGAAGGGGGCAAGAGTCTCCTTCCGGCGGGGATCGTGGACGTGGCCGGCAGCTTCAGCGCCGGTGATCTGGTCGCAGTCGCCGACGAGCGTGCGCACCGGCTCGCCCGCGGCTTCGCCAACTACAGCGCGAGCGAAATCCGGCGGATCAAGGGGCTGAAAACTTCCGAGATCGAAAGCGTCCTCGGCCACAAGGACTTCGACGAGGTCATACACAGGGACAATCTGGTTCTGGGGGTTTAGAGGCCGGGCTCGGAAGTCAGAGGTCGGAGCCGCAATGTGCTGGACGCTGAGGGACATAAAGGGTATAATAGGTACGCAGATAGCGTGGGGCTTGCGAGGCGAGGTAATCAGAATGAGTCGAGAGTATATGACACCGGAGGAGGTAGCTGAGAGGCTGGCGGTCAGTCCGAAAAGCGTAAGGGCGTGGCTGAGGAGCGCCCGGCTGAGAGGTGTGAAAACAGGACGGCTGTGGCGGATACGCGAAGATGACCTGAACAGGTTTTTGTTTGGCCCTGAAGAGGCAAAGCCTGAGGCCGATGAGGCAGAGGCTCGACGGATAGCGGCCGTCAAGGCTGCCCGTGGCATGTTCAAGCATGTGCCGTTCTCTAGTGAGGATCTGATGCGGGAGAAGCAAGAAGAGCTGGACCGCGAGGAACAGCGCTGGGCGGAAAGGCATGGCAGATGAGCTTTGTATTCGACTCGGGTGCAATCATAGCGTTGTTCCGAGATGAGGAAGGCGCAGACGTTGTACAGCGCCTTCTCCTGGACGCAGGTCAGGTCAGGCTTGTACACGCCGTGAACCTCTGCGAAGTCTACTATGGATTCCGAAGGGAGCGGGACGAACGGGAGGCACAGAGGGTAGTCGAGGCGCTCACGGCCACGGGCGTCACCGTTAGGGAAGACATGGACAGAGCATTCTGGGAGGAGGCAGGGCGATATAAGTCCGACCTGGCCCGCATCTCACTTGCTGACTGCTTCTGCCTCACGCTGGCCAGAAGAACCGACTCGGAGATCGTCACCACGGACCACAATGAGTTCGGCAAAGTAGCCGAGCAGGGGCTGTGCGGGGTGCGATTTGTAAGGTAGCTTGCCATGAAGATGTTCGACTCTGTAGTCATAGCCTGTCCGACTACGTATCTTGATGGGGGCCTTGCTATACGCAGCGCCCTGGAGTGGTTCCGGCTGCGGGTTCACTTCTACCACTGCGTGCAGAAGCAGAACGTGCTGGACTTCCTCACCGGAGGCATCCCGTCAAGCGATTATGTCGTGATGGTCAGCGGGGGCCTCATATGTGCTGACGCCGATGGCGGGAATGCGAACGAAATGGCAATGGGTTTCCCTGGTCTCGTGGATCTGGTCGACGGCAAGTGGCAAGCTGCGGATTTCTGGCTTACTCCTGGCGACATTCCCGAGCTGGTCAATCTGAAGGGCCAGACGATCATCTCCTTAGGTTGCGGATCTGGCCGCGAGCCGTTCGCCAAAGCCTTCCTCGACAGCGGCTGCAAAGCCTACATCGGCCCGGTGGGCGAAGTGGACCAGGACGCCACGGTGATGTTCACGACGGCCCTCTTCTACCACCTGCTGTCACCGGAGCGCGCGGGTAGCGGGCCGTGCAGCGATGAGGAAGCCGTGAGGCGCGCCGCCTCGGTTGATACTCTCTGCCGGGAAGGAACCCATTTGTTCCGCTACTACACGCGCGATCATAGCCTGGTGGGTATAGGAAATGGCGTTTGACGCAGGTCCGGAAGTAGCCCAAAAAGCCGTCCTCGCCAGATCCGCCGCCCGGGCGCTCGCCTCAACGCCGACCGCCATCAAGAACGCCGCGCTTACCGCCATGGCCGAGGCCCTCGTCGACCGCTCTGATGAGATTCTGAAGGCCAACGCCGCGGACCTCGACCGCTCCAAGGGGAAGGGCGTTCCCGGCGCCCTGCTCGATCGGCTCATCGCGAACGAAACGCGGGTTCTGGACATGGCCAAGGGATTGGAGGTCGTGGCCGCGCTTCCGGACCCGGTCGGCGAGGTCATTCGCGGCTGGAGAATGCCGAACGGCCTGGAAATCCGCCAGGTGCGTGTCCCGATCGGCGTGATCGGCATCATCTACGAGGCCAGGCCGAACGTCACCGCCGACGCCGCCGGCCTCTGCCTCAAAGCCGGCAGCGCCTGCATCCTCCGCGGTGGGTCCGAGGCCATCAACTCGAACAGCGTCATCGCTCGGATCATGGCCGAGGCTGCCGAGGAAGCCGGAGCGCCGCCGAACTCGATCCAGCTCATCGAGTCCACCGGCCGCGAAGCCGCGCACGAGCTTATGAAAATGACCGAGTACATCGACCTCCTCATCCCCCGCGGCGGCGCCGGCCTGATCCGGACGGTTGTAGAAACGGCTGCAGTCCCTGTCATCGAGACGGGGTGCGGCAATTGCCACACCTTCGTAGAGGCGACCGCCGATCTCGCAATGGCAGAGGAGATCGCTTTCAACGCGAAAGTCCAGCGCCCGGGCGTCTGCAACGCTATGGAAACCCTCCTCGCAGATGAACAAATCGCCGCCGGGTTTCTTCCAAACACGTGTAGGCGCTTCCAGGCAGCAGGCGTGGAGATTCGCGGCTGCGAGAAGACGCGCGCGCTCTGGCCCGACGCAAAACCTGCCACCGAGGAGGACTACTACACGGAGTACCTCGCGCTCGTCCTCGCGATCAAGGTTGTCTCCGGTCTGGAGGAAGCTGTCGAGCATGTCAATAAGTACGGTACCGGGCATTCGGAGGCCATCGTGACGCGCGACCGCGATGCCGCACGGAGATTCCAAGAGGGGGTCGATGCGGCAGTGGTCTATGTAAACGCTTCGACCAGGTTCACGGACGGCTTCGAGTTCGGCTTCGGCGCCGAGATAGGCATATCGAACCAGAAGCTGCACGCCCGCGGCCCGATGGGACTTCGGGAGATTACGACGTATAAGTACATAGTGGAGGGAAGTGGACAGGTTCGAACGTAGGGATTTGGCGTTCCGGGTCTCGCGTTTCGGATGCGGTCGTCAGTGCGAGCCGGGCGGGGAATCTGGTTCCGCATTCCACATTCCGCATTCTTCGACACCCGACACCCGAATCGGCATACTCGGCGGGACGTTTGATCCGGTCCATATTGGCCATCTTATCATAGCTGAGGAGGCGCGCTACAGGCTCGGCCTGGAGAAGGTCATATTCGTCCCGGCCGGCACTCCGCCGCTCAAGCCGGAGGGGCCGTCCGCCGGCAAAGAGGACAGATACCGGATGGTGGCTCTGGCGGTGGAGGAGGACCCCGCGTTCGAGGCCGCGCGGATCGAGATCGACCGGCCCGGAGTGTCCTTCACGGTTGACACCCTGGCCGAGATCAAGCGGATCTACGGCCGGGCCGCCCGGCTGTTCTTCATAGCGGGCGTGGATGCCGTTCTCGAAATCCTCTCCTGGCACAAGCCGGAGGAGATCATCAGGTTGTGCAAGCTGGTCGCGGCAGCCAGGCCCGGCTGCGACCTGTCCGAGCTCAGGCGCAGCCTGCCGGAAGAGTTCATGAATCGGATCGTCTTGCTCGAAGTGCCGAGCGTCGATATCTCATCCACGGAGTTGCGGGCGCGAGTCTCGGCGGGTATCCCTATCAAGTACCTGGTTCCTCGCGCAGTCGAGGAGTACATCCTGGCAAATGGGTTGTATGGGGCGAGCAGTGACTAACCATAGAGTGAGAGTCGTGAGGAGAAGGCGCGGGCGGCTGCGGTGGGTGATTGTCGTCGTCGCTGGCGTAGCCGTCGGCGTGTTCGCCGGCTTGGCTTACGACTTCCTACGGACGACCCATACGAGCTTCCGCCAGATGTTCAGCCCGCCGTTCGGCGGCCGGACGTTCATCAGAATCCTGGCCCTCGGTGAGGACAACACGAGCAGACGCCGCGCCACCGGCTACGGCCTGTCCGACACTATAATGGTGGCCGCCGTTGATCTGGACAGCAAGACCGTCCGGGCGATCTCTATCCCGAGGGACACCAGGGTCCAGGTCCCGGGCTATGGGTTCCAGAAGATCAATGCTGCCTATGCGTTCGGCGGCCCGGCCCTGGCCACTCAGGCCGCCCAGGCAGTGCTCAGGGTGCCGGTGGACTACTTCATCAAGACGGACATCGCCGGGCTGAAGAACGTCGTCGATCTGGTCGGCGGCGTAGGTATCGAAGTCGAGAAGGACATGCACTACACCGACCGCCGCGGCGGCCTCTACATTAACCTCAGGAAAGGCTACAGGCATCTCGACGGCGATAAGGCGCTTCAGTACGTGCGCTTCCGCCGCGATACGATGGGCGACCTCACCCGTATCCAGCGCCAGCAGAATTTCCTCCGTGCTCTCGCGAGAGAGATTATGGCCCCACGGAACTGGGTCCACCTGCCGGGCATCGTGGATGAGATGTACAGGAAGCAGTATGTGCGGACGGACATGAACGCGAAAGACCTGCTGGCGCTTGCGAGGCTGGCCCGCGATGTGCCGCCCGAACAGATGGAGATGGCAACTGCTCCCGGCGTGCCTCAGAACATCGATGGCATCAGCTACTACATCGTCGATCAAGCCAAGACAGCCGAGGTCGTCGCCAAACTTCTGGAGTACCCTTCGCCGAGCCAGGCTAAGGTCGAAGTCCTTAACGGCTCCGGTGTTGCCGGGCTTGCGAAGGCTGTGGCGGACCGGCTCGAGCAGTCCGGTTATGAAGTCACCTCCACCGGGAATGCCGCCAGCTTCAACTATCAAAGCTCCGAGATCGTCGTGCACAATCGGAACGCCGCGGGCGCTGACAAGATCGCGCACCTCGTTGGCGCTGCCGATATCAGGAGCGAACCCGCCGCCGACGGCACTGCCCAAGGCGCGGATATCACGGTGATCGTTGGAAGGAACTATAGGCAATAGCGAGCCGTCCGAACCGCGAACTGCGCGAACGTCGGGAATCGCACAAGAGGACCTAGCTCCTCGGACCCCGGAAAGCCAGGGATGAAGAAGCTCGATACGGAGAAGAAGCTCAAGATAGTCAGAAACGCGCTCATAGACCGCAAGGCCGAGGATGTTCAGGTTCTCGACCTGCGCAACAGAACCCTGATTGCCGATTACTTCGTCGTCGCGACTGGGACCTCGGGAGTCCACATCAGGTCTGTGGTTGACGGTGTCATAGAGAAGATGAAGGGTCAGGGCGAGCGGGCCGACCGGGTCGAAGGGTATGCGGAGGCGAACTGGGTTCTGGTTGACTATGGCGACGTCGTGCTCCACGTGTTCGCGCCCGAGGAGCGCGAGTTCTATGACCTCGAATCGCTGTGGCGTGCGACGGCGGAGCGGCTCGCGGCGAGGTAGCAGAGATGGAAGCAACCCCTGAAGGTATGAAGCGAGCGGTTGAGATCGACCGCCTCCTTTCCCGCGCCAACGTCCATCGTTCGCGTGGCGAGTTGATCGAAGCCGAGGACGCGTTGCGCGAAGCGCTTACGCTCGACGAGAACCGGCTCGACGTGCGCGAGTTCCTTGCCGATATGCTCTACGCACGAGGCCAGCTTGAGGCCGCGGCTGCAGAATACAAGAGTGTCCTTGCTGTGGAGCCGGGCCTGGTTACGGCCCAAACAAAATACGCGAAGACCGTGTTGGAGATCGGCGACCGCGAATACGAGAAGAAGTTGGCCCAGGAGATGCTGGAGAACCCAGAGAAGCATGCCCCTCCACCAAAGCATCCCCTGGCAGCCTTCGCCCTCTCGCTCTTGGCGCCCGGTGTCGGGCAGATGTACAACGGCGAGTTTCTGAAAGGTGGCATCATCCTCGGCGTGTTCGCGTTCATGCTTCTCCTGCTGGCTCTGGCGCCGATCGAGTTCAAGAACCTGCTCATCAACGTCGGCGCGCTGCTTAACCCTGGCGGGTTGGAAGGAAAGCCGCCACCGGTCGGCATCGTCGCGCCTCTGGCCTGCTGCGCCATCATTGCCACCTATGTCTACGCTGTCATCGACGCTCCGATCACCGCAGCCAAGATCGTGGAGCCGAAACGCCGGAAGCTAGTCGAGCCAGGGCAGTCCAAGGAAGACGACACGTAGCCGGCCGCCTGGGTAAAGTGATCGGGAGGATCACTGGACGGAGCGGGAAGTTGCGTGCGTTGGGTCTCCGGCTCGCGGAGCGCTATTCCGAATACCGCGAACTGGTCAGAATGGGTATCGCGGCAGTATCGGCGCAGCTGGGCGATGGCGTGCTGAACCTGTCGGCGATCCCGCCTTATGTCGCGGCGCTCGGCCTTACAGCCCACGTAGGCCTGGTCTACGCAACATTCCTGATCGCCGAGGCCGCCGCGAGAAGCCCGATGGGATCTCTCGGCGACCGGACCGGCAGGCGGGCTGTCTTCATCGCTGCGGCTCTCGCAGGTAGTGTGAGCGCCCTTCTTTGGACCTTCGCAAGGCGCCTCTGGGTTATACTGATCATCCAGGTGTTCGACGGAACGGCTTTTGCGGCTTTCTACACGGCGACCGTTGTCGGGATGGGCGGCGCTGTCGCGGCGGAGGACCGCACTGCCGCAATGGCCGCGTTTATGGTCACGCTGCTTGGAGGCATGTCGCTCGGGCCGGTGATCGGTGGATACGCCAACGATCTTACCGGCTCGAAACTGACATCCTTCTATGTGGCGAGCGGGCTGTTCCTACTGACAGCGGTCATCGCGTACTACCTGGTCCCAGCCAGGCTTCACGACACACGGGAGCCTCCCGAGCCGCTTGAGCAGCCCGTCTCCCTTTTCAGAGCGATGTGGATTGGGCTGAGGTCGATCCCCGATCTCCTGGTGCTGGCCTTCATCATCTACTTCCCGACGGGCCTCATCCTACCCATCGTCAAGCTCTTTGCCATGCAGGAACTGGGTATGAGCGAGGCCGACTACGGGCTGGTTTTCCTTGTAGGAGCTGTGGTGGTGGCAGTGATCAGCATAGCGTCGGCCAAGCTCGCCCGGGTTCGGGGAAGGGCGTGGGCCATTCGCGCGGGTCTGGCGTTCAGCGCGGCAGCCATGTTCGGCGTCGCTCTGATCCATATCAAATGGGTGATCGTACCGTTGGCTGGAGCTGCCGGACTGGGTTTCGTTATCGCCCTGCCGGCCTGGCTTGCGCTCGTCTCCGACGTGGCGGCGCCCGAAGTCCGCGGCTCTGTGATGGGCGCGCTGGGGTTGGGGCAGGGCGTCGGTCTCATCGCCGGCGTGGCTCTCGGCGGTTACCTCTACAACTCCGTTTCGATCCGCTTACTCGGCTGGCGCCTGATCCCCCATTACTCTCCTTTCCTTGTGAGCGCAATCGCCATCGCGCTCTCCTTCGCTGCAGCCCTCGCCTTCGTGCGAGAAGACTCGGGCCGGTACATCACACTCTCGCAGAACCGGGCATCGTAGCGCCTGGTCGTCCGGGGTCACAGACCCCGGGCCACCGCGTCGCAGCGCAGGCCGTTCATCGGGGGGCTGCGGAAGCGTCACAAGGCAGCGCACCCGCCTGCTGTGCGTAGTAGTAGTCGCGGTTGTTTATGCACCCTGGATCGGGGGCTTTGAAGTCGCCGAAGTAGGCGTAGGCTCTTGCGCGGCAGCCGCCGCAGACTGCCCTGTGCTCACAGACCCCGCAGTGTCCCTTCAGCCCCTGGTGCGAAGCAAGAGACTCCAGCAGCTCGTTGCTTTGCCATATCTCGATGATGTCGTCCCGCCGGATGTCGCCGATCTCGAGATCCGGCAGGTAAACGCACGGCGTGATCCTGCCGTCCGGCTGCAGTGCGAGATACGCCCGGCCGATGCCACATCCGCCGATTATCTGAGCAAGGATCTGCAAATCCTGGGCTCGACCGGGTCCCGCGTGGGCGAGCGGGATGAGTTCGGCGTGCCCCGCCTCGGCGCACAACCTCCCCATCTGAGGCGCCGTGCTGCACAGCGACCCACCAGATGCGGCGTAGCGGTACATCATCGAAAAGGCCTCTTCCCGCTGCTCCGGCGTGAGGTCCAGATCCATGTTGTCTCTGGCTCGGCCTGTCGGGATGTAGTTGTAGACCATCACCTTATCCATGCCAAGCTCTTCGGCCAGTCCGAATATCTGGGGCAGTCTCGAGTAGTTCTCCTTCGTGATGGTGAAAGAAAGGATGGTCAGAACAGACGTCTTCGCGAGGGCTTTGATCCCCCGGACCGTCTTATCCCAGGAGCCGGCGACTCCTCTGAAGCTATCATGATACTCCTTCGACGGCGCGTCCACGCTGATCCCCGCATAGGCAAAGCCGAGCGCCGCAAGCCTCTCGGCAACCTCCTCTGTTATGAGAGTCCCGTTAGTGTTGAGGGAAAGATAGATGCCCCTCTGTCTCGCCGCCTCGGCCACGGGCCAGAAGTGAGGATGGATGAGCGGCTCGCCGCCCGAGAGCGACAGGGTCGGGATGAGGCTCGCGGCGATCTTGTCGACGGCCGCAAGCTTCTCGTCCAGCGTAAGCTCGGGTGTGCCTATGTCCCCGCCGAGTGCGCCGGCGCTTTGGTAGCAGTGCTTGCACCGGAGGTTGCATCGCCAGGTCAGGTTCCAGACGATCATCAGTGGAGCGTAGAACCTCTGCGGCTGCCGCACGCCGTAGGTCTGCAAGGTGAGAAGGATGTTCAGAACCATGCGCCGAATCTCGGGTTTGCGCAGCGCTAGAGCGAACTCTTCGTCCGAACCTACCTCGTCCCCCAGTCCCTCTCTGACCACGCCCAGTATGCGAGTGGAAGCCTGAAAGCTGAGCCACGAAAGGGACCGGGGCCGCTGCGGATACGCATCCAAGAGTTCCTCAGCCTTGAGCTTTCCATCCCTACGTTCGAGCAGTTCGTCAACCACGGACTTCGAAATGGGGTTCAGGAGCAGCCAGCGGAGCTTCAGGTAGTCAATTGCCCGCCTGGCTTTCCGCACAACAATAAGCCCCAACAGCATTACCTCCCAGCGGGATCCGCGTTGAGCCGGCAGCCGGCCTGCAAGTCCTCCGTAAGCCTGATAGGTTGAAGACTCAGACCATTTGTTGTTCTTGTCCAACATGGGGCGCAATCAAACGCTGGGAGTGCTTACAAAACGCTGAGGCCGCACCTCATTCCGGCGCGGCCTCAGTCCTGAGATATTCGCGGGCCAGGGCTGGTCACTTAGCAAGCGTCGCCTCGAGTGGGATAAGACCGAGTCTCGTGGCGCGGCGGAATGCCTGCACACGGTTCGACACCTGCAGCTTGTCGTATATGTTGGCCAGGTGAAAATCGACGGTACGCTTGCTCACATACAGCGCGTCGGCAACGTCTTTACTGGACCTCCCCTCGATCACCAAGGAAAGAACCTCCAGCTCGCGCTTCGTGAGCCGGACCGAACGGTTTTCTTGGACCTCAGGTATCCCTATTGCCGCCATGTACCGTGGTCTCCTTTCCCTGCTCGCCTCTCAACCGTATTCTTCCGTACCTTCACCAGGACATGAGAAAGGAATTGGACGGCCGGCGGCACGCCAGCGGCCTCGGCTTTATGCGACGGTCCTGTGGGTCCACCTCCTGTGCCGATGAGACGGGACGGGCAGGCCGTAGGGGTTTCCGGCTCGCCGCACCGTGCCCCGAATCCGTGTTGGGCGCGCCGAGCCCGGCCTCCCCGTCGGGATCTTGAGCGGGAACGAGACAAGATGGAACGCCGCCGTGACGAGGGCCGAGGCTATGGAGAGCCAGGCTGCGAGCAGCGCCAGTGTCGCGCGCTCCGGGCTGCCCGCCAGACTCCCGCCAACCGAGAAGGCGACACATGCCAGGCTCGCCGCCAGCATCCCGAGCAGGTGCGCTGCCGAGGTCCCCCTGACCTGCCTCGGCAGCCTCCTAAGCCGCGCCGGGCCGAGTTCGACCACCGCCGCCGCACCCATAAGCCCAACTGCCGCCTGTGGACCGAAGCGCCACAGCAGGGCCGCGCACGCTCCTATCAACGCCGCTTTCCAAGTCCTCACCTGTCTTCCCTCCCCAGGAAACTCATAAGCTTCCAGTCCTTCGGTCTACCTGAATCCTGCCGCTTCCGTAGGTCCTCACAAGCCCAACCACCTTGCCGACCAACTCAACCACCCGCCCGTCTTCCTCCAGGACGATCGGCTCGTAGGCCGGATTCGCGGCCTGGAGCCGGACCCGCCCACCTTCCCGGTACACTCGCTTGACCGTGGCCTCGTCGTCTATCCGCACGGCCGCTATGTCCCCATTCCGGACCTCGACATCCCTTGCCACAACAACGTAGTCGCCCGGCAGGATTCCTTCCTCGAGCATGCTTTCGCCCTTGACCTCCAGAAGGAACACCGACTCCGCCCCGGCCAGCATTGACCTCGGCAGCGGAACGCTCTCGTCCCCGAACTCCGCCGCAAGAATCGGCTCTCCGGCGGCAATCCTTCCAACAAGCGGCGCGTAGGCTACGTTCTCCGATCCAGGCAAGCCCACTGCAGATGACAGCTTGATCGCCCGCGCCCCATGTCCCCGTTCGATTGCGCCTTTGGCCTCGAGCGCGGCCAGATGCTTGGCCACGCCGTTCGGACTCTTCATCCCGAAGTGGCTCGCGATCTCGGAAATAGTCGGCGGTCGGCCTTCGCGCCGCACATGCCCCGCGATCATCTCGAGCACTTCTCGCTGCCTTCGAGTCAGTCCCACTACCATAGCAATCAGGCCTGGGTGTAAATATTTACACCTATCCTAGCAGCCAGGCGCGGCCGTGTCAACACATTTTGGCTGCCGGGCGGCTTCGGGATGCAAATTTAAGGTTGAGGTCGTGAAATGTGCAGCGGCTTGAGGCTTTCGGTGGCTATGGGTTTTCGACAACGACCCGCCGGGTCTCCGATCTCACTTCCTGACCCCACGCGTCGGTTGTCCTGATCGAGATGTCGTACTCGCCGTTGAGGACGGATCTCGTATCCCACGTGAACTCGTAGGGCGGCTCGGTTGTCGTATCGGGCAGCCGGTCTCCCAGGTAGAAGGATACGAGTGACCCCGGCTCCGGCACCCTCGACGGTCGCAGCGGGACGATGCCCCGCAGAACGGTCGATCTCCTGAGCACGGCCCGTTTCCCCTCTGCGAGCGTCCGCGCGAGGAACTTGCCGTCGTATGACGGGAACTCTATCCTGATGCCAGTCACACCCAACTCCGACAGCGCGCTGTCATGCCTGCCGACGGTCTCGGGCATGGGCTGCCATGGTCCGTCCTGCACACTCACTTCGACTCTGCAGGAGTTGGCCGGGTCGGAGAAGTCATAGGCCAGGCTGATGAAGCCTGAGAAGATGGGCGGCTTGCCTTCGAGCGGCGTTCCTCCCTCCACCGGCCCCACGACCATTGCCTGAGGCATGTAAGGTTGGGTCTCGGCGTGCACCAATGGCTGTATCTGGAACCCGCCGCGCCGCTCCCGGCTGTTTCCCCCAGGGCGCCTCGGACCCGGGATGGCGGCTGTCGAGACGGTCAACACGCCCCCGTGGCTCGTGTTGATAAGCCCGACGCCCGTGTAGCTCGTCCCATCGAACCTTCCGACCCCTTTCACGGGCCGGATGACCGTCGCGACCTGCTCGCTGCGGCCGTCGTCGTAGGTCGCGGTCACGGCCCCGCCCGCGCGGTTCTCGAACACAAGCTCGCGCAGGTACGGCTGCGGGAGCCGACCGATGATCACGATGGCGTCCCCTTCGTGGGGCTGGTAACCTGCCGCCAGATCGACGAGCGCGCCGTTTCGCTCCAGCCTGACCGGGCTCCCGACGAACGGCGCGAAAGTCCGGAAGATGGCTGTTCCAGCGCGGATATCGGTGTAGATCCCGGAGCCGTAAGGGATGTGGCCGCCGTAGCGGTTTGGTGTTTCGTCGAACTCCAACGGCACGAGGCTGAAAGTCAGGGGCTTTCGGTCCTTGCCGGAGCCGGTGGTTCCGGTCTTCAGCCGGATTCCGTGCACGGCCGTCGCGGCGACGGTCGCGTCGGGCACGTAGGCAGAGGCCGCGAAGCCGGCATAGACTGCCACCGCGTGCCGCCGCACGTGACCGACAGTTGCGTAAGTCTTCCCGCCGTCGATCGAAACCTGAACCCGGCCGCGATCGACATTCTCGACCCGAACCCGGAAGATCTCCCGCGGCTCCAAGGCTTGGCTGGGCAAACCAAAGAGCACGGAAGAGAGAGCGCAGAGCACAACGTAGACGGCCGGAAGCGCGAGAGCCGGGTGTCTCGCAAAGCAAGGTGCCCGGCCCTTCACACTTCTCACTTCACGCTTTCCACCAGCCGCCTGACTTCCTTGACCTTCTCGATCAAGCCCGGCACGGCGTGAGGCGGCTTGGTCGGCGTCGAAAACGCCTTCTTCAGCAAGTCCCACCAGTTGTAGTCGCGCACGTAGCATAGGTCGAACAGCATCACGCCTTGTGTGTTGGCATTGCAGACGGCGATGGCTCGCTCGAACGCCGCCGGATCGCGGGCGTACAGCAGCAGATAAAGACTGCCGTACACGAACGTGTCGTCCTCCACTACATCGTTCGACTCCTGAGCCGCCGCCTCCACCGACCCGAACTCGCTCGCGCCTGCCGCTTTGGCTTCCTGCCTGGTCGGATACTGGTAGTAGCAGCCGGTGCAGATCCAGTCGAGCAGATCGGCGTAGCCGGTCTCCTTGTAGCTCGGCTCGGCCCATTCGTAAGGAGGCTGATGTGTCGGGCTTGCCCAGTTCACACCCACGTCGTAGTAGCTGCCGTACCAGGACCCCACGTATGCCGCAACGAGCGCCTTCGGCTTCACGGACTTGACGACTTGCCTGGCCTGCGCTGCGAAGTCGTGGATCTGCCTGGCGCGCCATTCCATCCACTTGGCGAAGTACTTGCCCGGCATCACGTCCCGCCCGGGCAGAGGATTGATGGTGAAGATATCCTCCGGGAACCGCTCCACCTTCCCTCCAAGCCACTTCTCGAACTCCGCTCTCGACAAGTCGCTGAAGTCGGCGTACATGCCGGGGTATCTCATCCGGTCGAAGACGATCCCGTCAACATCGTAGTTCGCGGCGATCTCGGAGATGATGCTGAGCTCGTATGATCTGACCTCTGGGTTCGCGGGGTTGACGAAGACGGCGACGTGCTCGTCGGCGGACATACCCATCGGCACGAGCCTTGTCTTCCCTTCTATCGTCGTCGTCCCTCCGACCTTTGCGTTTGCCGCAAGCCAGGCGCCGGCCGGCCCGCTCGCAAGAATCACGTATCCGCCGGGAGGGAACAGGAAGGGGCTGTCCGCCAGCGCAGGCCCGAGCACAGACGCCGTCACCTTGCCCCCAGCATCCACGGCCACACGCTGCAGGTCCGCCGGGATGTTCGCGGGCATGAACTTCGGGTCCGTTAGCAGGCTCATCCTCCCTTGGAGAGGCGTGCGGTTGACTCCGTCGAGGGGGTAAGAGTCCTCTCCCGCGCCGCTTACCCAACGATCGACCTCATACTTGATGCACTGCCACTCGGGGTGAGCGGCCACAGCGCCGCAGCCGCCTGCAGCCCTGCCCTCCGAGAACACGTTGATCGCCGCGTAGACCTCCACCCCGGCCCGGTGTCCTTCCTCGACAGCCGCTTGCAGCAGGTCGAAATCCTGAGGATACGGTTGGCCGCCGAACTCCTTGAGCCTGGGAGCTATCCGGCTCTTGTAGAGCACCAGTCCGGAAAGCGGTTTCACATCCACGACCAGGGCGTTGATGTTAGCTTCCTTGCACCGGCACACGAGGTCCGCAGCCGCCGCGCGTGTCTGGAGTACCCCGAGGTTTGCTTCCGCATCCACCCACATCACGCGTCCCTGCAGCCCACCTGCCGCCGCAACCGCGCCTGCATACTTGCCCGCCAACGCGGGCGTCGAAACCAGTGTCATACCTATTGCTCCAAGAAGGAGGAACGAACGAGCCAACAAACCACCTCGCCAAGCTCAGCCTTTGGGACAATTATAGCACGACAGCGAGAGCACACCGCTTGGCCGCTTGCGTCTATGCCATCAGCCGCATCACGGTGACATCGGAGGTAAGCTGGACGTTCGCGTTTCCCTCGATCACACGGCACGCCCAGAGCAGCGTCTCGATAGCTGCAGAGGCCGCGCCGGCGTCGCTGCGGATGGACACCAGCCGTTCGCGCAGGTCGGTGTTGATCAGCTCCGCCGCCTGGCCGCGTACCGAAAGGTTCAAGAGATCGCGGTACCAGAGGCTAAGCAGCTGGAGTGCGGACCGCATTGCCGCGCGCTGTGTCTGGCCGTCTTCCTTCCGGACTCCCGCAAGCCGCTGCAGCTCTTCGGACAGCCGTAAGGCTCGGCGGCGGTCCTCAGTCGATATCGCCGCGGCGAGTTCCGTCAGCTGCCGCCGCCACTCGAAGAAGCTGTCGTTGCCGAGCAGCCGGATGGCGCAGCCGGGCCGCCCCTCGGAATAGGCTGCGAGAAACCTGGCGTCTTCCTCCGTTGCGCCGAACCGCTCGACCAACGCACGGGCCATATCCTCGACCCGCACCTGTGAGAACCTGATGAGGAGGCACCGCGACCGGATCGTCGCGAGCAGCAGCGCCGGGTTGCGCGAGAGAACGATGATCACCAGATATGCCGGCGGCTCTTCGAGTATCTTCAGGATCGCACTGGACGATTCTTCGTTCAGCGTATCCGCCTGCTCGATGATGGCAACCTTCCATTTCCCCCTCAAGGGTGCGTAGAACGCCGTCCGACGCATCTCGCGCATCTGCTTGATCTTCGTTTCCGCCCCGTCCGGCGAGATAATCTCGACGTCGGCATGGTTCCCGCTCGCAGCCATCCGGCAGCTCGTGCAGTTCCCACACCCGTCGCCGGAGCTGTCCAGGCTCTCGCAGTTCAGCGCGGCCGCGAAAGCGAGCGCTGCGGTCAGCTTGCCGGTTCCCTCAGGACCGGCGAACAGGTAGGCGTGCGCGATCCTGTCTTCCCGAATCGCTCTTCGAAGGACACCGGATGCAAGCTCCTGGCCGATCAGCTCAGCGAAACGCATCACACTCGCTCGAATCTCTCGACATCTATGACGAAAACTACGGCGCCGCCGACCGAGACCTTCACCGGGTTCGGGATGAACGTTCCCGCGGGCATCACGTCCGGCGGAGGCAGGCTCACATACTGCTCACGCGTCTTGCACGAATCGCGGATGAGACCCATCACCGTCTCTACATCCTCATCTTCTACGCCAATCAAGAGCGTAGCGTTTCCATCCCGCAGAAACCCGCCGGTTGTAGAGATCCTGGTGAACTTGTAGCCCGCAGTCAAGAGCGCGTCACCGACCCTCGTGCGGTCCCGCTCGTGGATTATGGTAATCAGGAGCTTCACGTCAACCAACCTCCTTGCCCGCCTGATGCGCGGTCAGCGGCGCGAACCGACCGGGCTTCGTCCAGGCCATCGGTCCCTGTGTTGCCCATTGTAGGTCATTGCGCGTCCGCAGGCAAGCGACAGGTAACCATTCACGAACCGCGAGCAGAATCCAGCGCAACCCGGCCATCCTGAGCATCCTGAGACTGGTATGCTAAGAGCAAGAGGAGGGTTTTTGCTATGCTTCGGGACATCTTTCCCGTCCCGAAGCACGCCACCCTGAAAGCTGCGTCAGTAAGGCCACTTCCAGTCGCGAATCTCCGGCATATCGTCGCCGTACTGCGTTATGTACTCCTTGTGCTCGATGAGCTTGTCGCGCAGAGCCTGCTTGATGTGGGCGGCGACATATCCGAGCTTCGGCACCCGGTCAATCACGTCGCCCACCAGATGGAACCGATCCAGGTCGTTCATCACCGCCATGTCGAACGGTGTCGTCGTCGTTCCCTCCTCCTTGTAGCCCCGAACGTGGAGGTTCTTGTGGTTCGTGCGTCGGTAGGTAAGACGATGGATCAGCCAGGGATACCCGTGGTATGCGAAGATGATGGGCTTGTCGGTGGTGAAGAGGCTGTCGAAGTCTTTGTCCGACAGGCCGTGAGGATGCTCTTCCTTCGGCTGCAGCGTCATAAGATCCACGACGTTGACCACGCGGACTTTGAGGTCGGGCAGGTGCTGGCGCACGAGATCGACCGCCGCGAGCGTTTCCAGGGTCGGCACGTCCCCCGCGCAGGCCATCACCACATCCGGCTCGGAGCCTGTATCGTTGCTCGCCCACTCCCAGATGCCGATCCCGGCCGTGCAGTGCTTTATGGCTGCGTCCATGTCGAGCCACTGCGGCTCGGGCTGCTTGCCCGCCACGATCACGTTGATATAGTTCCGGCTGCGCAGGCAGTGGTCGGTCACCGACAGCAGCGTGTTCGCGTCCGGAGGCAGGTATACCCGGATGACATCCGCCTTCTTGTTGACCACGAGGTCGATGAAGCCCGGGTCTTGGTGAGAGAAGCCGTTGTGGTCCTGCCGCCAGACGTGGGACGTGAGCAGGTAGTTCAGTGACGCGATTGGCCGCCGCCAGGCAATGCGCCGGATGGTCTTGAGCCACTTGGCGTGCTGGCTGAACATAGAATCCACGATGTGGATGAACGCTTCATAGCACGGGAAGATGCCGTGGCGGCCCGTGAGCAGATAGCCCTCGAGCGAGCCCTGGCAGGTAGTCTCGCTCAGAATCTCCATCACCCGCCCGTTCGGCGACAGGTGTTCGTCTTCGGGGAGGGTTTCCGCTACCCAGGCACGGTCCGTTACCTCGAAGAGAGCATCGAGCCGGTTGGATGAGGTCTCGTCCGGCCCGAACACCCGGAAGTTGGTCATGTTGAGCTTCATGACGTCTCGTAGGAACTCGCCGAGAACGCGGGTCCCCTCCGCCGTAACCGTGCCGGGCTCCGGGACATCCACAGCATAGTCACGGAAATCGGGCATTCGCAGATCCCGGAGGATGGCGCCGCCGTTGGTGTGGGGATTTGCGCCCATCCGGCGGGCGCCCTTCGGCGCAAGCTCCGCAAGTTCCGGGCGCAGCCTTCCATCTTGGTCGAACAGCTCCTCGGGCTTGTAGCTCCTCATCCATTCCTCGAGGAGCCTCACGTGCTCCGGCTTGGCCGCCATGTCCGCAATGGGAACCTGATGCGAGCGCCAGAAACCCTCCGTCTTGCGGCCGTCCACTTCCTTCGGCCCGGTCCAGCCCTTGGGGGTCTGGAGAACTATCATCGGCCACCTGGGACGCCGGACAACGCCGCTCTTCCGTGCCTCGTCCTGGATGGCTCGAATCTCGGCAATGACGCTGTCCAGAGTCTCGGCCATCAACTGGTGCATAGGCCCCGGATCGGAGCCTTCGACGAAGTACGGACGATAGCCGTACCCGACGAGCAAGTCCTCCAGCTCCTGCCGGCTGATCCTGGCAAGCACCGTGGGGTTCGAAATCTTGTAGCCGTTCAGGTGCAGGATCGGCAGGACGGCGCCGTCCCTGATAGGGTTGAGGAACTTGTTGGAGTGCCAGGACGTCGCGAGCGGTCCGGTCTCCGCTTCTCCGTCACCCACCACGCAGGCAGCTATCAGGTCGGGGTTGTCGAACGCCGCGCCGAAGGCGTGAGAAAGGGAGTAGCCCAGCTCCCCTCCCTCGTGTATCGATCCGGGCGTCTCGGCGGCGGTGTGGCTCGGGATTCCGCCAGGGAAGGAGAACTGCTTGAAGAGCCTGCGCATACCCTCGGCGTCCTGGGAGACGTTCGCGTAGACCTCGCTGTAGGTGCCTTCGAGGTAGACGTTGGCAACCACGCCAGGCGCGCCGTGGCCAGGTCCGGTGACGTAGATCATGTTCAGGTCGTGAGCTTTGATCACCCGGTTCAGGTGGACGTAGATGAAGTTCAGGCCGGGCACGGTCCCCCAATGGCCGAGCAGCCTTGGTTTGATGTCTTCGATCCTCAGCGGCTGTCTCAGAAGCGGATTGGCCAGCAGATAGATCTCGCCGACGGACAGATAGTTCGCCGCCCGCCAGTAAGCATCGATCCTCCGCAGTTCGCTCTCGGTCAGCGGACCCGGCCTGGCAGCCGATTCGAGTGTTCGGGTTTCCATAAGCTCCTCCCTCGTGAGAATGCAGCGTCAACTGTTGCTTACGACTGTGTGATACCACAATCCTCCCGCAATCACCACCCCTCCTCCCGAGCGCCGCGCGCGTGTCATCCTTTCCCCCGCCGCAGGCGTTATAATGGATGACGGCTGGACGGGGACAAACCATGGCGCGGTTCTTCGGCATAATCTTGATAGCACTGACGGTGACCGCCCCTGGGCGCGCAACAGGCGCCCGCAAGCCCGCGCCGGCCGAGTTGGGTCAGGACGTTTTTCGTAGATAGTGGGAGGAAGCTTGCGCCCCAGTTCGAGAGTTACTCGGGAGGATGCTGATCTGGACACCCTTGGCGATTATATACTGGACACAGGGTGCAGCCGCAAAACCGCAAAACTCGGTCATTGACAAGCCGCTTGTCAACGTGCTATATTGCAGTTGCAGAGCGGCGCGTTGGCTTAGGTGACCAGCTTCAGGGTAGGCGGGAAGGTGGTATAGTTTCCCGACATCAGAACCCACTGAAACGTCTGCGCGTGTCTCACGGGCCATCTATCCGACAGCTAGCCGACGCGTGCCGCGTTACGGAGGCGGAAGTCATCCGCGTGGAAGATGGCGAGTCACGGATACCCGGCGAGTTACGGGACTACCTCACGGAGCAAGGAGAAAGCGTTAGTTGGCTGGCAAGCGAGCAGTCGGAGCACATAGCGAAGAAGTCGAAGTGACAGCCGCCGAGCCCGCCGAAGTAGAGAATGACGGCGGCCGCTCGGAGCGGGACTGCTTCCTCTTCTTGGTGCAGAATCCGCGCCTGTCGATAGGCGGTGGATGCGTCCAACGTCTTCTGTCAGACTTGACTCGACTTGGCTTTGCCAAGGAGACCCCGGCGAACTGCATCACGTTTGCGGTGCAATGTTACGGTGGCGATGCCGATGCAGCATTTCGGCTGGTTAGAGCTATTCGCGGCTGCTGTAAGCGGTTAGAGGTGCTGATACCAGATAGCGCAAAGAGCGCTGCCACACTTATGGCGCTGGCGGCTGACAAGGTCTATATGGGAATCGGTTCTGACCTTGGGCCACTCGATATGCAACTTGAGCATCCCGCAGGCGAGCGCATCTCCTCTGCATTGGATGGTACGCACTGTTTGAATGATCTCCAGATGGCTGCCACGATGATGGCACATACGCTCGTAACGAGGGTGGGAAATGAGTTCTGGCAGACAACCCGCATTCCCCGAAGAAACGTTCTTGACTCCCTATTGAGATTCGCGTCGGATACCATAGAACCGATAATGAGGCAGATCGATCCTTGGATGCTTCACGAATGTATGCGATTACTGGATGCGATGGAGAGATACGCCCGCACACTGCTACGCGACCACATGTTTGCGGCGCGGAAGGATGGGAATAGTCTTGCGGAGAGCGTCGCCAATCGGCTTGTCACCGACTACCCGATGCATAGCTATGTCATACTCCGCGACGAAGCTCGGGACGAACTGCAGCTCGAGGTAGGCGATGCTGAGGAGCTAGAGTATTGGGACAATCTATGTACGATGTGTCGCCATATATGGCACAATAACCTGTGCCTATGCACGGCATCCTCCTGGCCTTTGGATTTCAATGCTATTGCAAAGAAGGCTACGAGCTACAACAATGCGCCATAACAGGAAGAAAGCTACACCACTGCAGGAACGGATGACGAATGCCCCAAGGCTTCCATGCGTGGGCCTCCCAGACAGAGAGGTGGCTAAGAGGCTGAAGCGTGACCAGTCGTATACACGTAGGCTCCTAGACTTGATCCGCAAAGATATTCCAATCACTCCCTGGTAGTGAGCCCTGCGCAGGGTAGGGGCTTGCTCCCTGCGCCAGCGCCCAGGAGCATGTCGAACACATCCACCACTCGCCCCGTTGGCTCTCCAGCAGTACTCGTCAACGCATCTCCTCTGAAGTGCGTCGGCCTGACTCTGGAGCGCGGCGGCGTGACGCCGCTTTGTGATATCCCGTCGCACCGAAACGGCACGAGCCGCCGCCTTCGCGCGGCCGTCTCGCTCCTTCTCGCGTCGCTCGCTGTCGTTCTCGCAAGCGGCTGCCATAAGGCGCCGGCCCCCTGGCAGCCGCTCCCGCCGCCTCCGGTCCAAGACCGAAGAAAGGTCACTCTCGCCGCGGTCGGCGACGTTCTGCTCGCCCGCGGCGTCGGCCAATACATGGCAAAGCACGGGGCGGAGTATCCGCTTGAGAAAACGAAGGCTGCGATCGCTGACTCGGGCATCGCGTTCTTCAACCTCGAGTGCCCGCTCTCCAAGCGCGGCGTTGCTCAGCGCCGGCAGTTCCTCTTCCGCGCCGATCCCGCGCTCGCGAAGATGGTCCACGCCGGCGGCTTCGACGTCGCCTGCCTTGCCAACAACCACACGCTCGACTACGGCCGTCGGGCGATGATGGACACCGTCGAGGCGGTTCGCAAAGCCGGCATGACGGCCGTGGGCGCGGGCAAGGATCGAAAAGACGCTCTGCAGGTCCGCGTGGTGGAAAGCAACGGGCTGCGGGTAGGGTTCATCGCTTATACCGACCTTCCGAGCAGCGGCGTCGTCCGTCTCGCCGATCGCCCAACCGTCGCTGGAGTCAACACCGACGAAATCCCCGCTCAGGTGAAGAAGGCGAAGGAGAAGTGCGACGTTCTGGCGGTCTCATTCCACTGGGGAATCGAGTATATGAAGCGCCCCACGGAGCGGCAGCGGAAACTCGCACACCTCTGCATCGATAACGGCGCAGACCTCATCCTCGGCCACCATCCACACGTCCTGCAGACCGTGGAAGTCTACAAGGACAGGCCGATCGTCTACAGCATGGGCGGATTCGTGTGGGACCCGAAGCTCAAGGATACCGACAAGAGCGCGATCTACATCTTCGAGCTGCGGAAGTCTGCTGCCATCCTCACGAAGACGGTGCCGATCAGGATAGTCAAGTGCCGGCCGCTGCTCGTGCAGGCGAGGAAAGCCGGCAGCCGGCCCTCCGCCCCTCGGAGCGGGCCGCGCGCGGAACCCGCGTCGAAAACCTGACATTCACG
>Ga0315282_10002017_pt1 | contig 37893 bp, 39 predicted proteins | sample YL17G07_20_MG_FD_203693 | JGI IMG/M metagenome (GOLD analysis project Ga0315282, IMG submission 203693) | Sediment microbial communities from Yellowstone Lake, YNP, Wyoming, USA - YL17G07_20 | ecosystem: Environmental > Aquatic > Freshwater > Lake > Sediment | place: USA: Wyoming | collected... | reverse complement strand
TTACAGGCTAGTAAGCAAGCATTACAGCCGATGCATCTTTTCATCTCTATAGCCATTCCCCATCTCATGCTGGCCTCCATGTTGGTGGTTTTTCTGCCCCTTCATATTCTATCCGCCGGTCAATCTTGTAGACCTTGACTGCCACCGCCGTCTCCTGATTAAAGCACACGGGGCAAGCGTGTTTAAAATCAGATTCCAGTAGTATATTGAAGTTAGTACCCTTCCCGTAGGCAATAGGTTGTCCTCTAGCCCAACCGCCAGAGCAAGCAGCGATGGCTACCGTCTCCAGATGTTGTCCTTGCATCGTCTTTAGAAATCCAGTCACCTTCCGACCATAGCAGGACTCAATACAGACAAGGTCCCCATCCTTTAGTCCTTTCTTGGCTGCTGTTTCGGCATTCATGGTAACATTATATGTATATGGATTAAGCCTGCTGGCTTCATCCAGCCAGGGGACTTCCATGGTTCCAGAGCCAGAGTGGAGTACATCTCGGTAGGAGAAGCAGTAAAGGTCATAATCAGGGCTTATCTCCTTGGCTGCCTGCGGCTTGAAGTAGCTTATCAGCGGCGTGAACTGCTCCCACTCTAGCTCAACTCCCGCTGGCTTCGCATTCTCCATTACATGGGGTTTGAGTTCAGCTAGGTGCTCAGCATAGATAGGGACCCTTGCCTTAATGAATGGTCTCCAGTAGGCTTCCCTTACCTGCTTTGGCCAGTGAACGTGACCGTGCTCCTTGATATAATCCAGACCATGCTCCGGTCCGAAGTAGTACTTGAGCACTCGGTCAATCAGTTCTTTGTAGGTGATTCTCTCCCCCGGCTTTACCAGCTCTACAATCTTACTCTTATCTATCCCTAAGGCGCCTTTCATGGCGGCGATGTCACCGCCGATAAGTGCTTCACCACCAAAGCTAGAGAAGTAGACGTTATAATAGTGGTTGATTTCCTCTCTCATGCCGATGCGGTCAGCAAGGTCCCACAGAATCGCTATCACCTGTCTCCGCTCATACTGAGGCTCGACTACCGGCTGGCGAATCGGGAAGTGCCAGCCCTCAAGCCCGATTGGCCAGGTGAAGAAGGGGGCATGATGTTCAAAAAGCCCCCAGCTCTCCAAAGCATGGGTATCGGGAAGGACTATATCAGCAAAGCTCTCGGTGAACTCATTGTGGATAGTATTAATTGAGACAATAAAAGGTATTTTCTTAAACAGCTCAGCCATTATCTCCCGGCTCTGCACGCTTCTAGCGAAGTTAGCCCCGTATACTATAGCCATTTTTATCTCGTAAGGTCGCCCCAGATTGTCCCAGTATTTCTGAAAGTCTGAAGTTGCCGGGTGGGGGGAGAATGAGGCCGTTGGCACTAGCTCCTTTAACGTTATATCGGTAGGCACCCTGGATTCCTCTACTGGCCATCCTTTATGCTCCATCCAGGTTCCAGTGGTCAGCATGCCTTCCTTAGGGTCAGGATAGGGCATAATCACGAATCTCCCGGTATCGGGATAACCCAGACTGACTGGAGGCCAGCCTATGGTTCCACCGGGGACATCCATAGCCCCAACGATGGCATTCAGCAGGCAGACGGCAAAGTAGGTATGACCTGAATTGGTATGCCCTTGCCCGCCACGGAACATGATGGCTGACACCGGGCGGTAGGGGAGCTTCTCCCCTCTGATTTCAATGGTGCTGCCTACCCTGGCCGCCTCAGCAAACTCACTAGCAATCCGACGGATGGTTGCCGCTGGTACTGAGCTTACCTCAGAGGCAAACTCAGGGGTATATTGCTTTACGTGCTCCTTAATCAACTGAAAGGCTGGTTGGCATTTAACCCTGTTAACCTCGTAGTTACCGAAGAGGGCGACATTAGTGGAGTCAATAACGCTGGGGTCATCCCAGACCTTTGCCTTCCCCTCCTTTTCATCCCAGAGCATTGGCTTTCCCGTTTCCTTCTCCCTGACGTAAAGCATGTCTGGTCCGATAAGGTAGGGTCCGTTGGTTCTGGTCTTGATAAAGTCGGCGTCATATATTTCCAGTTCATTCAGGATAATATTTACCATTGCCAGGGCTATAGCCGCATCAGTGCCCGGGCGCAGTGGTATCCATTCGGTTGACTTTCCCCCGCCGAAGTTGCATACCGGGTCAAAAACGACGTTCTTCATGCCCTTGGCTCTGGCCTCGGCTGCCAATCTGGCGTTGAACCCGAATGAGTGCCCCGAGCCTGTGCCCTTATTGGAGCCAAATTGAATGACATAGTTTGTATACTTCCAGTCGGGCACAATAGACCATGAGGCGTGGAAGAGGCCGGCTCCCATATGAGAGCCGTTGCCACAATGGAGGCCGGCACCACCAATGTACCAGTTCATGGTGCCAAAAATGGCACCAAAAGGAGCAAAACCTAGAGCCAGATTTGAGGCGGTGCCTGGGCCTGGGGTTCCACCATGCATCAGCTCCTTGGGGTTCTCAGCCCGGATTTTCTTAAGCCGCTCGGCTATCTCATCAAGGGCTTCATCCCAGGAAATCCGCTCCCATTTGGGGTCGGCGAAAATCCCTTTCTCCGGGTTAGTCCTTCTCACCGGGTAGTTTACCCGGTTGGGGTCATAGAATTGCTGGATCAACGCTTGGGCCTTGCCACATACCCCGCCGCGGGGACCGAAGTCGTTATCGGGCTCACCTTCAATCTTAACGATGACCCCGTTGACGCGGTGGGCACGGATGGTGCAAGTAGCATAACAACCCCCACACGTCGTCCGAACCCAGGCATCATCCCAGATTTCTGGCTTGCCCTTTACTGACATTGCCATATTATCAGCTTACCTCCTCTAGTTAGAATTTTTCATCATTAATGGAGAAAACTACCATTCTACATAATAACCTTTATTCATACTTGAAGCCTTCAATTTTAGGAAGGCTTCGCTACAGATATAGTTCTTGGCAGTTATAACTAGACGAATTACCAGAGTTATTTTAGCACAACTTTGCTCTTTTGACTAGTGAAGATACTTGGTTGTTATATTCTCGACCTTGATTTGTGGCAGCAATCTTTCCACATCAGCCCTATGGGCTAGTTCGGTGCCTGAGGATAACACCGCGGCCGTCCCCATGGCTACGGCTAATCGGCATGCTTCTATTAATGGCTCGTCATTGGCTAGCTTTAGGGCAAGACCAGCAACAGTGCAATCGCCGGCTCCCACTGTGCTTTTTACTTTTACCGGAGGTGGGAGTGCCTTCAGAATCTCTTTCTTGGTGGCGGCAATGATACCGTCCTTGCCTCTGGAGATAGCCACTATTTCAATGCCCATCTCAACCAGGTCGAGGGCTGCCTTGATGATTGCCTCTTCGGTGGGGAGTTCCCGGTTAAGCAGTTCCTCAGCTTCCTGAACATTGGGCTTAATGAGGTAGGGCTTAGCCTTGATGCCCTCAGCCAGCCACTGGCTGTCCGAGTCCAGAATGGTTCTTATCCCAAAGCTTTTAGCTTCCATAATTATGGTGTAATAAACATCGTCGGGGACGCCCGGGGGCGCACTGCCGCCAGCCACGATTAAATCTGGACTGGGGCGAATCCGTAGTATTTTCTTTTGGAACCTTTCAAAGTCTCTTTTGGAAATGTATGGACCAGGAGCATCAATCCTGGTCTGCTGTGAGTTCTTGGTATCGGTGATAATGAAGTTGGTTCGTGTTTCTCTTTGGATAGGGGTGAAGCTGAATGGCACCCCTTCTTCATCAAGCAATATTTCCACTACCCTGCCAGCGGGACCACCGACGAAGCCATAAGCTATAGTTTTGCCTTCCATCTCATAGATTGCCCGCGATACATCTATGCCTTTGCCCCCGGCATAGAGACGCGCGCTCGTCCATCGGTTTACCTTGTCTACCTCCAATCCATGAACAGTGATATACCTGTCTAGGCTGGGGTTAAGGGTTATGGTGGCAATCGTAGTATCTTTCATTCTAGTACTCCTGATACCACCTTGAGGTATAGGCTAGCTCATGGCTGGTTAAGCCGAGCTTCTTATACCATGGCACAGCGTATTTAGAAGCGAGCTCGTTTAGCCTTTTTAGCCTATCTACCGCCACCGTTGATAGAAAGCGAACCCTTTCCCCAGCGTCATCAATATACATTGCCTCCTGCCAGATAGCCCGACCACCAAGAAAGCCTGAGGCTCCACCTTGGCAGGCAATTTCTACCTCTTGGCAAAAAAGCTCAAAGTCTACCCCGGCGCTTAGGACGACCCAGGGAACCTGAGACGATATATCTAGCTGATGGCAGAGGTCAATAAGTTCATGTTTGTCCCTTTTGTAGCGCAGGTCAGCGGGAAACTCAGCCTTCAGCACATCTATGGGTAGGGCAGTAATATCCTTGGCTGTTTTGAGCACTAGCTGCCCTTTTAGTGCGGCAAACCGCGCCGGGTCATCACTCTCATTACCTATGGGGTAACTCAAAGGTTCTACCAGAAAGGGGATGTCGTATTTTATGCATTCTATTGCTACCATATTAAGCATGTTCAAAAGTTTGCTTGCTAGCTCCTCTAAATCCGGTCTATAGTAGACCAAGAGCTTTGCTGCCGAGGCACCCATTCGCTTAATCTTCTCAACATTCCACTTGTCCAGTAATTTGGTTATGCGGTATTCCTTTCTACCACCGTAGCCAGAGTCTTCTATGCTGACCAGTAGCCCGGTGGTTTTGGGTAAGACGCTACTTCCGATGCACTGGGCAGCACCAAATACCGGGTCAAGTAACACGGCACTGGCATGTTCAGCCAAACTGGAGCACAGCTCTAGCTTGCGCTCGACCATTTCTTCATAGTTGACCTCTTGGGGGTTCTCGTCGTCAATCATGCTGCGGAGTGAACTGCGATGGTCCATAGCGCAAATAGTAAAGATACCATCGGGATTTGCAATCTGCTGTAAGCCTCTTATTTTACCAATGCTTAACCTTTTCATTTTTCAACCTGGCTATTATGGAATAAAAAGCAAGTTTAATCAAGGTGAGATTGTCTAGCAACCTATCCCCCTGCCCCCTTCCCTTAGTAAGGGAAGGGGGAGTGTGAGTAAGAGAGGGGCTTGTTACCCACATTTGCGCCTATCTAAAATCCTCTTCCTCCTTTGAAGGAGGCTAACTTAACGGGGCGTCTAAGAGGGGTGTCAACCCCTCTTTCTTCTCTTCCCCCTCTCCTTTCAAGGAGAGGGGGATAAAGGGGTCCCCACGAAATCTTGATTTCGTGGGGTAAGATTAAGGGGGTGAGATTGTTAATAAACAATCTAAAGGCGTCGTTTGTCTTTGGCTTTAGCGGAGGGTATAATTGGTATGATTTTTGCTTTGGTGGGGTTACAACATTGCCTTGGTTTTATTATGTAGCCAGAGTAATAGTCAGGGCACTATTTATCCTCCTGACGCGATGGGAGGTCAAGGGTAAGGGAAATATCCCTAGCCAGGGGCCTCTGATAGTTGTAGCCAATCATCTTAATCTCGCCGACCCGCCTTTGCTTGGCGTTAGCCTGGAGAGAAAAGCGATATTTATGGCTAAGGAGGAGCTATTTCGCTCCAGATTTTCAGCTTACTTCATCGGTGGCTTTGGTTCCTTTCCGGTTTATAGAGGTAAGCTGGATAGGAAGGCAATGCGCCGGGCAAAGCAGGTGTTAGCTGATGGTCTGGCTTTGGTTATGTTCCCTGAGGCAACAAGGAGCAAGACCGCTCAGCTTCAGCCAGCTTTGCCTGGCTCGGCGCTAATAGCTATACGTAGTGGTGTCCCTATTCTTCCCGTAGGCATTACGGGGACAGAAAGGATTAAGGGAATAGGCTGGGTGCTGCGCCGCCCTCGTGTAACCGTAAACATTGGACGCCCCTTCTATCTACCGTCGGCTGGTAGTAAATTGACCAAGGCGGAGCTTGCTCAATATACCAATTTTATAATGGAGCGTATAGCTGAGCTTCTTCCTCCACAATATCAGGGAGTTTATGGGAAGGCATGAAGATTGAAAAAACAAGAGAAATTGGTTTTTGCTTTGGGGTTAAGCGAGCCATTAATATCTTAGAGGGGGTTGCCCGGGAGCGTGGTGGGGTGGAAACACTGGGGGCGGTGGTACATAACCAGCAGGTGCTACAAAGGCTGGCTGAGATTGGTGTTAGGGTAGTCCAGGGTATAGATGATATACGTGGTGACATGGTGGCTATTAGCTCTCACGGGGTGAGCCCAAAAGTAGAGGAGGAGATTCGGGCTCGGCATATTGGCATAGTTAACACTACTTGCCCCTTCGTTCATAGAGTCCAAATCGCAGTCCGGAGGTTAGACAATAGCGGTTTTTTTGTCATTATATATGGAGACGCTGACCATGCTGAGGTTAAGGGTGTTCTTGGTTGGGCTGAGGGGAGGGGGGTGGCTACCCTGGATGAGAAGTTTATCGCCAAGCTGGACTCTTTACCTCGCCGTTTGGGCATTCTATCCCAGACGACCCAGATACCAGCCCACTTTACTGGATTTGTTAAGCGGCTGATTGATTCCGTCTTTACTAAAGACTCTGAGCTGCGCATTATTGATACCATATGTCATGATATTAGGCGACGGCAGGCGGCAGCTCTTGAGCTGGCTAGTAGGGTGGACTTGATGCTGGTTATTGGTGGGCATGGCAGCGCTAATACCAATCGCCTCGCTGAGTTATGTTCTACGGCTACTTTGACATATCTTATTGAGACGGCAGAAGAAATCAAACCCTCTTGGTTTCAAGGTAAGAATTATATCGGTATAACTTCTGGAGCCTCTACCGCTGAGCCGACCATAGACGAAGTTTTGGCTAGGCTGGAAGGCTTGTAAATTTTGGTTTCTTATAGCCCCATCTCTTGAGCTACTATCTCTCGGTAGAAATTGGCATCACCGAAGGAGACCTCAGCTGCTTTAGCTCGCCGGGTATAGTATTGTAAATCATGGTCTATAGTAACGCCGATGGCACCATGGATTTGGTGTGCCAGAGCCATAACCCGCTGGCAAGCTTCGCCTGCCCATGCCTTGGCAATGGCTATCTCCTTGGTGAAGGGAAGACCTTGGCTCAGCATCCAGGCGGCTTGATAGGTTGAAAGCCTGGTGCCATCAACATCGGTTGCCATGTCGGCGCAGTAATGTTGAATAACCTGAAAGCTGCCGATGGGACGCTCATACTGCTTTCTTTCCTTGGCGTAACTGACGGTCATGTCCAGCGCCTGCTGAATGCAGCCAACCATCTCGCAGCACTTTGCCACGGCTGATCGTTGGATTATTTTTTCCACCGCGCTCCAGCCTTGGTTCAATTGCCCCAGGATATTCTCCTTGCCTACCTTTACCTTATCAAAGACTACCTCACATAGTTTATCGTTAGCGATAGTCTTTAACACAGTACAGCTTATGCCTGGGCTTTTGCCGTCAGCAATAAATATGGTAACCCCCTCTTCCGCCTTTGATTTTTTAGCGGTTCTGGCTACCACTAGCATATAATCAGCAATGTGAGCATCAGGGACAAAGAGCTTGGTGCCATTCAAAATATAGTCATTATTATCAGCGGTAGCCTTGGTCTTAATGGCAGCGGCATCATACCTGGCGCTGGGTTCGGTCAGGGCTAGAGTGAAGATTTTTTCACCACTGGCAATCTTCGGTAAATACTTCTGTTTCTGCTCCTCGCTTCCGATATCAGCAATGGTTAGACCACCAAGGACCACGGTGGAGAAGTAAGGACCGGGCAGGCAAGCCCTCCCCATTTCCTCGAGCAGCACTGCTAGGTCAAGGAAGCTCATACCTCCACCGCCGTACTTTTCGGGAAGTGCCAGCCCCATCCAGCCTAGCTCTGCCATTTCCCGCCATAGCTCCGGTGAGTAGCCAAACTCACTCTCCTCTATTTCTTTGACCACCTTTTTGGGGAGCTTGTCGGTCAGAAAATCGCGAGCCATTTTCTTTAGCATTTCCTGTTCTTCAGAGAGAGCCAAATTCATTATCATGCCTCCTAGTAACCTGCTTATTAATCTTCCATCATTGGGTGGGCAGCTCTAACTTTCTTGAAGCTAGGATATTCTTGAGTATCTCTGAGGTGCCAGCTTGAAGGCTGTAGCCCTTGGATGACAAATATGAGTGATAAGCCATGCCCCACATTGGCACCCACTTGGATTGAGACGAAAGCTGTCCGTAGAGTCCCAGAATCTCAATTGCCGTGCTTGCCAGGCGTTGTTCAAAGGCGGTGCCATATGCCTTAGCCATTGCCGATTCCCAATTTGGGGCCCGCCCCTCATCCATAACCATGGCTACCCGATACATATGTAATCGCCCAATCTCAAATTCAATCTTTAGCTGTGCCAGTTTGGAGCGGATAATTTGGTCCTCAGATAAAGGCTTCCCGTTTCGCTTGGTTTCCTTGGTGTATTGGATTAGGGCGTCAAAGAGGGGATAATTGCCCATCAGTCGCTCCATCCCACTTCTCTCGTAATCAAGCTGGTTCAGTACCTGGTAAAAGCCCTTGTTTTTCTCCCCTATCAGGCATTTCTTGGGAATACGCACGTTTTCAAAAAAGACTTCGTTGAAGTGCACGCCGCCGGTAATATCTACAATTGGGCGAATGGTGATACCGGGTAAACTAGTTTGGAAAAAGAATTCGCTAATCCCTCGGTGCTTGGGGGCAGTTGGGTCGGTTCTAGCCAGAAGGTAAATCCAGTTCATGCGGCTGCCGCCACTGGTCCATGTCTTTTGCCCATCAATGACATAATAATCGCCGTCCTCAACGGCTCGGGTCTTAAGTGAAGCGAGGTCGCTGCCAGCGTCTGGCTCGCTCATGCCCAGACCGACATAGGCTTCGCCTTTTAAAATCATGGGCAGTAGCTCCCTCTTTTGCTCCTCAGTGCCGTAGTGAACGATGGCACCACCTATTTGACGGTCGGCGAACCAGTGGCAGGCAGCTGGTGCTCCGTAGCGCAGCATCTCTTCGGTCAGGATGAGCCGGTCGACATAGGAACGCCCTTGCCCCCCAAACTCTTTGGGCCAGGTTAAACCAATCCAGCCCCTTTTTGACACCCGCTTGGTGAACTCCGGGTTATGACCCATTATCCAGGCATCGCAGCTTGGCTCCCATAGTTCTTGTCTTAACTCCTCTTCCAGGAATTCACGAACTTCCTGTCTGAATTTCTCCTGCTCCCCGCTCAATCTAAAATCCATGCTTATCTTCTCCCTCCTGTGGTCAGTCTTAATTGTGACAGGCTTAAGCGGTGCGTAGTGCTAGGCAGGTCACAGTTCTAGAAATGCCAGTAATGGGGTGGATTTTTCCAGTAACTAGGTCACCAATATCGTTTAGACTTGCTCCTTCTATTATCGCGATAATATCATAGGGACCAGTTACAATATCAACCGATTTCACCCCTTTTAACTGTTCAAGAGCGGTGGCTACTTCCTTATTTCTGCCCACTGCCGTTTCAATTAGGACAAATGCCTTGGCTGCCATTAAACTCACCCCCTTCTACTGTGCTATAACTCATAGCGACCCGGCGGCTTGTCAATATAAACTCAAAGTTAGTAGTCTGGAGTATAGAAAGATTTGGAGAAAGTGATAATAGAGCCTATTTCCAGGTTCTTTCATCCAGAATTGTTTTACGTTCCTTTGGGATAGTTCCCTTAGCTACAAATTCAACCTTATCTGCCTTAACTCGGCATACATCTTGGAACTTTTTGTTCAAATTATCAGCTAGTCGGCTTTTATCTATAGCTTCGTCCTTTAGCTCAATCTTAAAAGTCATCTCATCCCGCTCCCCCTTGCGTCCCACCACTATCTGGAATGCTAAAATTTGGTCAAAGCTAGAGAATACAGCTTCGGCTTGCTTTGTAACCACAAACATGCCTCTTACTTTGATGGCATCGCCAGCCCTGCCGACAATAGCCACCAGTCGGTTTGACGTCCGACCACAGGGGCAGAACTCGGTGGTATAGTAAGACATGTCACCGGTGCCATAGCGGATTAGCCCCCAGGTTTTATTAAGCAGTGGGGTCACTACTATTTCGCCAACTTCTCCAGTTCCTAGCTGTTTTCCTGTCTCGGGGTCAACTACTTCTATTATATATTCATCCATAAAATGCATGCCTGATTTCTGGTTACATTCATAGGTGAGGGCACCACCTAGCTCGGTAACAGCGTAGGTTTGTGCTGTAGAAATCCTGTAGTCTTCCTCCAAGCTTTTCCTTATTGATGGGGGAAGCATTTCGCCGGTGAACCATGCCTTGCGCAGGGCAAAATCGCGCTGGAAGTTATAACCCATTGCTTCAGCCCGTTTAATAAGCGTCATCAGGAAACTGGGGGTTCCAATAAATCCAGTAACCTTCAAATCGCGCATAGTTTGAATCTGAATTTCGGTGTTTCCCACACCCATAGGTATAGGGGTGGCTCCGCAATCTCTTAACGCTTCCTGAAATAGAATGCCAGCAGGGGACATGTGATAGGTGAATGAGTTTATCACTATGTCTCCCTTTCTAAACCCGGCGGCATAGAAGGATTTGGCAAACCACTTAATCTTTTCAATGTGCAGTGGCTCATAAATAGGACCCGGTGAGATGAAGATACGGTCAACATCCTCAGCCGGAATAGTTAAAAATCCGCCATATGGCTGATTTGCTTTTTGTAGTTCTATTAGCTCAGTCTTCCTGGTAATGGGGACCTTTTCTAGGTCTTTTACGGTGCGAATCTGAGATGGGCTAACCCCTGCCCTGTCTAGGATTTCCTTTGCTGCTGGGGCATGGTGGTAGGCATAATTAATAGTCTGACGCAGCTTTCGGTTAAGGTACCCTTTCCTTTTCTCTGGGGGCATTATTTCCAGGTCATCAAAAAAATCGCCTCGCCTAGTTTCTGGCATTACAGCCACCTCTTTCGTCTCTTATAGTGCTTTACCTCACGGTAGCTTTTCTTAGCCCCCACCGCTGATAGCCCCATATAAAATTCCTTCACATCCTCATTATTCTTTAGGAATTCGGCAGTACCATCAAGGACTGCCCGGCCATTTTCCATAACATAGCCATAATGGGCAATAGTTAGAGCAATCCTGACATTCTGCTCCACAATGAGGACAGACGTCTTCTGTTCGGTGTTAAACCGGTTTATGATATCATATATCTCCTCGACGAGCATTGGTGCTAGCCCTAACGATGGCTCATCCAACATCATAAGCTTGGGAGCTGCCATCATCGCTCGACCGATCACTAGCATCTGCTGCTCACCTCCCGAGAGGTAGCCCCCAATATTATGCCGAACATTCTTGAGCGCAGGAAAGTAGTCATAGACCATCTCCAGGTCTCTCTTGATTGCTGCCTGGTCGGTGCGGTTATGGGCGCCAACCATAAGGTTTTCCTCAGTGGTCAGATGCCCAAAGACCCTTCGTCCTTCTAGTGCCTGAATAATACCTAGCTTAGCTATGTCCTCGGCAGGCTTTTTATCTATTCTTTCCCCGTTCCAGTCAATACTGCCATCGGTTACCTCGCCCTCCTCAACATGTAAAAGACCGGATATTGCCTTGAGGGTGGTCGTTTTGCCGGCGCCGTTAGCCCCGAGGAGGGCAATAATAGCTCCATCGGCAACCTCCATAGACACGCCATGAAGTACCCGGATAACGTTGAGGTAGGTAACCTCAATGTTATTCAACCTGAGCATATTTAACCCTCCGGTAGGAGCCCCTGCTTGGCAGGGACTCCTACCCAATTATTACTTACTTAGGCACAGCCCAGGGGAACTTGTCGGGGTACTTCTCATACGGGATCCGTGGTGCCTCAATCCAGCCGGTTACCGGGGTGATGACACCATTCTTAATCACGAAGACCCTGACTGACTTATCTAGTCTGTTGTCGCCCGGGGTATACTTCACCGGACCGTGGAGACCCTGGACATCATAGTCCAGCTTCTGGATGCCGTTCTTCTCCACGCACGCCCAGGCTGCAGCATCACCTTTAGCCAGCGCATCGTAGCCGCAGTTCTCCACAGCCAGCTTCAGAATCTGGGCACCAATCAGGGCTTCTGCCCAGGAGGTGATATAATCCATATTTCCGTAGTCTCTGGCGTGGTATTTCTGGCAGTATTCGGTCATCTTAGCCATACCTGGCACATCATCGCCCCAGTTTACGGTAGGAAATACGCCATAGACGCCCTCAACAACCTTGGCTCCGGCGATGTCAATCAGAGCCTTGGTATAGCTGGCATGGGCACAACCAATGACTATGCCTGGATACATCCCCAGCTCATAAGCATTCTTGATGACCACGGCGGTAGGTGCCGGGGTACTGGAGATGAACAGGACATCCGGCTTCAGAGCCTTGATTCGGGTCATAGCATCCATTTCGGATATGGTAGTGGCGGTATGCTCTTCGGTGGCAACAATCTCAATGCCCAGCGAATCAGCCAAACAGGTAGCCGCATCCCTGGCGCCATAACCTGTGGAGTTATTCAAGATTTCCAATGCCATCTTGGGCTTTCCTGTCCCCTTCCAGATGTTCGCCATATAGTAGTTGGCAAAGGCAGCAAAATCATCGCCATAGTCAGGCATCTGGGCATAGATGTGCATCGGTGGGTTGGTGCATGGCGGTGAGCTGAAGGAAGCGATGCCGGAGAACCCAGCGCTGTTGGCAATCGCCATAGACGCCGACATCATTGCCGATGAGTTGGTGGTGAAGAACAGGGCACCATCGTCCATTAGTTTCTTAACTATGGTGGCTGCCTTGGCGGCGTTATAGGCGTTATCATACCAGTCGGCAATAATGGGATGACCATCAACGCCACCAAGCTCATCATTGATGTATTTTATGGCGTCCAGCTTACCATGCCCCATAGGGCTACCCTTCTCGGCAGCAACACCGGTCATACATATGCTCATACCATACTTTAGCGGCTGGTCCTCGGGTTTTGGTGCTGTTGGCGCTGTTGGCGCTGTTGGCGCTGTTGGCGCTGTTGGCGCTGGGGCACAGGCGCCGATAAATGGCAGTGCGGCAAATGTCAATGCCAACAACAACACACCAACCACGATTAAGAATCTTTTGCCTTTCATTTATACCTCCTTAAAAGATTTATCCGTCTCCCCCTTTATGAGGCACTACATTTCTCACCTCCTTATACTTATTAGTATGAGAAAGGCCAGAGCCTGTAGGCAGCCTTAAATAGTGTCCATCGGTGGGCTATTCCCCGTGGCTCCAGTACCAGAAACAGGACAATTATCACTCCGAACAGTATAGGGTTGATACCGCTGGTAAACCCGGCAGGTAACGCCGGGAAGGCAGCCTCAACAAGGGGAAGAACGATTGTGGTTAGCACCTGCTGGAGAAGGCGGATGAAGATTACACCCACGATTGGACCAAGGGCAGTGCCCAGACCACCGATAATTATCATACCGATATACAGTATAGATTCGCTAAGGGTAAACTGCTCGGTGTTCATAAAGCCAATCCAATGAGCAAGTAATGCGCCGGCAATTCCGGCGAGGAAACAACCTATAAAGAAGGCAAGGAGCTTATAGTAAAACAGGTTAACCCCCATCACCTCGGCGGCAAGGTCGTTATCCCTGACGGCGACGAAGGCTCTACCTATCCTTGTCCTCGCTAGGTTCTTGGCAAAGAAGGTGCAGAGGACGGCGATTACCATGATGAGATAGAACATTTTAGCCTCACTATCAAAGACAAAGCCGCCAATTGAAGCTTGGGGAACGGCTATTCCCATAAAGCCGCCAGTTATCCCCAGGTGATTGATAACCCAGATAATGATAAACTGGGCAGCAATGGTGGCAATCGCCAGATAAAAACCTTTAACCCTCAGTGAGGGGATGCCAAAGATAAGCCCGATGAATCCAGCTATAAACCCGGCAGCGATTAAGCCCACTAGGAAGGGAAGGTGGAACACGTTGGTTAAAACGGCAGTGGTGTAGGCGCCCACGGCGATAAAGCCAGCGTGACCAATAGATAGCTGCCCGCAGTATCCCAGCAAGATATTTAGTCCTATGGCGGCGATTAGGGTGATGCCAATCAAATTGGCAACACCTAACCAATAGCCGCCGCCATATAGCGGGAAGGTGAACAGTAGAACCAATAGGGCAATGAGTAATGCCCAGTGGGTCTTGGTGCGCATAATAGCCATGTCTTGGGCATAAGTATAATTATGGGTGCCACAGGGTAATCCCATATTATATCCTTTCTATCCTGACTTCACCAAATAGACCATAGGGTTTGATAAACAAGACAATTATTATGATGATATACGGTATGATATCCTTCAGCCCCCCCCAAATAAAGGGGGTTAGATAGCCGCCACCAATGTTTTCAGCCAGACCTATGATTGGTCCAGCGATGATACAGCCGATGAAGGAGTCCAGCCCGCCGAGGATGACCACCGAGAACGATTTTAGCCCAGTCTCAACCAGACCATAGGTAAGGCCGCCAATCCAGGAGATAAGAATGCCAGCAATGGCGGCAACAACACAGGCAAACATCCAGGCATTGGAGAAAATTCTGGTTACCGGGATACCACAGGCTTGAACGGCAAACTGGTCATCGGCAGTTGCCCTCATGGCAATCCCCATCTTATTGTACTTGAAGTAGGCGGTTAATAGACCAAATAGAACCAGGGAGACGACCGCCGCCCAGATATACGCCTGAGCGACAACGGCTTGACCGAGGTGGAACGGCTCGGGAGGGAAAACGGGGGGTAGAGCATCCACCATCCATGGCCAGATGAAAACGGTTAATCCTTCCAGAAGAAACTCTATTCCAAGGGTTACCGTGATTAGAGACAAAATAGGCTGGGCGATGAGGGGACGCAGGGCGAACCTTTCAATCAGCCAGCCTAAAGCCAGGGCAAAGATGATAACCAGTGGTAAACCAATCCAGTAGGGGAAACCAATCTGAACCACCATGCCATAGGTGAACCAGGAAAATATAAGTACCAGCCCGCCTATAGCCAGGTTGGCTACCCCGCTGGATTTCCAAACTAGGGCAAAACAAAGTCCAATTAAAGCATAAACCATGCCCACGGTGATACCGGTTATGGTGAATTGAGTTAATTGAGCCACTTGCCCTCCTATTGGATAGTTCTTATTTTAAGTGCTGTGGTAACAACCCCTTTTCTACCGTCTCTATAGGTTACTGGAGCCTCTACCAATATCTCTTCCTTATCTGAATACATTGCATCGATTAAGTTCTTATACCGCTCCTCCATAAAGCCTCTTCTTAGCTTTCTCGTCCTGGTAAGCTCGGCTTCATCAGGGTCAAATTCCTTGTGCAGCAGGACAAATTTCTTAACCCTGGACCCTTCTGGCAGGTAGCCATTTACCCGATTCAGGTCCTTTTGCACCAAGTTAGCCACCTCTTTTTTCTGGGACAGGTCAACGAAGGTGGTATAGGGCACGCGATTTCTTTCCGCCCACTTACCCACCATGGCAAAGTTTATATTTACTATAGCTGAGACAAAGTTCCTGTCCTTGCTGCCGTAAACCATAGCATCCTTGATATAGGGGCTGAACCTGAGCCTGCCCTCAATATATTGGGGGGCATACTTGGCTCCGGTAGCTAGCTCGCCCATGTCCTTCACCCGGTCAAGGAATATGAGGTGTGCTTCCTCGTTAACATGGACAGCATCCCCGGTGTGGAACCAGCCGTCTATCAAGGCATCCCTTGTCTTTTCCGGGTCCTTATAGTATTCATTAAACATGCATTCACTCCTGATGAGGAGTTCTCCATCGTCGTTTTCTCTGACCTCGGCGCCCACTGCTGGGCGTCCCACCGATTCAAATTTGATTTCTCCTTTACCGTGGCTAGAGATAAAACCAGCCTCTGTGCCGGCATAATTCTGTCTGAGCTCAATGCCTATGGCGTGAATCAACCTGAAGGTATCCAGACTTAATACCGAACTACCGGTAACAGCGAACCTGACATTACTTAACCCCAGCTTGTCCTTGAGGGGTCGGAACAAAACCCAGTTTGATATCTGGTAAAGAGCCCGCCAGAATAGATTTGGTGTTCTACCCTCAAAGCCATAATCGGCAATCTTATAGCCTACAGGCAGGAACAGGTGATAAAAGAACCGTTTAATTGGGTTGGCATCAATCATCTTTACCTGTATGTCACTAACCAAGCTTTCCCACTGCCTCGGTCCGTATATGGCAAAGTGGGGCCCGACCTCTCTTGTATCCTCGGCAATTGTTTCTGGTTCCTCGGTGAAGTTCATCCTTGCCCCGGTCAAAAGATGGGGCACAGTAGCAAAGAAGCTATCACCTACCCACGCTGCCGGGAAGTTGGAGATTAGGTCATCCTTTTTGCTAAGCGGATAGCGACTGACGAAGCCTTGAGCCGTTTTTATTAGGGCTTTGTGGGTAATCACAGCCCCCTTAGGTAAACCGGTAGTTCCTGAGGTATAGTAGATAAAGGCAGTATCGTCCCCCTTACCCTTTTCCACATTCTCCTCAAATAAACCGGGGTGTGTTCTCTCATACTCTCTGCCCAGCTGCATAACCTCGGCGAAGCTGATAATAATAGGGTCATCATAGTTCCTCAGCCCCTTTGGGTCCCAGTAGATGACCTTCTTTAGCGAGGGAAGTTCATCTTTAATCTCAAGGAACTTGTCCGTCTGCTCCTGGTCGTTAACTATGGCAAATTTGGCGCCGGAGTGAGCAGCAATATGCTTTACCTCAGAGGGGATGGAGTCAACGAAAATCCCGGTAGCGATTCCCCCCGCTGCCTGAGCGGCAAATTCACCCCAGAACCATTCCGGTTCATTATCGCCGATAATGCAAACCCTGTCTCCAGGCTCCAGCCCAAGGCTTATTAAGCCCAGGGAGAAGTACTTTACCCTTTCATAGTAGTCCTTCCAGGTATACCCCTGCCAGATGCCAAAGTTCTTCATGGCCATGGCTACGCCATCGCCCCATTTTTCGTAGTTTCTCTTGATTAATTTGGGTAATGTATCTGCATTTTCCATCCGCCTCTCCCCCTTAGGCACCACCGGTGTCTATTATCCTCACTTAATTAACAGTGTTACGCCACTATAGTACTACTATAATCTAGCATGTCAAGGGGTTATCAATGCTTATACTGGCTGTCCTAAGTAGGCTTTGATAACCTCAGGATTGCTTTTAATTTCGGTGGGTGTGCCTTCAGCAATCTTACGTCCGAAGTCGAGGACGATAATCCTATCGGCTATATCCATAACCACTCCCATATCGTGCTCGACAAGGACTATACAGGTAATCCCATCCCGCAGCACTGGGGTATCAGGATAGGTAGCCCCCTGCCCCTCAAATACATCAACAATGAACCTGGCGATATCCTCCTTCTCCTCCAGGTTCATCCCCGCCATAGGCTCATCGAGGAGCAGGATTTTCGGTTCCAGAGCCAGAGCCCTTCCCAGCTCAACCCTCTTTCTCATTCCATAGGGCAGGACACCTACCACCCTCTTTCTAATCGGCTCTATTTCCAGGAAGTCAATGATATCCTCCACTGTCTTACGGTGGTCAATCTCCTCCTTGTGAGCCCAGCCAAAGTATAGGGCGCCGGAGAGGAAATTTTGCTTCATAAGGACATGCCTGGCAGCCATAATATTATCTTGGGTTGTGAGCCCAGTAAATAGCTCAATGTTCTGGAAGGTTCTGGCTATTCCCATTGCTGCTATCTTATCTGGGCGCATCTTGGTGATTCTTTTACCGTCATAGGAGATTTCGCCCTTTTGAGGTTTATAGAAGCCGTTTATGCAATTAAGGATGCAAGTCTTGCCAGCGCCATTTGGTCCAATAATAGCCAGAATCTCTTTGTCTCTAGCGTCTAGGTTGACATCAACCAGGGCTTTAACTCCGCCAAAGCTGAGGGAAAGGTTTTCAATTCGTATTTTTATGTCGTCACCGCTTGCCATTTTATCTATCAGCCTCCGGGTAATGTCAGGTCTAATGCATTGTAATACTGGTTTAGTATACTGTCAATGTTCTCAGCCTTGACATTAGCTGTTTGGCTCTGCTTATAATGTGCTACCTTATAAGGGAATTGTCAATTTGAAATGAACTCAAGGAGGGGTGCCTTGGAATATTTTTTAACTGAGCAGCAAAGGGAAATCAAGAATCTGACACGAACGATAGCTGAGGAAAGGGTATTACCGGTGCGGGCAGAGCTTGATGAGAAGGAGGAGTTTCCTTGGGAGATTATGAAAATCCTCGCTGATAGTGACATGTTCCGTGTCTTTGTCCCTGAGGAATACGGTGGTTTAGGTGGTGGCATTTTTGAGCTGTGTCTGGTGGTGGAAGAGCTAAGCCGGGTGTGTAGTGGTGTCGCTGTTAGCTATGCCGCTAGTGGGCTGGGGACATTAACCCTGTTGCAGTTCGGGAGCGAGGAGCAGAAACACAAATACCTTCCTGACATTGCTGCTGGCAGGAGATTAGCTGCTTTCGCTCTGACCGAGGAAACCGCGGGCAGTGATCCCGGTGGCATAAAAACAACCGCTCAGCGCACCGACGATGGTTATATCCTTAATGGGACAAAACGGTTTATTACCAATGGTGGTGAGGCGGAGATATATACTATTATTGCTTTAACGGCTAAGGAGAAGGGGCCTCGTGGTGCCAGCGCTTTTTTGGTGGAGAAGGGCACACCGGGCTTCACCTTCGGCAGGAAGGAGAAGAAGCTGGGCATCCGAGCTTCGGCTACGAGAGAACTGGTTTTTGAAGATTGCCTGGTCCCCGCAGAAAATAGGATTGGTCGGGAGGGGATGGGTTTTATTATGACCATGAAGCTATTAGATTACTCCCGTCCCGGCTTAGGTGCCCAGGCGGTGGGGCTGGCTCAGGGGGCTCTGGAAGCAGCCGTGGACTATGCCCGCAAGCGTGTTCAATTTGGACACCCCATTATTGCCCAGCAAGCGGTTCAGCACATGCTGGCTGATATGGCGATTCAGGTGGAAGCGGCTCGGGCACTGGTTTATGCCGTCGCCAGGATGGTAGATAGCGGGGCCAGGAACTTCACCAAAGAGTCGGCGATGGCTAAGGTCTTTGCCTCAGACACAGCGATGAGGGTTACTACCGATGCCATGCAGATTTTTGGTGGTGTTGGTTACATGCGGGATTATCCCATTGAGAAGATGTTCCGAGACGCCAAGATTACCCAGATATATGAGGGTACCAATCAGGTACTGAGAAACGCCATTGCCTTTGAACTGAGAAAGCAAAAGGGAATGGGGGAATAAATACTTGGTTTTTCCCAGCTCTACCTAGAGTTGCAGAGGTCGTTTAGCAACCTATCCCCCTCATGCTAAGACTACATCTCCCTATCACGGAGAGGGGGATTAAGGGGGTGAGGTAGATAAATAAATATCCCATAAGCTTGACAGTGGGTATAGAGTTTTGAGTATAATGAGAGGTTAGTTTTTAGCTGGAGTGGAGGTGGGAGGTAATGCAAATAAATGTTGCCCAGCACCTTAAGTCAGCTGTAGGGTCGGTGCGGGATTATGAGGTGAGTGAGACTATTGATGTTACCGGTGATGGCAATGGCAGCCTGGTTCAGGGTAAGGTTAGCTTGATGCGCACCGACCAAGGTATCTTGGTTAGGGGAGTGCTAAATGCTGAAGTTAAACTTACCTGTAGCCGATGCCTGAGCTTATTTAATTGCCCTCTAACTCTAAATATTGAAGAGGAATTTTTCCCGACTATAGATGTAGTTAGTGGTGTTTCTATCCCGGTGCCTGATGAGCCTGGCTGTTTCACCATTGATGAGCGTCACGTTCTTGATTTGAATGAGGCGATGCGCCAGTGTGCTCTATTGGCTATCCCGATGAAACCGCTTTGTCGTGAAGATTGTGCCGGGTTGTGTCCTGATTGTGGTCACAATCTTAACCTTGGAGCTTGTAATTGTCCGCCTCAGGGAGCAGACCCTCGCTGGTCTGAGCTGAGCAAATTGAACAAGGAGAAAGGAACGAAATAATATGGGGGCTTTACCTAAACGAAAATATGCTAAGGCGCGTCAGGGTAAGAGGCGGGCTCATCTTGGTTTAGCCTTACCCCCCTTGGACTATTGCCCTCAGTGTCATAGTCCTAAGCTATCTCATCATGTCTGTCCTATTTGTGGAAGCTATGCTGGCAGGGAGGTCATCGAGGTCAAAAGCCCGAAGAAGAAAGCCAGCTGATGACCTATGAGTGGCAACAGGGTTAGAGCTGCTTTCTTGGTTGCCTCCTTTTTGCCCTAGTGAAGGGAGTTCTGGTGGTTAAAACGGCTATTTGTGACCTCTTTAGCATTGAGCATCCCATCATTCAAGGGGGGATGATGTGGCTGAGCCGATGAAGGTAGCCTATGTCTTTCCCGGGCAGGGTTCCCAATGGGTAGGCATGGGGCGTGACCTGTATCAAAATTTTGATTCGGCTAAAGCAATCTTTGACGAGGCTGATGAGGCTTTGGGTTTCTCCCTGTCCAAATTATGCTTTGACGGTCCAGAGGACGAGCTTCTCCAGACTATCAATGCTCAGCCAGCGATAGTAACTGTCAGTTTTGCCTGCTTGGAGGCTACCCGTAGTGTGGGCGCTGGCAATGGGTTACCGCCGGCTAGCTTTGTTGCTGGTCATAGCCTAGGTGAGTATATGGCGCTGGCAGCGGCTGGGGTGCTTAATTTTGCCACCACCGTTTATCTGGCTCGAGAGAGGGGAAGGCTGATGCATGAGGCGGGTCAGATAATACCCGGGGGCATGGCGGCAATAATTGGGCTTGATGAATCGCTGCTGACTGGGGTTTGTGCGGAGACTGGCACCCGCATTGCTAATATTAACTGCCCCGGTCAGATAGTAATTAGCGGGGCCGAGGAGAATCTAGTTCAGGCTGTGGATTTGGCTAAAGCCAGGGGGGCATATCGTGCCATTCGGTTACAGGTAAGCGGTGCCTTTCACACCCCACTGATGCAGCCGGCGGTTGACGGCATGGCTGAGATTATGAGCAGCATTACCTTTCACCACCCAATTATTCCTATTGTAGCCAACACCACGGCTCAGCCTTTGACCACTGCTGAATCGGTTAAGGAGGAGCTTCTCAGGCAATTGTGTAATTGTGTTCAATGGCAGCGGTCTATTGAGTATATGGTAAGTGATGGGGTATCTACCTTTATTGAGCTCGGACCGGGGAGGGTCCTGGCTGGTCTGATTAAGCGGATAGACAGAAATGTTAAAATTTTGAATATCGGTGATGCTGACACTATTAGGAATATCACAACTGAGGCGGGATAGCTTGAAGGGGCGAAGCCCCTTCAAAACCTAAACCTCCCCCTCTCCTTTGAAGGAGAGGGGGATACAGGGGGTGAGGTAGATTAATGGCTCTTTCTAATAAAGTAGCTATAGTTACTGGCAGCGCTCGGGGGATAGGGCGGGCAATAGCCCTAAAACTGGCTGAGGTTGGCGCCACCGTTGTCGTCAATGACATCGGTGATGCCGAGCCAGTTGAAGCCGTAGCCGGGGAAATTAAGGCTATGGGCAGGCAGAGCTTGCCCATTCTTGCTGATGTCAGCTCAGCATCAGACGTTGCCAAGCTGGTGGAGGAAGCTATCACTGCTTATGGCAGGATTGATATTCTGGTGAATAATGCTGGGATTGCCCGAGACCAGCTTCTGCTGCGGATGTCGGAGGAGGACTGGGATAGGGTACTGGCGGTCAACCTGAAGAGCGTCTTCCTCTGCACCAGAGCCGTGTTGAGGCATATGGTTAAACAGCGCTGGGGTAGGGTTATCAGCATTGCCAGTATTGTTGGTATCGTGGGCAACCCGGGGCAGGCTAACTATGCCTCAGCTAAAGCCGGTATTATTGGCTTTACCCGGACTATTGCCAAGGAGGTAGCCTCCCGCGGCGTCACGGTTAATGCTATCGCCCCTGGCTTTATTGATACCGAGATGACACAGCGATTGAAAGAGGAGTGGAAGCAGGAGCTCAAAAAGCAAATCCCTCTGGGCTACTTTGGCTCTCCCCGCGATGTGGCTGAGGCGGTCGCCTTTCTTGCTTCTGAGGAGGCAAGGTACATCACCGGACAGGTTTTAGGTGTGGACGGAGGCATGGCAATATCCTGGCTGTGAATTCAAAATGTGGACTCGCCTTCAATCTTTAGTTACCAAAACCCCAATTAAGTGCCGACACTGTGGCAAGGAATCGTTACTGATTTCTCGGAGCCTGGGCTTGTGTTATGACTGCATTCGCCACCATTTTGATGAGGTTTTACCCCTGATTGAGCCGGCTCACCATAAAGCTAGGGAACTATTTGTCCTTCCTCCCAAGCCACCGAAGGCTGAGGGTGGGGTGACTTGCCGTATTTGCATGAATGAGTGCTCTATTGCTGACGGCGGGCTAAGCTATTGCGGGCTACGCACTAATAGGGAGGGGAGGTTAAGAGGGGCTACCGCTGATAAGGCAAAGGTTAGCTGGTATTATGACCCTCTGCCGACTAATTGTGTTGCTGATTGGGTTTGCCCTGCAGGTACCGGCGCCGGCTACCCTGACTTCGCCTATCGGCAGGGAGTGGAATATGGCTATAAGAACCTGGCTGTCTTTTACCATGCCTGCTCCTTTGATTGCTTGTTCTGCCAGAACTGGCATTATCGGCAGTTAGTTGGTGGTGGGGATTGGGTGGTGGCATCAAAACTGGCTGAGGCGGTGGATGAGCATACCTCTTGCATCTGCTATTTTGGTGGTGACCCTACCCCTCAACTGCCTCACGCAATTCATGTCTCACGCCTTGCCCTGGAGAAGAACCGGGGGCGAATCCTCCGAATCTGCTGGGAGACTAATGGCTCAATGCATCGACGCTTACTAAAGCAGATGATTGAACTTTCATTGAAATCTGGTGGCTGCATTAAGTTTGACCTTAAGGCGTGGAGCGAGGAGATAAATATAGCTCTGTGTGGCGCAAGCAATAGGCGGACTTTGGACAATTTCCAATTTTTAGCCGGGCATACCAAGATAAGACCCTCTCCCCCGCTGGTAGTAGCCAGCACCTTACTTATTCCAGGTTATATCGGTGGGGAGGAAGTGGCTGGAATTGCTGCCTTCATCGCCTCCCTTGACCCCGATATTCCCTATGCTCTCCTTGCCTTCCACCCTGATTTTTTGATGACCGATTTACCAACTACCTCTAGGCGTCAGGCGATGGAGTGCCTGGAGGCGACCAAAGCCGCTGGACTAACCAGGGTCAGATTGGGTAATATTCACTTGTTGCGGGATTAAAATGCTATAATATAAGTTTAGGTTTGAGGGATAGTATGGGGGCGCGACGGAAAGCAAGGGCGATAGCCCTTCAGGCATTATATGAGTTTGACGCTGTCGGGCATGATGTGGAGAGAGCCTTAGCCCGTCTTCTGGCTGAAGGAAGGCTGTCCGAGGAGAATGCTGCCTTTGCCCGAGGGCTGGTTAGTGGTGTTCTCCAGAATAAGGAGAGGATTGACCAGCATATTAAGAACTTTGCCCCAGCCTGGCCGGTGGGACAGATACCCATCATTGACAGGAATATCCTGAGGCTTGCAATATTTGAAATTTTACTTGATAATAATGTCCCAGTTAAGGTAGCAATAAATGAAGCGGTTGAGTTAGCCAAGATGTTTGGCAGTGATAATTCGTCAAAGTTTGTTAACGGAGTCTTAGGCTCGGTTAGCGAACTTGTCACTAGGTAGAAAGTAGGGAGGTAAAAGATGCCCACAGTTTTTGAGCGGATAAAAAAGATAGTTGTTGAGCAGCTCGGCGTGGAGGAAGCTGAGGTAGTGCCGACAGCTAGCTTTGTTGATGATTTAGGCGCCGACTCTCTAGATTTGGTCGAGTTGATAATGTCCTTAGAGGAGGAGTTTAGCAATCCATCCGTGAAGGTTGAGATACCGGATGAGGATGCGGAAAAGATAGTGACTGTTCAGGATGCCATTGATTATATTCATGACCATGGCGTTAAGGATTAGTAGATTAGGGTAACCCCATCCCCTGTATCCCCTTCCCCTTACCTAGGGGAAGGGGAAGAATTTTAAAAAGAGGGGCTTCGCCCCTCTTCAGACTGTCTATATATTGCTTCAGGATAGAGAGAAATAGATTTAGTTTCGTGGCTGTTGTATACTAGTAGAGGAGGAGGTTGCGGCATGGAGCAGACGTTTGAAGCCACCATTGAAAAGCGCGAAAAATGGTACATTGGCTGGGTAGAGGCTGTTCCCGGAGCTTTCAGTCAGGGGAGGACGATTAAAGAGGTGGAGGAAAACCTGAAAGAGGCAGTTCAACTCATATTGGAAAGCCGGCAATTAGATATCCCATCCCCTCCATAAGGGGAAGAAATTTAAAAGAGGGGCGAAGTCCCTCTTAAACTCCCCGAATAGTGGACTGTCTTCTCAGTTCCTTCATCTTCTCACGGTTGTCTATCGCGTTCCTGTAGTCGGGAGCCTGTAAGAGCGCAACTTCACTTGCTTCGATTGCCTCATCCAACCGGCCTAATTTTGCTAACACCATAGCTCGAGTATTATGCGCCTGTGGGAACTCATACCGGATTGCTAGTGCTTGATCCACTGCGTCCAAGGCAGATTGAAGGGCACATCTGATAAAGTCTTCTACGTCTTGCGAATCCTTCATAAACCCTTTGCCTGAATATACGTTTGCCCAAAACTTTTGACTGGAAGTTGCAGCAACGAAGCCCTCAGCTACGGTGTACCAGGCCTGCGCCAGATTATGAAAGGCATAAGCGAAACCCGGGTCCAGTTCCACCGCTTTCTGTAGGTGCTTGATTGCTTGTGCAAGGTCTTTTTGTGGGGACGACGACGGATGTGGGTTCACTAGAATCCTAGTGCCAGCATTGTAATGTTTTTGTGCCCTCTGCTTGGCCATGAAAGCCATATGACACCTCCGATGTTTTGTTCGTACATGTGGCAATACCGTTACCTTATATAGTGTATCCTGACCCTGGGTAGAGGCGCAAATAATGTCGGTAAGAAGGAGGTAAGTTCAACTCTAAATAAATTTCGCTAAGCGTGATATAGTTAGGTAGCTTGATATGCGGTAATACGTTGTTTTGAAAGTCTTGCTTATCTTCTGTCAAAGTCGGTCGTGTGACCACGAGTAAGATAATAGAGTCGGAAAAACTATAGGTTTTACCACATTTTATTTTGATTCTATCGCTGATAAACTCAGCTAGTTTCTCATCTGGATTGATAAGAAGTCCGCTATCACTATTTCTCGTCTTACCTCTCGCTATATTCCATGTCCCCTTTGCATCATGTTCGTCGTAGTAGGCGTCCACTACTTCTATGCCAATTGCTTTGTTTTTCTTTTCGTCATAGTATATAAGGTCTGGTTTTGGAGGGGGAGGCTGTTTCTTGAAGACGAAGTTTGCCTTGTTTTCTTTATTGTAATATTCAGTAAAGCGGTCTCCCGCTGCCTTTTCATGTTGGCCTTTTAGCTCTTCATTCGTCATCAGTCACCCTCCCAACCAGTAACCTATCTCCATTATATCACCCCACCCCTTTTAATATACCCTCCAGCACCCCCTGCCACTCTTTTCCCAGTCGTTTGGGGTTGAGGCGGAGCTGGGTGGTGCCAACTTTTATCCCGTCTTTTAATAGGGGCGTAAGTTTCTGCTGGTCAAACTTCATGCCGTCAAATAGCCTTGCTACAATCTGCCCTTCCTCAGTAGAGATGGACTCAATGCCCGCCTTAGCTGCCAGAATTTTAATCTTGACGGCATAGAGCAGGTTTTTTACCTCTACCGGCAGAGCGCCAAACCGGTCGCTGAACTCCTTAGCCATTTCTTCTACCTTCTCAACTTTATCCAGCTTCACTAGGCTCTGGTAGAGGCTCAATCTGGTGTCAACATCAGCGACATATTCCTCAGGGATGTAGGCTTTTAGCGGTAGGTCCAGGGTGGGTGGGGGGAGGCGTGATAGTCTAATTGCTTTCTCAGGAACGCCAGCCTGTTTTGCCTTTGATTCCTCTATTGCCTCAGCCAGCAGCCGACAGTAAAGGCTGAAGCCAACAGCGCTGATAAATCCGCTTTGCCTTACCCCGAGCAAAGTGCCAGCCCCCCTAATCTCCAGGTCTTTCATGGCAATGCCAAAGCCAGCCCCAAGCTCGGTGGCTTCAAATATGGTCTTTAGTCTTTTCTCGGCGGTTGGGGTAAGGTGCTTCCCCTTATCATATAGAAAGTAGGCGTAGGCAAGATTGGCGCCACGCCCGACACGCCCCCTTAGTTGATATAGTTGGGTCAGACCAAATTTGTCGGCTCGGTTGACAATCAGGGTATTAACATTAGGCATATCCAGCCCTGATTCAATAATCGTGGTGCATACCAAGATGTCGCTCTTGCCTCGGGCAAAGTCAGCCATCACCGTCTCCAGCTCAGCCTCGGGCATCTGACCGTGGGCGATGGCAATCTTTGCCTCTGGTACTAGCCCCCGGAGCTTGCTGGTGACAAAGGCTATGCTTTGAACCCGATTGTGGACGAAGAAGACCTGCCCATTTCGTTCCAGCTCTCTGAGGATAGCCTCCCGGATTAGCCGCTCGTCATATTGGGCAACATAGGTCTTGATGGGAAGGCGTTGCTCAGGCGGGGTCTCCATAGTGCTCATGTCTCTCACTCTCACCAGAGACATATGAAGGGTGCGGGGGATGGGAGTGGCGCTCAGGGTTAAGACGTCTACCTCCTGTCTCATTTTTTTCAGGTGTTCCTTGTGGGCGACACCAAAGCGTTGCTCCTCATCAATGATTAGCAGCCCGAGGTCTTTGATTACAATATCCTTTTGCAATAAACGGTGGGTTCCAATACAGATGTCAACGCTGCCGTTAGCCAATCCTTTGAGGATAGCCTGTTGCTCCCTCGGTGTCTTGAATCGGCTTAAAACCTCAATTCTTACCGGGAAGACGTCCAGCCTCTGGCTGAAGGTGGCGAAGTGCTGTTGGGCGAGGACGGTGGTCGGCACCAGCACCGCCACCTGTTTACTGTCCATCACTGCCTTGAAGGCGGCTCGGATAGCGACCTCGGTCTTGCCGTAGCCCACGTCCCCGCAGACCAGCCGGTCCATAGGCTTGGTTTTTTCCATATCTTCTTTTACCTCTCCCTGAACCTTTATCTGGTCTGGGGTCTCAACATAGGGGAAGGAAGCCTCAAGCTCCTGCTGCCATACTGTATCACGGGAGAAGGCAAAACCGGGGACAACCTCCCGCGTGGCATAAAGGGCTAATAGCTCCTGGGCAACATCCTCCACTGACTCCTTCACCCGTTGCTTGGTTCGTGTCCATTCCTGAGTGCCGAGTCGGTTCAGAGTCGGTGGGTGGTCACCAGCTCCGATGTAGCGGTTGACACGGTCTATCTGGTCGGTGGGGACATAGAGCTTATCATTGGCAGCATATTGCAACACCAGGTATTCCTTTTCGCTGTTCTCGGTGCTCATCTTAGTAACACCGGCAAACTTGGCAACCCCATGCTCAACATGGACGACATAGTCGCCAGGGGCAAATTCAATAACGAACTTGTGGTGGGGCACTGGTCTTCTTTTTATTAGCCGCCGTTGCTTAATAAAGCCGAAGACTTCAGCATCGGTGAACAGGTGGGTCTCATTATTCATCACCCAGCCCTCAGCTAGTAAACCTTGAACTAAGGTCAGCGAAGCAGGAGGAGGCGTTTTCGCTATTTCAGTAACCGGCGAAGCAAAAATATCCTCCGCCTCAAATAACTCAGATAGTCGGCTGGCTTGATGGCTGATGATTATGAGACGTTGTTTTTGCGCTAGTAGCTGCTTCACCTTTTTTATGAATGCTGGTAGCTGCCCGGCATAGCTGGGGGCAGTAGTGAAGTTCAGCCGATGGGTTTGCTCGTCGTCACCAATACCCCAGGCAGTGAGCATCAGGCATGGCTTTTGTCTTATTCTTGGCTCTAGCTCTTTCCAGGTGAAATATGGTCTGGGGAAATTAATTGGTAGCTCCCCTTGTTCTATTTTCTCGGTGCGCAATTCGCTGGCTTTAGCATCTAGCTCATCCATTGCCTGTTCAATGTTCGCAGGCTCATCAAGCACTAGAAGGCAAGCCTGGGGTAAGAAGTTCAGGATGCTATCTTTTAAGGGAGTTAGCCGTTCTGTCGCCGGACCGATAGCTATGGAAGGTGCTGAAGTTAACGAGCGCTGACTTGCCGGGTCGAAGGTTCTAATGCTTTCTACGGTGTTACCGAAGAACTCAAGCCTCACCGGCAGGTCGCTAGTAGGGGGGTAGATGTCAATGATGCCGCCGCGGTGACTTGTGGTTCCTGGCATTTCCACTATGTTTTCCGTCCGGTAGCCCATGGCTTGCCATTTTCTTAGCAGCTCGAACGGCTCAATATCCATCCCCAGTTTTATGGTGTGGCAGGTAGAGGTGAAATCGCGATATGATGTTGTCTTCGTCATCAGGGCTGGGGCGGAGGCAACGATTAAGGGCGCACCGGTCTCTCCATTTATGCTGGCTAGAGCCGATAGCACCTGTACCCTTTCCTGCTCGGTGGAGGCGTCTGTGGCGATATGCTCGTAGGGGAGGGCATCAGGCTCGGGGAGGAGTTTTATCTGGCTGGAGTTACTCCAGACTAGGAGTTGTTCATAGAGCCATCTTGATTTTTCCGGTTGTGCGGTAACCACTACCATAGGCAGTTGCAGGGACTGGTATAGAGCAGCAATAAGATATGGTTTAGCTGCATCAAGTATTACTACCCTAGTGCTGGCATTATGCTGCCGCAGTTCATCTAAAAGCTGGCGGTAGATAGGCATCCCCTCAATGAGATAGAGTAGCTTGGTTAAATCCATTTTCTTCTCCAAATGCCTATAGGGCTGGCCGAGACGGTCTAGCCCTCCAAAAATTCTAGCACAGGACAGAATACCAAGCAATTTGCTATAATGGAGCAAATTTATTTAGGTTGGGAGTAGATGGATAAATCTCCGATGCCATATCACCGGATAGTGGCTAAGTTTGGCACCAGCCTGCTTACCGGCGGCAGCGACCATCTTGACCAGAACATAATGTCAAGTCTGGTAGGTCAGGTGGCACAACTGCATAAGCAAGGGCTGGAGATGATTATAGTTTCCTCCGGGGCTATAGCCTCGGGCAGGCATAAACTGGGGTTGACCAGACGGATTAAAGGCATCCCCTTTAAGCAGGTGTTGGCTTCAGTGGGGCAGCACCGTTTGATGAGCCTTTATGAGCAGCTTTTCGGTCAGTACAATATCACTGTGGCTCAGGCATTGCTTGCCAAGGCTGACCTCCTTGATAGGGCTGGCTATCTGAATGCCCGCAATACCCTTCTTGCTTTGCTAGAACTGAGGGTATCATGCATTGTCAATGAAAACGATGTTGTGGCAGTGGATGAGCTTCAGGAGGCTAGGTTTGGCGATAATGATAATCTTTCAGCTATGGTAGCTAATCTGATTGATGCCGACCTGCTGATGATTCTTACCGATACTGCCGGGCTATACACTGCTGACCCCCACCGCGACCCCCATGCCCGCTTAATTTCACAGGTGGAGAGGATAGATTCAGAGATTGAGCGTCTAGCGGCTGACACCTCTAGTAGCCTTGGCACCGGAGGCATGATTACCAAGATAGAGGCAGCCAAGCTAGCTACCTCCTCCGGGGTGACGGTGGTCATCGCTGACGGCAGGGAGCCAGATATTATTTTACGGCTGGCAAACGGTGAGGCTTTGGGCACCCGCTTTCTGCCGACTACAAGCAAGCTTGAGAGCCGCAAGCGCTGGATGCTCAGCGGTCTTTCCACTAAAGGCAAGCTGGTGGTAGATTCAGGAGCAGCCTTGGCGTTAAAAAAGCAGAAGCGCAGTCTTTTGGCAGCCGGAATTAAAAGCGCCGAAGGCACGTTTCAGCGGGGTGACATCGTAAATATCTATGACCCTGAGGGGTCTCGGATTGGCTGCGGCATAGCCAACTATAGCTCGGCTGATATTGAAGTTATTAAAGGGAGGCATTCCAAGAAGATTGCTACCCTTCTTGGCTACGACTATGGCTCTGAGGTAGTGCATAGAAACAACCTAGTGGTTCTCTAGAAAGTGAGGTCTGGAGTGAATATCGGTAAACTTTATGGTCCTGGAGGTGAGAATTTTGTGGTTGGTATTGAGTACAAGTTCTACGACGATTCTCCATCAGGCTGGTGGGGCGAATTTGTTACTAACGAGTATAGGCGCCTTAAGGAGGGTGATGGGTATGTGATTGAATTAGAGGATGGGCGTAAAGGCAGGTGCTCAATCCGCAAGAGGGTCAATAGGGCAACTACCGGTATTCCTACACTCTATTACTATTATTTTATGGGGAACAGTCTGCTTAAATAAGCCACCGAAATAACTTGGTGGTATTATAGGTTTGGGGGTAGAAGGAGAGTTTAAGAGGGGTGAAGCCCCTCTTATATAACTAGTTCCCCCTCTCCTTTTCAAGGAGAGGGGGATAAAAGGGGTGAGGTTACCCTAAAAGTATGGTAGAATAGGAAGCTGGAATGGCAGTACATTACAGTGGTGGTTTTGGGAAGCTATATGATAAAGAGACCGGGGAGACTATTCTTGATATTAATTATCAGCTTATTGAGACCGACCAAACAATATATACCAATAAGAAATGGTGGGGGGAGTTTTCCACTAAACGAGAAATAGATCCAGTCAGCATGTATATAATTGAATTTGCTGATAGTCGGAAGGGCGAATGTGTAGTTATTACAGACTCAGAGAGAAGACGAGAAGGAGAAAGATTAGCTTCTAATTATTTCTACCGTTTTAATGGGAGAGGCAGGTTAGGCAGGCGTTCATAAACCTGGGGTTAAAAAAATGAAATCCCCAATAAAAGAGCTGGAAGAGAAGGCTGGGGCGGCTAAGGCGGCGTCTCGGCGTTTGGCTTACCTCTCTACCGAGGTCAAGAATAAAGCTTTACATAATGTTGCCAACGACCTGCTAGCTAGTAAGGACGAAATACTGGCTGCCAATCAGATTGACTACCATGAGGCTCATATCTCGGGGATGAGTGCTGCCATGCTTGACCGGCTCATGCTATCCTCTGAGCGCCTTGAGGCTATAGCTACGGATGTGCTGGCAGTAGCTGCGTTGCCTGACCCGGTGGGTGAGGTGTTTGATATGCGTACCCTGCCCAATGGCTTGCAGATAGGCAGGAAACGGGTGCCCTTGGGGGTAATTGGCGCCATCTATGAGAGCCGACCTAATGTTACCATAGATATCTCCGTCCTTTGCCTGAAGTCGGGTAATGCTGTTATCTTGAGGGGGGGCAAGGAGGCAATTCACTCCAATAGTGCCTTAGCCAGGGTGGTTCAGGGTGCTGTAACTAGAGCCGGCGTTCCCGATGGAGCAGTTCAGTTTATTGAAAATACTGACCGACCCCTGGTCAATCACCTGCTCAAGATGCGCGACTTTATTGACCTGATTATTCCCCGGGGTGGCGCTGAACTGATAAAGCTGGTCAGAGAAAACGCCTCTATGCCGGTGATTGGCGCTGGCGTTAGCGTTTCCCATACCTATGTTGACAAGAGTGCCGATGTGGCTAAGGCAGTGGCTATAGCCTTTAATGCCAAGGTGCAGCGACCTTCAGTGTGCAATGCCCTGGATACCCTGCTGGTTCATGCTGATATTGCTAAGTGTTGTCTTCCCTTAGTGGCGGCAGAGTGGGCGAAGGCTGGGGTGGAGATGCACTGTGATGAGCGGGCGATGGCTATCCTCAAGTCAAATCCCTCTTTGAAGCTGGCGCCAGCCACAGATAAGGATTGGGGCAAGGAGTTTCTCTCCCTGGTGGCAGCAGTTAAGGTGGTGGATTCTCTGGATGAGGCGCTGGAGCATATTGAGCGTTATGGTTCAGGGGCAGACGAAGCTATTATCACTGAAGAGTATGGGGCAGCGATGCGCTTTCTTGATGAGGTAGATGCTGCCTGCGTCTACGTCAATGCTAGCACCCGTTTTACCGATGGTGGTCAGTTTGGCTTGGGGGCTGAGGTTGGCATTAGCACCCAGAAATTTCATGCCCGGGGTCCGTTAGGGGTAAGGGAGCTAACCAGCTATAAGTGGATTATTTTCGGTAGCGGGCAGGTGCGCCCGTAATTGGCTATAGTGTCTCCAGGGCAGCCTGTTGAATTTTGAACAGCTCTTTGATGCCCTTTTCGGCTAAAGAGAGCAGGGAATCGATGGTCTCCTTGGTGAAAGGCTTCCCTTCAGCCGTGCCCTGAATCTCAACAAATTCACCCTTGCTCGTCATCACCACATTAAAGTCAACCGCAGCATCGCAGTCTTCATCGTAGCACAGGTCCAGTAGCTGGTAACCGTGCACAATGCCAACGCTGGTGGCAGCTACGGCGCTCTTTAGCGGTATAGATGATATTACCCCCATATTTACTAGGGTTTGAAGTGTTTGGTATAGGGCGACATAGGCGCCAGTAATTGCTGCCGTTCTGGTGCCGCCGTCGGCCTGCAATACATCGCAGTCTATAATTAAGGTTCTTTCCCCCAGTGCCGTGAGGTCAGTTATGGCTCTTAGCGAGCGTCCGATAAGGCGCTGAATTTCCTGGCTTCTGCCGGCGACCCTGCCTAATGATGCCTCGCGTGGGGTTCGGCTGACGGTAGAGCGGGGTAACATACCATATTCGGCTGTAATCCAGCCGCTGCCCCCTCCCCTGAGGAAGCTTGGCACCTTCTCGTCAACGCTAACCGAGCACAGCACCATGGTCTTTCCCAGTTCTATCAGTGCTGAGCCCTCGGCAAAGCTCTGATATCCCGGGGTTATTTTTACCGGTCTTAGCTCATCCCAGGCACGTCCATCAGCGCGTTTCACCTAAAATCTCCTTATTGAGGTATGTCAGAGTATAGCATTGCTCGGTGATATTGGCAATTTTATCTACCTCACCCCCTTAGTCCCCCTCTCCTTCAAAGGAGAGGGGGAAGATAAATTAAAAAGAGGGGCTTTCGCCCCTCTTAAACACCCTTTTAGGGCTTTTTAATTATTCCAATACTCATTATTGATGAATTGGACAAAAATAGTAAACAAAAGGTATTGACAATCAATATATTTGGTGCTATAATTAGTGAAGTAATGGTAGGAGGATGAGTTATGGCGAACGAAGCTATTGAGGCAATTGATAAGCAAATTGTGGCTTGGGTCGAAGAACTAGATGAGCTATACAGGGAGCGCGCTAAGGTTGAGGATAGGATGAATGAAATACAGAAGAGGCTTTCTTCGGCAAAAGTAGCCCGTCAGGCTTTGGCAGAGGAGTGGGGGGAAGAGAGCGCAGGCGTTTCTATACCTCTGGCGTATACTGGTGAAGGCGTGCAGGATGCAATACACGAAGTCTTCAAATTATATCGTGATAAGCAGCGAGTCTACTCTCTTAGCCTAGACCAGATTATCAAAGTACTTATAAACAGAGGGTATGATTTTGGCGATAAGAATCCACGGAGAGTAGTGAACATGGCGCTTGTCAATGACCCTCAAGTGGAGATCTTGCCTAATGGTGAATACAAATATTCCGAAGCAAAAAGATGAGGAGTGGTGTGTTAACAATGGGAAAGCCGTTAACTAATTATGCATTTATTGATGGAACAAACTTGCATTTGTCATCCAAGAATCTAGGGTGGGAAATAAATTGGGCAACGTTTAGAGAGTACCTGCAAAGAAGACATAATGTATCCCATGCTTATTATTTCATAGGATACTTAAAGGAATATCAGCACCTTTATGACAATTTGACAGATTATGGTTATATTCTAATCCATAAACCTGTCCTTACATTACCCGATGGAAGCATTAAGGGAAATTGCGATGCTGAGATAGTCTTGCATACGATGATTGAGATTGACAATTACAATAAGGCAGTCATTGTAACAGGTGATGGTGATATAGCCTGTTTGGTAGAGTATTTGCGTGGAGTTGACAAATTCAAGCTTGTTATAGCATGCAGACAAGATAGTTGTTCTTATTTGTTGAGGAGAGCTGCCGGCGGCAATATTATGTTCTTGGATTATCTTAGGTATAAGTTTGAGAAAAAGTAGAAGGGGCAACTGCAGGATTAATACCTACAGTCCCCCCTTCCATCCTGATTCAATAGTATTATACATACATACATACCTATTGTCAAGTTTGTCAAGTCCTACTTGCTTTCAAGCTTACTAGATACTCCTTTAGCCAGCCTAGGGCTGCCTCGGCGGCGCTTTGTTTATTCTGCTCTCGGTCGCCGTGGAAGTTATGCTTTCGGCTGAAGGTTCCACCCTTGTGGGATAACCCAATATAAAATAGCCCAACCGGTTTCTCCGGGGTAGCCCCAGTGGGTCCGGCAATGCCAGTATCAGCTAGGCATATATCGGTGGCTAATAGCCTTCTCCCACCCTGTGCCATCTCCTCAGCCACCTCGGCGCTCACCGCACCATATCGGTTGAGGGTAGCCTCCCTCACTCCCACTACCCTAATCTTGACCTCGTTGCTATAAGCGGTAACCGAGCCCTTATAGTAATCTGAGCTGCCGGGGACATTGGTCATGCGGTGGGATATTAGCCCGCCGCTGGCTGATTCCACTACCCCTAGGGTTAATCCTTTCTGGCGAAGTAGAGCGCCAATCTCTTGCTCCAGGCTCATATAAACCTTTCCATCAAGCTGTATATTGTCTCATCGTCTACTTGATTACCATTGTTGCCAAGTTTTTGTATGGCGTGCTCCACAGTATCATGCTTGGGCAAGTTATTTAGCTCATCCAGTCGCTCGTATATACCTAACCTTCGGCCAACCCTGAAGTTTTGTTTCTCCTCGGGTGATAGGGACTGGAATCTAGCTATAGTCGCCAGCATTTTCTCCTTATCCTCGGGCAATTTCCCTTCAATCTCCTGAAGCAGGTTGGTAATATGGTCGCTAACAAAGTTTGAGTGACAGTCAAGGTGTTCAATAAACAATCTTTCCTCTTCTATAATCTCCTCGTCGGTTGCCCGAATAAAATTGCCATTTTTAACCTCGTCATATAACGGCATGCCCGGCTTGATAGTCAAGGTTCTAACCCGAATAAAGTCCGGGTCTATTTGGTTTAATACCCTGGCGGTTTGGGTGGCGTGCTCCTGCCACATCTGTTTCCCGCCCAAGCCAAGGACAACATATTCACATAGCGAGATACCTGATTCTACTATCTTTCTTCCTCCGACGATGTGGTCAGCAGCAGTAACCCCCTTATCCATATATTTAAGTACCGGGTCATAGCCTGATTCCAGCCCAATATGCAGTCGGGAAAGCCCAGCCTGGCGAAGTTGTATTAGCTCCTCCAGCTTCTTTTTGGCTGCTGTCTTGGACCTGCCATAGCTAGTTACTCGAATAATACTGGGCAAGGTTTGCTTTAAGAACCTTATTACCTCAACCAGCTCATTGGTTCTCATAATCAGGCTATTGGCATCCTGAAGGAAGGCGCTGGTGCCACCGGAGTAAAGCCACAGGGCAACATTAAAAAAGGCTTCATTTGGTGGGTTATTGAGGATAGTCCTAGCCACCTCTTCCACCCTGCCCCCGTAGCCGGATTTCCAGGAAATCTCCTTAAGCCTATCCTGTATTGACTTGGCGGTTAGTATATCCTGTTTTATCTCCTCCACCGACCTTAGCTCAAATTTTTTCCCCTTATAGGTGTGGCAGAACTTGCACCGGTTCCACGGGCAGTTCTTGGTTACCCTGATGAGCAGGGAATAAGCCTCGCTTGGTGGTCTAATTGGTCCTAGTTCAAAGGAGTCCGGCATCATTTGCTTTTCCCTTATAAGTAGCTGAGCACGTATTTCTTGATGAATTCAAAGTTGCGCTTTACCTTTTCCCTGCCGATTATGATGCCCATATGTCCGGGAAGCAAGTACTCTATTTCTAGCTGTGATAGCTTCTCTATGGACTGCTTAAGCTCGTCGGCACTGCCCCCGGGCAGGTCAACCCGCCCTGTATTTTGATTGAAAATGACGTCTCCGCAAATCAAAATTTCATCTTTTTTGCAGTAAAAGCAGATGCTGTCAGGGGAATGCCCCGGGGAGGGGATGAGCTCAAATTCCAATTCTCCAGTATTTAGCTTGTCGTTATCTAGGTATCTATCTTCGGTGAACTCCACGGCGGGAACACCGAAGAATCTTGATGTCTGGATAACGGTTGCATCCCAGAAATCCTTTTGTAACGGATGGGGGAGGATTTTGGCTCCTGAGATTTTCTTGAAGGCTTCGTTTGCCCAGCAATGGTCACCATGTAAGTGGGTGTTAGTGATAATATCTATGTCTTTAGGGTCAATGCCGTCCTTGTGCAAATCCTGGAGTAGTTCGGGGAGGAATTGGGTAAGTCCAGGGTCTATGATAACGCTGAGTTTATCCTTAATCACATAGGTATTGCAGTCCATCATTCCCTTTTCTGGATAGAAGTATAGATTTTTTATCAGCCTCATGTTATTATTCCTTTAATAAATTGGCTAGTCTAGTCAGCCTTTCATTATATAGTAACTATGAGCTAAAATAAAATACAAGGATTGTTTAGCAACCTATCCCCCTGGTCCCCTTCCCTTAATAAGGGAAGGGGGGAGTGAAAGTAAGAGAGGGGGCAAAGCCCCCTCTCTGGAATCTCTTCCCCCTCTCCTTGAAAGGAGAGGGGGATAAATGGGGTGAGGTTAATAAATAACCTCAAATACAATGATCATGTAAAAAGGAGGTTCCATTATGGCAGCATTAGCTTGGTTAGTTGGTACCTTTGCTGGGCTGTGCATGGTAATGGGCATTGTCACTGCAACCGGGGTAGTTCCGTTATTAGGTGCCGAACTTACTTGGACGTTCTGGTTTATGCTCTCGGCAATTCTATTTTTAGCCAGTATTGCTCTTGCTTCAGGTCGCGGTGAGTATTAATCGTTAGGCTTTCTTCTTTCGGCGCCAATAGATAATGCCGAGTATGGTTCCCCAGACGGGGATGAAGATTATTAGCCAGATAGCTATAGTGCCAAGCCATTGCCCGAAGAAAATAATTCCTCTGACCGCGGACTTGAGTGCTTCTAATGCACTCCAGCCGGCGTGAACCAACGGTTTAGCTGTAGCCTGGGGCTCCAGGGACACCGAAATCTGGCTCATTGATGAGGTTCGCTCCAGATATTGCATCTGACCCTTGATTTGCTCTATCTGCTGGCGTACCTGGGACAGGCTTTCATAGATTTTGAGGATGTCCTCAACATCCGTGGCTTTCTCTAGGAGCGCTAGGTATTGCTTCTCTGTCGCTTCGGCATTCTTGAGCCTTGACTCTAGGTCAATATACTCCTCAGTGACATCCTGGCTTGAGGTGCTCTCTGATTTTACCCTTACTGCCAGGTTTCTGAGTTCGGCTAGTGCCTGGTCAAACTTCTCATCAGGCACCCGGATAGAAATCCAACCCCTCATCTCTTCTTCCTCACCTGAGATTTGGGAAGATACCACATAGCCATCAAACCTCGCCGCAAGCTGAGCTATATCATCACGGGCCTGAACTATATTCTTCACCACCAGTGCCATATCCCCGGTGCGGACTATCATCCGGTCTTGTGTTGACGACGTAACTAAAGTCGAAAATGTGGGGGCAGAAGCCTTGCCCCCTTCCGGCATTGGCGCTACTGGTGCTATCTCTCCTGGCATCGGTGCTGGTGGTGGCGTTGGTACTACCTCTGGTGCCCTGGCGCAGGAGACCGGCACCAGCAATAACATGACTAGCGCCAGTCCAATTATTAGCCTTTTCATAAAATATTCTCCCTCTTATTATTTATAATCTACTATACTATAACGCAGACGGGATGAAAAGGTTAGTGCTTGCTTTTTATCTCCACCCTCAGCCACAGCCTCTCCCCATCGGTGATGAATTCTATAGTTCCCTGCTCATCGGTGCGGAATACATTTTCTGAGCCTAGCCTTTGCTCTAGCCTCTTTAGAACCTCAGCGCTGGGGTGACCAAAGGAGTTTTCTCCCA
>Ga0315282_10002016_pt1 | contig 37919 bp, 34 predicted proteins | sample YL17G07_20_MG_FD_203693 | JGI IMG/M metagenome (GOLD analysis project Ga0315282, IMG submission 203693) | Sediment microbial communities from Yellowstone Lake, YNP, Wyoming, USA - YL17G07_20 | ecosystem: Environmental > Aquatic > Freshwater > Lake > Sediment | place: USA: Wyoming | collected... | reverse complement strand
AACTCAGTCTCTGCCTGGGGCGGCTTCTGGGACACGTGCTGAGGGTCGGGCCCCGGAGAACCGGGAGGATGCGTGGAATAAGCGGATTCGCCGGGTATATCCTGAACAATACCAAAGTCCCAGGATGGTGATCCCTTGTCACCCACCGAAAAAAAGATGAAGAGTCCCCAGGCAAGAAACGATATCGCGATAACTAGCACAATGATCAGGCTCCCTATCGTGCTCTTATCATTTCCCTTGGCTGTAAGATTCTGCATCCCTGTTATCCTTGCTTGCAATGAATGCCTTAAGTGCCTAGAGTGCCTAAAGTGCGCTAAAGTGCCTAAAGTTAAAAAGGTTAAGTCAAAAAGCGTTTCCTCGGATACCGATTAGGATTAAGTAGGCCACGGCAAAAACAACCGCTCCAACATAGACGAAGATCAGAATGGGCGCTATGGGGTTTTTCTCTGTCTCTTCCCCAAAGAGAATATCCCGTTCCGCTCGTTCTCCCTCAACGCCTTTTTCCCGGCCGGCATGGCTTCCAAAAGCAAGGTAGACAAGAATAAGGGAAACCAGGCCGAGAAAGATGGCCAGAAGCCAGTGTTGCAAGTCCACTAAGGGAAAATATTGCATACCCCCTCTTACCCCTTCAGCCGGTAGAGGCTCAACAAGACCGGGGCCAATAGGCCCAACAAACCCATTCCTCCGATAAAGAGAAGGGCATAGACCTCTGCGGTGAGCTTCGACGGGTTTTTGGCCGGAGCCGGGGGAAATTCATTACGCAGTGGCAGGTACCGCGCCCTTGCCTGGTCGGAGAATTGTCCCGACCGCAGCGCCCAGATGAAAGCCGCCAGGCTGATGCACAAACTGATGACAACAAGAGTGATCCAGCCGAAAAAGTACATGGTCTACTTTTCCCTCCCGGCAGTCTCATAAGCGGCCGGGATTCCCTTGGGAGGCATCCCGGCGTCCGACTGCCCGATAAAATAGACGGCCACGTAGTTGCCTACATCCCAGATCTTTTCCGATTCCAGCTCCCGCTTAAAATAAGGCATGGCCGTCCCGGTAATCCCGTTCATGATCTGGTAGTACAATATTCCACCCGAAACTCCCCGGCCCTTCAGGATGGTGAAGTTCAGGGGGGGAGGATACAGATGCGGTTGAGCCGGCCCCATTCCGTCCCCAATCGGACCATGGCAGCCGATGCAAAAACTCTGATAGATCTTATGCCCCCGTTTCAGGCCCGCATCGGTTGTCGGGTAGGGGTTGGGGAGCTTTCTCCACGGTTCGGGGACCATCGAATGGAGCCAGGCCACATTTCCTTCGGGGCCGGACTCATAAGCCGCGACGGCCTTTTTCTTCCATTCTTTTTGGCGCTCCACCCGCAAGTCCGCGTCCTTGAATCCTAAACTCTGTTTGTAGGCGATCAGAGCCCTAATCTTTTCCTTTCCCAAAAACTCCCAAGAGGGCATGATGGACTCCGGCCGGACATACCTGGGGTTGGTGAAATGCGCCCAGTGCCAATCATCGGGATGTTCTCCCCCCTCCTGAGATAGGTCGGGGCCTGTCCGTTCGGTCCCCAGAAGATGGGGCTGGTCCGTTACATAATCGCCGGAACGGGCAACCCTCTCCGCTCCCAGGTCCCAATCGATGTTCCGGACGAATTGGGTGTGGCAGTAGGTGCACCCGTTCTGGACGTAAATTTTCCGGCCCTCCCGCTCCAGCGCGGTCCGGGAGCGAAAAATTTCCGACGGCTGCTCACTGATCGTGGCCCATGGGAGGAGGACAGCGATGAACAATACGAAACCGAAGATCACCACGCTTCCAAAAATAATGATGCCCGGGGTCATTTTCATGGTGTGGCCCTCTCCGATCGAGATCCATAAATACTCCGATATACGTTGTAAAGCCCGATGACGGCTCCTCCGAAGAGTAGGACCCCGATGCCCAGGCGCCAAACCATGTATGAGTGAATCGCGGGCAGGACCCGGTAGACCGTCTCGCCGTTCAACCAGCTATTCCCCTGAATCAGGCCGGCTGCGGTGAGGACGCCGAAAAAGCCCGCCATCCCGAGGAGGACAAGCCAGTACTGAATGTCCGCCAGACGGCTGGAATAGATGGGCCTGTTCGTTATCCGGGGGAGGATGAAATACAAGCCGCCGAGGGCGATCGTGCCCGAGAAGCCGAGAACGCCCATGTGAGCATGGGCAATCACCCAGTTGTTCAAATGGGTGACCCTCTGAATGACGGGCAAAGCCTGCAAAGGTCCCTGCAGGCAGGTCAGGATATACCAGACAAGTCCGGCAAACACGAACTTTCCACCGATATCCGAGTGGATATATCCCAGGCGGCCCCGCATGGTGAGCCAGAGATTGACCAGTACCGTCATCACCGGGGCGAGCATGGCGATGCTTCCCGTGATGGCCAGGACCTTCAGCCAGGTAGGCACGGGTGTCTGCAGCAGGTGATGGGTGCCGATATGGGTGTAGATTGTGAGGATGGACCAGAAACCCACCAGGGACAAAGTATGACTGTAAAGAGGCGACCGGCTGACGATGGGGATGATGTAATAAGCGATCCCGATGGCCAGGGGGGTCAAGAATAATCCCACGACCCCATGGCCATAGAACCAGGCCAGTATGGCATCGGGCATTCCGGTAATGGCTCCCGTAGCCGGATTCCAAAGGGCATTGCCGAAAAAGTAGATGAAGAAGGTAAAGATCAGGGCGGCAAAAATATACCAGTTGGAAACGTAAAGGAGCTTTTCCTCGCGGCGAATCGCGGTCTGCAACAGGTTATAGAAGACCAGGGCGAAGGCCAACAAGACGCTGACGTCTACCGGCCAGATCCATTCCGCATATTCCCGGCCCTGCGAATACCCGAGGGAGAGGGACACAGTCCCGGCGACGATGGACAAATTCCATATCCCAAGGGAAGTTTTCCCCAACCGCTCGCTCCACAACGGAGTTTGCAGCAGGGCAGGAACCACGTATTGGGCTGCGCCCAGCAGAGCGGAACCTACGAAGCCGAAGATGACAATATTAGTATGCATCGGGCGAAGCCGACCGAAGACGAGCCACGAGATATTTCCCAAAAAGTCCGGAGCAGCCATGTGAGTGGCATCGATCAATCCGGCCAGAGTACCCACGACGAACCAAACTGCCGAGCTAAGAAAAAAGCCCCGGACGGTGGCCCACGTCTCTTCGATAGATTGTTGCACGTTAATTATCCATTATGCGCATAGAATTGGAAGTTTGTATATAGTGCCTAAAGTGCGCTAAAGTGCCTAGAGTGCCTAAAGTTTGAAGTGCCTAGAGTGCCTAAAGTTGAGTAACACATTACTTACATTTTTTGCTTATGGATGTGAAGATAGCCAGTAGTTCGCTACACTCCTTATTTTCCGATTTCAGTTGTTCCTGGGTCAGCCATTGCAAATCTGAAATAATCTCCAGCCAATACTTTGTCTCGCTCGCTTCGCTTTCACATATTTCGATTCTGTTTTTAAAATCAGCTGGGCTACGAGATCGATTTGCCTCTCGGTAATTGGCCCCGATAGAAGTTCCTGATTTCGTAATTTGGGTTCTTATTACGCTTCCTTCAGGAGTCCTGGGAAGCTTGCTCGATAAGCGAATTATTCGCACAGCGAAATCACGTGTGCGCTTTTCCAATGCTATGGCAAATTCTCTATTGTTCATATTTCTTTTTTTTGACTTTAGGCATTTTAGCGCACTTTAGGCACTTTAGGCACTCTTATCTGTGACACGCCAGCCAGCAATCCAGGTTCGCCCCCAGCTTCCGGTGGCAGCCAATGCAAAAACCCATCTCAAATTTAACCGGCTGTAAGCGGTCTTTGCTTTTGACATCTCCGTGGCATTCGGTACAATCGAGCCCGGCCCACTTGATGTGGGGAATATGGTTGAAATAGACGAAATCGGGAACCCAGAAGATGCGCACCCAGGGGACCGGCTTCTTCTGGTCGAAATGCTCCTTTTCTTTCAGGATTTGAGGATGCTGGGGGATGATATATTTATGGCAAAAAAGGCATTTTTCCAGTGGTGGAATTCCCGCATTCGGTGACCGCTCCACAAAGGGATGGCAGAACCGGCAGTTGATCTCCTTCACCCCCGCATGCACCCGGTGGCTGAAATAAATGGGCTGCTGCGGGCCGAGGTCGACGAAGGGGTAAGAATAGTAGAGATAGAGCATTACGGCCAGGAGAACCCCCGCGATCCCCAGCCAAACATAGTTCCGGCCGGGTGTTAATCTTTTGTTTTCGAATTCAACTTTAGGCATTTTAAACTTTAGGCACTTTAGTCCATTACGAATGAAATTGTGCGCAAAATGGCAACAAATTATTTCCGTGTTCCCTGGCGTAAGGGCGACCGGCCGGTCGCCCCTACAACTTTAGGCCCTTTCTTTCTCAAGGTTTTTCCTTTTCTTCGTGTGGCTCGACGGATTTTTGGAAAAGCGGGTCGGAGATCGGCAGCAAGGGGACTCTTTTAAGAAAGATGATGATGCTGAGCCCCATGATCCCGAAAAACCCGGCCGTGATCAAAACCTCCAGCAGGCCAATGGGGATTCCTTGGCCTTTCCAGATTGAAGGCGCAACCAGAATAAATCGCTCCAGCCACATGCCCGCGAGAATGATCCCGCTGAGGATTATCATGGGAAGTGGTTTCATTTTTATCTTGCGGCTGAGCAGCAATACTAAAGGAATCGCAAAGATCATCGCCAGAACCGTCCAGGCGACCGGTTCCCAAGGGGTCAGCTTGACGCGCAGAATCACATAACGGGTTTCTTCCGGGAGATTTCCATACCAGATCACCAGGAACTGTACATAAAAGAGATATCCGGTGAAGATGCAAAAAGCGAAAACAAGCTTTCCCAGGTCATGGAGGTGATGAGGATGGATAGTTTCCCGCAAGCCTAGGGCCTTCAGGGAGATCAGGGAAAGAAAATAGAGGGCCGCCAGCGCGATATAGAAACAACTCATAAAATAATAGGCCCCGAAAAGCGTGCTGTACCAGTGGGGGTCGAGGGACATGATCAGATCGAAGGCCAGGAGGCTTAAGACAAAAGCATAGACGATGCCGATAATGGGAGAGAGAACCCGCTGGGCCCGCCAGTAATCTCGCGCTTGAGATTCTTCGGTTGGGGTCTCCTCCCTTCCTGCTATGAGGCGACCCGTCATCTCTCTATCCCCCTTCACAGAATAATAGATCAGGGCCAGGGAAAGGGCGGTAAGCAAGAAAAGACCCACTCCGTTGCGGGCGAACATAAAGCCCGAGTTGAGCCAGAACTGTTTTTCCGGAAGGGGCTGGCGGACCCAAGGAAAGATCTCTTCCTTCCCCAGATACAGAATCCAGAAGAGCAGGAAAGATACGGGCAGAAAGGCTCCCAGGGCTTCGGCCATGCGTTTCAAGGGACGACCCCATTGGGCATTGGCCATGTTCAAAACGGCGACGAACAGGACGGCCCCGAAAGAAAGGCCCGTCCAGTAGACGAAATTGATTAAATAGGCCTGCCAGGCCCTTTGCGATTGAGCCCCGGAGATTCCCAGGAAAAAAGCAATCAAACCCACCAGGGCAAGCAATGCCAGAATGGCCGTCCAGGCCCGGGGAATGGGGGGAGAGGTAAAGTCCCGCCGGTTCTCACCCGCTGACATCGCGAACCTCCTCCGCTCCGGCATCTTTCATCAGTTTTAAAATTTCATCCCGTTCCCCATCCCTGTAAGCGACGAGAATTCCAAAACGATCTTCCGAAAAGCGGGGATCATAAGCCGCAGGCAATTGAACTCGGGGCAGCCAGCCTTTAAGTACCCAGGAGACCACGGCAAAGATAACCGCCAGGAGGATCATGCCCTCGAAGAAGGGCACAACAAAGGGAATGGGGGGTATGATGGGCTTGCCGCTGGTAATTAATTTAAAACTTAGATGGGCATAGACGGCCAGACCCACCAGGCTGGTGCCCCCCAAGATTCCCCCGACAAGGGCTAAATATCTCACAATGCTCGGCTTATACCCTATGATCTCCTGGATCTCGGAGAAATGAATGGGGGAGAAAACCGTAAGAATCTTACGTTCTGCTCCCTTTAGCTTTCTCAGGGCAGCCAGGAGGTCATCCAGGTAGGGGAAAACGCCCAACAGAGCGGGATCATGCACCATGGTGGTCTCGCTTTCCTTTTCCCCTGAGGAAAGGGGTCAGGTCCTCCTTGATCTCGGCAATGGAGATGGAGGGGAGGAATTTTACGAAGAGGAGAAAAAGAAACAGGAACAAGCAGAAAGATCCCACGGTGATGCTTAGCTCCACCCATCGGGGATGATAAAAGCCCCAATTGTAAGGAATAAAATCCTGGGCCATGGACCCGATGATGATCACGAAGCGTTCGGAATACATGCCGATATTAATGAGGATGGCGATGGTCAGCAGGGACCATAGGCGAGTGCGAACTCTCTTGAAGAAAAAGAAGAGCGGCGCCACTGCGTTGCAGAACACCATGAGCCAGAACATGAACCAATGGTGGCCGACGGCCCGGAAGATGAAAGTCTGTCTTTCAAAGACATTTCCGCTGTACCAGGCCATGAAATATTCGATGATGTAAGAATAGCCGACGATCAGCCCGGTGAGGATGGTGGTTTTGGCGACGGACTCAAGGTCTTTGACGGCGATGATATTCTCAAAGTGAAAAATTCGCCGCAGGGGAATCAACAGGGTGAGAACCATGGCCAGGCCGGAATGAATGGCGCCGGCCACGAAATAGGGGGCGAAGATCGTGCTGTGGTACCCGGGAACGATGATCAGGGCAAAGTCCCAGGAGACTACACTGTGCACCGAGACGACCAATGGAGTGGCCAGCCCGGCCAGCAGAAGATAAGCCGTGCCGTGATGGTGCCATTGACGGTCGGTGCCGGTCCAGCCAAGGGAGAAGAAACCATAAATCTTGCGCCGGATTCCCGAAGCCCGGTCCCGAACTGCCGCCAGATCCGGGACGAGCCCCGTATACCAGAAAAGGACGCTTACCGTGAGATAGGTAGATATGGCGAGAAAATCAAACGTCAAAGGAGACTGGAAGTCGGGCCAAAGAGTACGCTGGTTGGGATAGGGAATCATCCAGTAGACAATCCAGACCCTGCCCAAGTGGACGAGAGGAAACAGGCCGGCGATCATCACGGCAAAGATGGTCATGGCTTCGGAGCTGCGGGCGATGGGGGTGCGCCATTTCGCCCGGAAGAGGTAAAGGATAGCGGAGATCAAAGTGCCGGAGTGGGCGATCCCCACCCAGAAGACGAAGTTGACCAGGTAAAGAACCCACATGGTCGGGTGTAAGAGCCCCGTAACCCCCAAGCCCGTAACGATCTGGTAGTACCAGACAATGCCCGCCCATAGAATTCCGAGGAACAAAGCCCCTACGATAAGATAATAAGACCGCGGCGGCCGGGAGAGGGTCCGCAATATTTCCCGGTTCACATCGTGATAACTGAGATGCTCCATGGAAGATGCCTCAGATCTGCCTCAAATGCGCTTAAATGTCTTAAATGCCCTTAAATGCCTAAAATGCCCTAAATCAAAGACGCTCCGTTCCTTACAACTTGCAACTTACGAATTATCTTCTTCAGATAAATGACTGCCGGTTTCGTATTCAGTTGGCCTAATACCTGATAAGCCCTGGGGTCTTGAATCAGTTTTGCCACCCGGCTGTCCGGGTCCTTAAGATTGCCGAAGGTGAAGACATCCGCCGGGCAGGTCTGAGCGCAGGCCGTGGTAAATTCTCCATCGCGGACTTTGCGGTCTTCGCTCCGGGCCTGGACCTTGGCCGCCACGATCCTCTGGATACAGAAGGAGCATTTCTCCATCACCCCTTTATGCCGCACGGTCACGTCGGGGTTGAGCTGCCAGTTGAGCGACTCATCACGGGGCCAGGTGAACCAGTTGAAGCGGCGCGCCTTGTACGGGCAGTTCTGGGAACAAAAGCGAGTGCCGATGCAGCGGTTGTAAACCTGGTTATTAATCCCATCCCGGCTGTGATTGGGGGCGAACATCGGACAAACCGCTTCGCATGGGGCCTCGTCACAATGCTGACAGAGCATGGGGAGGAATTGCACCATGGGCTGCGTAGCTTCGAAATACCGTTCGATGTGCAGCCAGGACATTTCCCGGCCCCTGAGAACCTCATCTTTTCCCACGACGGCCACGTTGTTTTCCGCGTAGCAGGCCACCACACAGGCCCCGCAGCCGATACAGCGGTCTAAATCCACAACCATCACCCAGCGGTATTCCGGGTGCTGATGGGGAGGGTAGAAATCATCTCGTTTGGTAAACCCTTCGGGGAGCGGCAGAACGATGGGCGGCTTCTGACCGGTCATTTGCTGGTACTCCGGCCAGGAGACGCCCTGGGCAAGACCTCGCCCGTACTGGTAAAGGCTGCCATCGGTGTTGGCCAGAGGAATCGAGCGTTCCAATTTTTCTACGCTCACTTCCGGGACCGACCGGATGATTGTGCCCGTTGCCGGATCGATGTTTGGGGGAATCAGTTGTATGGGATTGCCCGACTGGCTACGGGCGAAGCGACCATAGGCGGCGTGCCCCTGACCGATGGGCATGGCCAGTATTCCTTCGGGAATCCCCGGATAAGGGTAAGCCGGAGCCTGCAATGTTCCGTGCGCCGACCGCAGGGTAAGAACATCCCCCTTGGAGATCCCCAGCTTTTTCGCCGTGTCCATGTTAAGCTCTACCCATCCTCCCCAGGTGATATTGGTCATGGGGTCCGGCATTTCCTGCAGGAAAGGTCGGTTGGCGGTGCGGCCGTCGAAGAACTGGATAGTAGGGTAGGTGACCAAATTGAAAGGGTTCTCTGTTTTCCCGGGAGGAGGCGACAGAGGTTGGGTGAAGGTGACATTTACCGAGCCCGATAGCGACCAGGCCGATTCTTTGCCACCTTCGCTCCAGGTTCCTCCTCTTTGCAGGCTTTCCTGCCAGAAATTTCCAGATGACCCATCGCCCTTTCTATTCTGCGCCCATGCCGCCCGGAGCATTTCGTAGAAATTTTTCCAGGGAAACTTTTTATCCCCCGCCAATTTTCTCCCCGTGGAGAGAAGGATGTCACCCAAATGCCGGGTATTAAACATCGGCCCCATGACCGGCTGCAGCAGCCCTTCCACATTTTTCCTCGGGCTGTAGTCCCCCCAGGATTCCAGGAACGTGTGAGTGGGGAGGACCAGGTGGGCCTGCTCGCACGTTTCATCGGGGAAGCTGGAAAAGCTCACTACCATCGGGACCTTCTTCAGGGCTTTGAGAAATTCCCACGCCGGGGGGAGATGAAAGAGGGGATTGGCCCGATCGATGACCAGAAGTTCAATCTCGCCTTGCAACATCTTCTGCGTCAACTCTTTCATCCTTTGAGCCGGAACGACTTCGCCCAAGGAAGAAGGATCGTCAAAATCTATAATCTGTCTTGCGCCGGGAGAGAGAGCACAAAGGAGATTGGCTGCAATCGCCGTTTCCGTTGCCCGGGTATCTGAACAGAACAGCCCTTCCGCGAGGGCCAAGGGCTTCTTGGCCTTCGAGAATTTTTCGGCCACCATTTGGAGGATTTGAGCCTTCACGCCCGTCATGGTCTCTGTCTTCTCGGGGGAGAAGTTTCTGACCTGCGCTTCCAGGGCTGCTCTCTGCTCCCCCCTGACGGCCAGAGTAAGGCCTTTGGCAAGGAGGAGATGGATGATCCCCAGGGCTACCACTGACTGGTTCTCCGGAGACACAGCGATCCAATGGTCGGCATTGGCCGCTGTCATGGAAAGCCGGGGGCCCACGTATATGAAAAGATTCTTGCCACTATCACCGGGTGCATGAAAAGACGTGAACTGCCGGGCATACTGGACGTTGGAAAGCCACGCCTCCAGGAAATTGGCGCTGAAGGAAAGGAGAAAGTCAGCCTGATCGATATGATAGGTAGGAATCCGGCCCAGGCCGAAGACCACCTCATTGGCCTGCCGCAGGGGTTCGTAGGCAAAGGGCTCGAAGAGTACAGGTCCCCCTGCGCCCAGCTCTTCCAGCCAGAGGGTAATCAGGTTCTTTTGCGTTCCCGTGATTAATTCCGTCAGGAAGACGGCCCGGTCTCTTCCTCCTTTCTTTTTAAGCTCCATGAGCTTATTCAGGAGGTGTTGCTCGGCGGCTTCCCATGAGATGGGTTCGAAGCTCCCATCGGTCTTCTTCCGCAGGGGATTACGGTAGCGGTCCGGATTATAAAGCCCTTGTACCGAAGCTTGGCCCCGGGCGCAGAGTTTTCCCTGATTCACGGGATAGAGGGGATTGCCTTCTGCTTTTATGATGTGGCCGTCCCTATTTTTGGCCAGCAGGCCGCACCCGGCCGGGCATTCGCGGCAGGTGGTAGCGTACCAGGTGGCCTCGCCGGGGATGATATCTTCCGGGGGGATGATGTAGGGAATTAGTTTCCTGGCGGGTTCTGAGGAACAGCCCATGACGGCGGCAGTTCCCGTAAGGGAAACGGCTTTCAAGAAGTCCCGACGCGAAAAATCAGCCATGCCCCGTTCCTCGGGTCAGTATAGAATAATCAAAGAATTGGAGCTGAATGGTCTATTAAAAATTATAAGGAATCCCCCGGGGGATTTCAAACCCATTTTGAAAATATACTATGAGGTGGGCATCCGATGCTATTAAATTGTCCTGGCGAGCCCGAATTTTTTATTTGCCATCCCTCCGGGAAAAATGAGAAGATTAGCTGAGTAACCTGATTGTCGGGACGCAGATAAAAGCGGATTTTCAGGATTTCAAAAAATAAATAACGATCCGGCTATAGAATTTTCTATATCACTTCTGTTCTGTTAAAAGGTCCTTTTCTGCGTTTATCTGTGAAGATCCGCGTCCCAATTAAAAGGATAGATTGATGAAGGAATTCGATTTGACATCTCTGTCCAGGTTCAACGGCCAGGACGGGAACGCGGTATACATTGTCTACCAGGGAAGGGTAATCGACGTCAGCCAGAGCAAGCTTTGGAAGACTGGCCTTCACATGAAACGCCACCAGGCCGGCAGCGACCTGACCGAGGATATAGCAGCGGCTCCTCACGGTCTTGAGGTCCTGGACCGATATCCCCAGGTGGGTGTGGTGAAGAAGGACGAAGTTTCCGAGAGGCCGATGCCGAAATTTCTTTCCCAACTCCTGATCCGCTACCCCCTCCTCAGGCGCCATCCGCATCCGATGTTGGTCCACTTTCCCATCGTTTTCATGTTTACGGCGCCGCTATTCAACCTCCTCTATCTCATTACCGGTATCCCCTCTTTTGAGATCACTGCTTTGCATTGCCTGGGGGGTGGAATTTTGTTTACTCCTCTGACGATCCTGACGGGATGGTTTACCTGGTGGCTGAATTATCTGGCCAGGCCGATGAGGCCAGTCACCATCAAGATTCGGTTCTCGATCCTGCTGATGGCTGCATCGGTTGGGGCCTTTATCTGGCGAATTATGGTTCCAGATGTCCTGGCTTCGCTGAACGGATTTGGAGTCCTCTACTTGCTGCTGGTCCTATCCTTCATCCCAGTGGTAACCACCATCGGCTGGTTCGGGGCGCAAATGACGTTTCCGGTCGGGAAAGAGAGATAAGGCTTTCAGGCCGCAGATTCCCAAAAATCATCGGGAATCAATTTCCCTTGAGCAAAACTCCCAGGATGCCGATTTTTTCGATCTCTAAATGGCTTTTCAGGTGAAGTTGCGCTTCCTTCATTGCCTCTTTCAGATCCTGGCTCAGGAAGCGGTTTTCTCGGGGATGCAGAAGGATGTGCTTCGTAATGAAGTTCTGGTAAAGAGTGGGATAGATTTCTTCCAGGAAATAGGTCCCGCCGGTTTTCAGGACCCTGGCAATTTCCCAAAGAGCGGCTTCCCAGTCTGGAACATGATGTAAAACGCCGAATGCAAAAACCGCATCCAGGGCCCCGTCTTTATAAGGTAGCCGCAGCACATCCCCCACGTAGAAAGAGATTCTCCGCACCTGCTCCGGAGATAGATAATCCTTGGCCCTGCCAATCATCTCGATGTCGAGGTCCATTGCCTGGAGTACTGCGGGCTGGAATTCCTTGAGGATAAGCCCGGCTCCTGCGCCCCGGCCACAACCTACCTCCAGGACGAGAGCTCCCGGTTTGAGATGGCTGTTTTTTCTCAACCAGCGCATCTCCAGCCGCTGCTGGATAACCCGGAGAGGGTTGTTGACTGCCCAACGTTCGGCCCAGTTCAGTTTCATAAAAATCGTTCACCACAGAGAGCGCAGAGAACGCGGAGAAAATTTATGTTAAAAGAATAAATTCCACCATAATCTAAAAGCCCTAGCAGGTTGCTGAAAAAGTCCCTTTCGACCTCAGGTCGTCATTCCTGCGGAAGCAGGAATCCAGTCTTTTCAATACATCCTGGACTCCGGCTTTCGCCGGAGTGACGGGGAATCGGAGTTTTTCCTCATCCTGCTAGATCCTCTAGATGGTATTCATTATAGACTATTTTGGTCATGAATTTTAAGCCTTTAGTAACTTCTTGCGGGAAATTTCTATTGGATCTCTGCGGTCTCAGCGTTCTCTGCGGTGAAAGAATTTCTAAGCTTTTGTTCCGAGATGGATGACGGCGATTCCGTTCGTGAGGGGGCGGTACGTAACGTTCGAAAACCCGATCCGCTCGAGGATCGATGCCAATTCGTCCGGGAGGGGGAATTTGCGGATCGACTCCGGAAGATACGTGTAGGCCTCCCGGGTGCCGGCAAGGATCTGGCCCGCAAGGGGCATGATGTGGAAGGAATAGAAATGGTAGAGCCATCTGAACCACCCGGAAGCGGGAATGGAAAACTCCAGACACATCAGCTTCCCTCCGGGCTTCAAGACTCGGTACATCTCTTCCAGCCCTTTCTCCATCCGGGTCAGGTTGCGAATCCCAAAGCCCACGAAGGCCGCTTCAAATTGCCCGTCACGAAAAGCGATCTGCTCGGCATCGCCCTGAACGTACCAGATCCTCGACGCGGGGGAAGTTCTGGCCACCTTGGGCTTTCCAGCCTCGATCATCGCCCGGTTGATGTCATAAAGAACGGCCGACCCCTCCGGCCCGATTTCCTTGGCGGCCAGGATGGAAAGGTCGGCGGTGCCCCCGCATACGTCGAGGACCCGGTCGCCGGAATTTAATTCCAAGGCCCGAATGGCCGCACTTTTCCAGAGGTGCTGCAGGCCAAGGCTGAGGACCGTGTTCATCCAATCATATTGCCGGGCGATGGAATTGAAATGGCGAAGAACCCATTGGCGTTTTTCTCGGGCCGGGATCTGCCGGTATCCGAAGGAAGCCATTTCCTCCTGGGGAGGCCCGGCATCTGGGAGATCCGGTTTTGGGGTGGGTCTGTCTGTTTCAGAGGCTCTCATCTTTGACATTTTAAAATTTTGATGCCATCCTATGATTATAGAAGGTTCGAATACTATCATTTGAGAATATAGTAGTTCTTCCCCATTTTCAATCTCTTAGATTTCGGGCCTTCCAACGAACCTCGATCTTATTGAGGGAAGTAAAAGGAGGGAGAATTCATGGCAGCTCCGGCATCCGAATCGCAGATGGCCCGTCTAACGGCCCAGCAAGTCAAAGATCGCCTGGATAAGGGGGAGCCGCTCTATTTTCTCGATGTACGCCGCCACCCCGATGACTCCCAGATCAAGGGGGCGACCTATTATGATCCCGAGGCCATCTTAGCCTCCGGCCATGTAGAATTGCCGGTTTCCAGGGAGTGTCTGATCATTACCTACTGAACTTGAAGAAATGAGAGCACCAGCGCCCGGGTGGCGCTGAAATTGATCCAACAGGGCTACAAGAATGTATATCCGTTGCTGGGTGGGTTTGAGGCCTGGCGGACGGCAGGCTATCCAATCGAACGACGCCAAAATTACTAAGGAGTCCTTTTTGCTCCCCCTCACCCCGACCCTCTCCCGCAAGGGGAGAGGGGGTTTCCGGATGGGCACTAATTATTAGTCCAAGAGCCTTTTCCGCTCTTCATGGCCCTTGGGGAACGGGGAGAGGGAAAGATTGTAAAAACTTTCGATAAATGAAAGAGGGCAAAAGACAGGAGGGTCCAGATGGCCGCTAAAAAAGAAAGAGATAATACCAGAGAGACCTATGTTACGTCTGGTTTACTCTCCGTCCCGGAAGCGGCCAAGTATTTAGGCGTTGGCCGCAAGAAAATTTACGAATTGATCGAGTGGGGGAAGTGAAAGCCGTAAAATTGGGGCGCTCCGTTCAAGTCGAGAAGAATAGTCTGGACGAATTCAAGGCCAGCGGCAAATTGACCTAATCCCGTTAATTCCCCACGGTAGTTGTTACGCCCATCTCAGAGGGGATTTCCTGGAGACGCTGGATATGCTCTTCCCTGGGATGTTTGGTCCAGGGCATGCGATAAATTTCACGGCCGCATGGAGAGCGATGAGGGCAGCCTGGAGAAATTCTTTTTGCTCGACGTAATCGGGCGGCACCTCTCGATCGATTGCTTTCAGCCGCTCCTCGGCTTCCTGGATGATTCCTTTCAGGCCGATTTGGAATATTTTTTCATAATTGGGAATTCCGAGTTCCGACCAATGCGTCCAGAGAAAGGTCCCTTCATATTTCCAGTATTTCAGCAGATCTCCCTCGTCTGGGTCCGCCTGAGGCGAAACGAGCAATCTGGCCGGAGCCACGGGGGGTCTTGACTTTTTGGGGAGGTGAATGATAGTAAGGCATATTCATGATCATGAGATCTCTATTGGGTAACCGACTGTGGACAGAAAGGGGGATTCATGGAGACCGTAAGAATCATGCCATGCCTGGATATGAAAAACGGCCGGGTGGTGAAGGGGGTACATTTTGTAGATTTGAGGGATGCGGGCGATCCCGTAGGAAACGCGGCCTTCTACCAGAAGGAAGGTGCCGATGAACTGGCCATGCTGGACATCGCGGCCACCCTGGAAAACCGCAAGACGCGCTTGGATTGGGTGAAGCAGGTTTCCGCGGTCATTCGCATTCCTCTGACCGTAGGCGGAGGAATTAACAGTCTGGAGGATATTGAACTCGTTCTGGAAGCCGGGGCCGACAAGGTTTCGATGAATAGCGCAGCCGTGAAAGATCCCGAGCTGGTGAGGATGGCTGCCCTGAAATTCGGCTCCGCAAAGATCACCGTGGCGATTGACGCCAGAAGAAATAAAGAGATGGCTTCGGGCTTCGAACTGGTGGTCTCCGGAGGTACCAAACCTGTGGGCAAGGACGCTATTGCCTGGGCGAAGAAGTGCCAGGACCTGGGCGCAGGGGTCATATTACCGACCAGTATGGACGGAGATGGAACCCTGGCGGGCTATGATCTGGAGTTTACCAAGGCCGTGTCTGACGTCGTGAATGTACCGGTAGTGGCTTCCGGGGGTGCGGGGAAGCTAGAGCATTTCTACGAAGGGGTGATCAAAGGTGGGGCTCGGGTTTTACTGGCGGCTTCAGTCTTTCATTTTCGAACCCTGAGCATCCGACAGGTGAAAGAGTATTTGAAAGAAAAGGGTCTAAAGGTGACCTTGTAGAAAATGCCGCGACTGGCTTCAGGACTAATCGGGAAATTGATATGCGCTCTGGAGAGCGAAGATTTTGGCAGAGGTGCCCCCTGGGTTCCATCGGGGTGCGGGTATCTTTGACGGGATATTCCTGAACGGGATTATGGCCGTTTTGCTGTTGGTTTTTCTTACGTAGCCTCTCAACGGATCCCCCTCAGTTGACCGGATATTCTTTTCCACGCTAAGGGTACTGTAAAAAAGACAAATAAACCAAAAGCGATCTGCAGGAATAACCTTCCATCGGAAAGAGCGCTCGTGTGAAAAAAGTAATACAGAGTGACCGAGATGTTGACCGCAAGGTCCGTTATCATGATCAATACCGAAAGGGCCATGCCTGGAAATGGAAAAAAGAGGAGCAGAATGATCGCGAGGGGGTCGAGGACCGTCAGCGTCGTCCAATAAATATTTATGACGAAAGGAACGTAATCATAACCCAACAAGCCATCCCGATGAATGTCTATTACATGGTTGATTGTCCCATAGGAAAATCCAAAAATATATATGGTGAAAATTGCCTTTACAAGGTCTAGTCCCTTAAATTTGAAAACAAAAAATAATTTGCTGAACAAAGATTTCTCCCGATATAATGTCCTTGTATTTTAGCGGCTTTTTAAGCCTCGAGGCAGGGACAATTGACCGTGGCGAAAGGAGAGGGGCATGGCGACAGTTTTGTTTGTTGTGAAGGCGACGGTCCCGAAGGGCCAGGAGGAGGCGTTCAACCGCTGGTACAATGAGGAACACATCCCGCTGGTCCTCCAGTCTAAGGGGGCGGTCAGCGCTCGTCGGTATAAGGCCATCCTGGGGGAAGAGAAGTACCAGTATATGGCCATGTATGAATTTAAAGACGAGGCGACTTTCTGGCGCATGATGGAGTCAGATCACTTCAAGATGCTGAAGGAAAACTTCGACAGCAATTTTGGGACCGTGAGCGAGCGCACAAGGTTCGCCTACACGCAGATCTGGCCGTGAGCGGCGCCACAAAAAGCATGGAGCGAAGGGCATAGAGCATAGCGATTCCTTATGGACACGAAACGTTATGCGCCAGGCGTATCTTTTTTTGCGCTTCCGCCTTCGCCTTCCCCCTCACGCCTTAGGCCTTACGATGATCAGCAGATGGCTATCGGACGGATAGGGGAAGCGGTGCCGCCGATGATGCGAAGCGGCAGGGCCACGAACAGGAATTCGTAAATCCGGTCCCTGGCAATGGCCTCCAGGTTGAGCATCTCCATCAACTGGATTCCCTTCTGCGTGAGCAGGAAAGCGTGTACGGGAAGGTCGTGGGCCGGCGTCTTCTCATAGGCCGTGGTATCCGAGCCGGTGAAGGCGATCTTATACCCGGCCAGCCATTTGGCCCCTTCCAGGTTCACGCCCGGCGCCCCCTTCTCGTTGGACGAAAACTTCCTGGCGTCTTTCCAGTACTTCGCCCATCCGGTGCGGATCAGAACCACATCGCCGGCCCTGAAGGAGATGTCCTCCTTGGCCGCTGTCTTCTCCAAATCTTTCTGGCCGATGGGAAATGCGGGGGGGAGCACACTCTTCCCCAGCGCCCGGGCTACATCCAGCAGGATCCCCCTTCTGACAACCGGGGGAGTGACATCGATGCCCACTCCCTTCAGTCCTCCGCTGTAACTTTGTACCCTGGAGGCTTTCACATTGCCAAAAAGTTTTCCTCCTTTGGAAATGTGACCGAGAGCGTCGAGATGGGTTCCGGTATGTCCACCGGTGGCGAAGAGGTCATTGGCCGAGCTGACCTGATTGGCATACATCACATCCCCGTGTTTCTTGGTCAGAGAAAAAGCGAAGGGGGGATGGTTGGGGTGATGGGGCATGCCCGGAAAGTAGGGTTGGCCCAGGTCGTAAATCTTTCCTTTGACGATTAGTTCCCTCATTGCTTTGGCGAGCATAAATACCTCCTCATCATTTCTTCTTCTCTCGTATAAAATGGTTGGCGATGATCATCTGCTGGATCTCTGAGGTTCCTTCGTAAATGCGCGGAGCGCGCACCTCCCGGTAGAGACGCTCCAGGGGGAAAGCACCCACCAGCACTCCATATCCCCCATGGATCTGTACCGCCTGGTCCACGACCCGCTGGGCCATCTCTGTGGCGTAATACTTGGCCATGGAGGATTTGAACGTTACATCAGGCTGGCCTTTGTCCTTGGCCAGGGCAGCCTGGTAGACCAGAAGCCTGGCGCAGGTGACCTCCACGACCATGTTCGCCAGCTTAAGCTGGATCGCCTGGTGCTGGGCGATCGGCTTGCCAAATTGAACCCGCTTCTTCGCATAATTCAACGCCAGGTCAAAGGCTTCCTGGGCGGTCCCCACCGCGTGGGCTCCGACGGAACAGCGCAACAAATCCAAGGTCTGCATGGCGATAGAGAAGCCTTTACCTTCTTCGCCCAAAAGATTTTTCCGGGGAACCAGGCAGTCCTTGAATTTCAGCTCATTGACCACTTCGATGGCGAGGATCTCCATATTCCGGCTGACTTCGTATCCGGCAGTTCCGGTCTCCACGATGATGGCGGAGATTCCCTTGGTCCCCAAGGAAGGATCGGTTTTGGCGAAGAGGACGATGTAGTTGGCCATGCCGGCGTTGGAGATGAAACACTTTTTCCCGTTGACGCGATAATGGTCTCCTTCCCTCAAGGCGGAAGTTCTCAGACTTCCGGCGTCCGAGCCGGCTTCGGGCTCGGTCAGAGCAAAAGCCGGGATGATTTCCCCACTGGCTATCTTCGGCAAAAAACGATTCCGCATTTCTGAACAGCCAGCCAGGACCAGGGGATAGCTTCCCAGTCCGTGGGTGGCAATACTCGACCCGGCGAAGTTGTGCCCCCGGCTCAGCTCCTCCCGGGCCACGCAGATCGGGAGGGAGCGGACCGTTTCGTAAACCCCGCCGTATTCTTTCGGCACCAGAAGACGGTATATACCCTGCCGGCCCATGCGGCGGACGATTTCGATCGGGTAACTTCTTCCCTTTTCAATATCCGAGACGAGAGGACGGATTTCCCGATCCACGAACGTTCGGGTTTCTTCCTGCAATCGCTTCTCCTCCGGGGGCAGTTCAAAGTCCATACCCAACCTTCCTTTCCAGCCGGCCAATCGCTCTTGACTTAACCCACCCTTCTTGATCTCCTCATGGTCCAATATAGTTCCGTGTCTGGCGCCTGCCCAAACTTTCAGGTTCCAAAGCAAATCGGCAAAAGCCTCTCCCTTCCGAATTCTCTTTTGAAAAATCAAACTACCTTATCACGGAAAGGTCCAGGGAATCAACATTCCCGCTCCCCCGTCCTGAGCGCTCTCCAGCGGGCCTTTCGTCCAGAATCCTCATCAAGGGCCCTTCCGGCAGCCCGGAATACTGGCTGTTTAACCTAAAAGCAGAATTTCCTGTTTTTTTCTTAAATGGATATTTCGAGTAACTTGGGAATGAGACGATCAGGGAGTACGTTTGGACCTTCATCCCGAAGGAGGCCAGTATAGTTAGGAGATGCCTTTTCTTATTCAAGCGGAACAGCAAAAGTATAGCCTTAAATACACGGTTCAGTGAGAGGCGGGAAAATGGGGGAACGCAAAAACGTAAGCTCTGGAACAAGCCCTAGAGGTCAAAAATCTTTTGGGCATGCGCGTTTATGCCGTCAAGGTTCAGATTTTAACGCCATTGATTTCCCGGATCTGTAACTTTGTCCGCAGGCCCGCAGGTCCCTTTCCAATCCAGTGTCGGCTACGGATGAATCTTTTCACCCGGCAGGAGATTTTTGGAGTCGCCTAGAAAAGCCTTTAAATTTTAAAAAACTGATGGTGAGGAGCTGGGCGATAAAGAAAGTAAGAATTACCCTTAGAGCGACGGCTCCGCCAGCCCCCAAAATCATACCGGTCTTCTTCTCAGGTGGCGGAAGATTGCGGACCGCCGGGGCAATGATCACGGCATTGTCTCCCGCCAGAATAAGATCGATGAGAAATATGCCCAAGATGGCGACGACAAAATCCGCACGAAAAATCATGGCCCAGACTATCTTCATTCATGGTCATCATCGGCGAATTCGGACCGATCGTTATCTGCCTTGCCCTTTTCAATATTCGGGTTCTCGTTGCGGATCGCTACCCAAGTTGCCAGGATAAAGGACCCCGTTTCCACCCCTCCTCGGTTGAGATGACCTTATCCTCTGGCGGAGGGAACATCCCCTGGATGATCTTTTTTAATTGATTCAACTCGAACGGTTTCTCCAGGCAGGCATCGGCTGCGGATTCCACGATTTGCCGTTCTCTGCGCTTTATTTTTTTTGTGGGGATGACAATGACCCGCGCCCAAGGTTGAATCATTCTCAAGCGGGGAAGCAGGTTCACCCCTCCCAACCCCGGCATCTGGAAATCGGTGATGATGAGGTCGAAATATTTCTTGGCCAGTTTATGGAACGCATCTAATCCATCTTGGGCAGATTCCACTCCATACTCATCGCCACTCATAAAATCCCGCAACAGCGACCTCAATTTCCCATCGAAGACAATCGTTATCAGATTTCGTTTCTTCTCGGCATTCATCGGAACCTCCTTTTTTTTAGAAATGGGATCTTTTTCCCATGAGTCAACCATCCTGCGATCCTGCAACTCCCTTCGGAGGCGAAGGGGAAGCCCGTTACTCCGAGCGGACAGGGTTGTTCGCACCCAAAGCAATCCGGGCTTCCCTGGACCTGGCCCTTTTCCGCGACCAGAGATGTAAAAAGATCTTTTCAATTTCGATCGCCCAGAGGATCGAAGAAGCAATTCCCAGCGAGATCAACAGGTCAAAACCGGTAACGGCTGCGGTCTTGAAAACCTCCTGGAGAGGTGGGAAATAGATCACCACAACCTGCAGTAATCCCATGATGAGGACGGCCCCATACAGGTACCAGTTGGAGGATGGGGGCATGACAAATATAGACTGGGAATCCGAACGGATTGCGAGAGCGTTGACAAGCTGGTAAAAGGCCATGGTTAAAAAAACCATGGAGCGGGCAATGGTTTCAGCTTCTTCCGGAGACTTGCCGAGAACGATGTTTTGTTCCCGGAGCGCCCAGTCAAACATCCACAAACAACCTACCGCCATGAGAATTCCAGAGAAAACCGTCCTTTGCCATAGCCCTTTGGCAAACAGGCTTTCCTCCGGGGGACGGGGCGGGCGCTGCATGACATCTTTCTCTTTCGGTTCCATACCTAAGGCCAACGCCGGTAATGAATCCGTAACCAGGTTGATCCAGAGAATTTGGAGCGGCAAAAGGGGGAGTGGCATACCCAAGAGAATTGCAACCCCCATGGTTAACACTTCACCGGCGTTGGTCCCCAGCATGTAGCGGATGAATTTGCGAATGTTGTCATAGATCCGGCGTCCCTCCGCAACAGCCGAAACGATGGTAGCGAAATTATCATCCAACAAAATCATGTCGGCAGCCTCTTTGGAAACATCCGTTCCCGTAATCCCCATCGCCACACCGATGTTGGCACCTTTTAAGGCTGGCGCGTCATTCACCCCGTCCCCGGTCATGGCCGCAATGTGTTTCCGGGCTTGCAGGGCTTGTACGATCTTGATTTTGTCTTCCGGGGAAACCCGGGCAAAAACCGAGACCTTTTCAATCTTCCGCGCTAATTCTTCCGGGCTCATCTTTTTAAGATCATGTCCGGCAATAACCTCATCCCCCGGCTCCATGATTCCTAGCTCCCGGGCGATGGCCGCGGCGGTGGCCGGGTGATCTCCCGTGATCATAACGGGGCGGATCTGTGCATCCCGACAGAGCTTGACCGCTTTTTTCACTTCCTCCCGGGGAGGATCGACCATCCCGACCATTCCCAGAAAGATTAAATTGTCCTCTAGGATCTGGGGGGTCGGGGAGGTTGGGAATTCCGAAAGGATCTTGTATCCGAACGCCAGGACCCTTCTGCCGGAACCGGCCAGCCGGTGGTTCATGGCGAGAATTTTTTCATTTCTTTTATGACCCCCTCCACAACGATCCAGGAGTTGATCCAGCGCTCCTTTGGTGTAGACAACATACCGCCCGCCACCCCCAGGGTGAACGGTGGTCATCAGTTTGCGCGTCGAGTCAAAGGGAAGTTCAGCCACTCGGGGAAAACGGGCTTCCAGGTCTTTCCTCCAGGTGCCGGTTTTCCCGGCCAAAGTCAGGAGGGCTCCTTCCGTCGGGTCACCCATGATTTTCCAGCGAGTTGCCCCGTTTTCATTTTCTTCAAACAAGGTGGCATCATTGCAAAGACCGGCGGCTTCCATCAGGCGTTTGAGGGATTCGGACTCAACGGGTAAACCCTCCGGACAACGGATGGTGCCGGAGGGACAGTACCCGGAGCCCTCCACCGAATAGAGAATCCCATCGCAAAAAATTTCTTTCACCGTCATCTGATTCTGAGTCAAGGTGCCGGTTTTGTCCGAGCAAATGACCGTAACCGAACCCAGGGTTTCCACGGCGGGAAGTGTCTTCACCAAGGCTTTGTGCCGGATCATCCTTTGAATTCCAATGGTGAGAACAATGGTTACGACTGCGGGAAGACTCTCCGGGATGGCCGCAACGGCCAAGGCGATCGCGGTCACGAGCATCGTGTCCAGGGCGATTCCCTTCAGCCATCCCAAGATAAAAATGGAGATGCAAATCCCCACCCCCGCCAACGCCATCACCCAGCCCACGTGGGCCAGCCGTTTTTGAAGGGGGGTTTGCCCCTGGCTGATTTCCTGGATCGACCGGGCGATCTTGCCGAGCTGGGTATTCATTCCTGTTTCGGTCACAACGGCTTTGCCTCTCCCATACACACAGATCGTCCCCATGAAGGCCATGTTGGCCTGATCGGCAAGAGGGGTCTCTTCTGGGATTTCCTTAGTCGTTTTTTCCGCAGGCAGAGACTCACCCGTTAGAGCCGCCTCTTCGATCTTCAAGACGGCGCTCTCCACGATGCGGCCGTCGGCCGGCACCCGAGATCCGGACTCGAGGAAGATGATGTCTCCGGGAGCGATTTCTGCGGAAGGAATTTCCATGACTCCTCCGTCGCGCAGAACTTTGGCCTGGGGCTGAGCCATCCGGGTCAAGGCGGCCATGGCCCGGTCGGCCTTGTATTCCTGGATGAAGCCGATGATCGCATTGACAACGGAAATGATCAGAATGACAAATGCGTCGGTCACATCATGGGTCAGAGCTGAAATGACCGTTGCGACGATCAAGAGAAGAACCATCACGTTTTTAAATTGGTTGAAGAAAAGCGTTAAGGGGCCGTCTCTCTTGGTTTCAAGAAGTTTATTGGGTCCGTATTTCTTCAGCCGCCGCAAAGCTTCATCTTTTGCCAGGCCGGACTCCATATTGCTCCCGAGGGAAGCCAATACGGTTTGCATGGGTTGATCATGAAAAGCCATTTTTGTTTTCTCCTCCTTTACCAAAAATGGAACGTGGTTTTCAGCCCTTTTTGGGACTCGATGGCCCGGGCTAGATTTTGCGATTCCTGTGCCATCTCTAAATGTTAGACAAGAATTTATAACTTTATGAATTCTATGAGGTTTTCAAAAGAATAGATTTTTTGGTAAAAGCTTTCCGGGGAGAAAGATGCTCATCTTCCAAAAATGAAAAGCTTGGTCTGAGCATTTTCGGAAAAATTTTGAGGGCTTATGCTTTGTTCAGGGATTGAACAGAAGTGATGGATAATCAGCAGGATTGAAATCTTAGGTGAGGAGGTGATATTTTTCTATCCGGGATCGCAGGGTATTGCGGCTGATGCCCAAAAGTCTGGCGGCCTGGACCTGATTCCCTTTGGTCTCAAAAAGAGCCTTTTGAATGAGGAATTTTTCGACTTTTTCCAGAAGGTTGGCATGCAGGTTGGTCCCCCAGAACCGCAGAATGTCGGTGAAAAGAGGGTCGAGCCTTTTTACCATCACGGTTTCCAACTCTTGTTCATTGCTGAATTCAGTCGCCTCATCATCTACATCAAAAACGATTTCCCTCTCCGTCATCACCTCGCCTTTGCACAGGATCAGACCTCTCTTGAGGGTATTGGCCAACTCTCTCACGTTGCCGGGCCATTGATAGGACAGCAGCTTGTCGAAAACCAGAGAGTCGATATAGGAGACCTGCGTGTCCAGCTGGCGGTTGTAAAAATGGAAAAAGTATTCGGTCAGTTCCTGGATGTCCTCTTTGCGCTCCCGGAGGGGGGGCAGGGTGATCGTCATGATCTTGAGTCGATAATAGAGGTCCTCGCGGAAGCTTCCCTGCTTGATCATCTCCTCCAATTTGCGATGGGTGGAGGCCAGGACTCGGACATTCACGATGACGGATTCGTTGCTGCCGATCCGTTCGAACATTCCTTCCTGCAAAACCCGGAGGATCTTGGCCTGAGTGGTTAGGGCCATATCGCCCACTTCGTCGAGAAGAATCGTGCCTTGGTTGCATTGTTCGAATTTTCCAATTCTCCTCTTATGGGCACCGGTGAAAGCTCCTTTTTCATAGCCGAAAAGCTCGCTTTCCAGCAAGGTTTCCGGAATGGCGGCGCAGTTGACCGCCAGAAAGGGACCATCCTTTCTTCGGCTATGCTGATAAATGGCCCGGGCGACCAGTTCTTTCCCGGTCCCACTTTCCCCCCGGATCAGCACGGTGACATCACTTTCCGCCACTTGGCCGATCATCTTGTATACTTCCTGCATGGCTTTGCACTTGCCAATGATTTGGTCCGAGTCTTCTTGGGCAGTTGCCAGGGCTGGGATGGCCACCGCCCTCTTCATCAATTTTCCCGCCTCTAACCCCCGGTTTATCAACTCGAAGATTTCTTCCAGTTCGAACGGTTTGAGGATGTAGTCGAACGCTCCCAAACGCATGGCTTCGATCGCCGTCTCCGTTGTTCCAAAGGCAGTCATGATGATGACCGGCATCTTTGGGAAATTCTTTTTCAGTTCTTTCAAGACTGCGAGGCCCGTCAAGTCCGGCATGCGGTTGTCCAGGAGGACGAGATCACAGTCCCCTTTGATACCCTCCAATGCCTCTCTTCCGTTGTGATAGGTAAAGACCTGATACCCTTTGAGGATCAAGGTTCTCCTCAGAAAATGACAGAGACTCAGGTCATCGTCGACAATCGCTATTTTTTCCATGGTTCCTCCTTTGAGAGGGGGAGGGAGAGGAGGAAGGAAGTTCCCTTCCCGGCCTCACTCTCCATCGCGATGTGGCCGTTGTGCTTTTGTACGATGGCATAGGCGATGGAAAGACCCAGGCCCGTTCCTCCCTCTTTGGTCGTGAAGAACGGATCGAAGAGATGGGCCCGATCCTCCTCCCGAATGCCGGGCCCCGTATCCTGGACCACGAGCTGGAGGAACTTCTCCTGGGTTTCGGAGTCAGCCTTGACCGTCGAACGCACCCCGAGGGTTCCTCCATTCGGCATGGCCTCGATCGCGTTCAACAGGAGATTCAACAGGACCTGCTCCAGCTGCTTGGAATCCCCCTGCACCAACGGCAGATCCGGGGAGAGGGAGACGTCCAATCGGATTTCGTTACTTTTGATCGTCGTCATCAAGAGGTTCAGGGTGTCGAGAACGAGCCGGTAGAGGTTGACCGATTGAAGTTGGGGCTCTTCGGGCCTGGCAAAGGTGAGGAAGCGAACCACAATTTCATTCACACGATCGATCTCCTTGCGGATGATGCGGAAGTCTTCCTGCTGGTTCTCGTCCAGGTCCATTTCCTTCTCCAGGGTTTGAATGAACAGCTTGATGGACGTGAGGGGGTTGCGAATCTCGTGCGCGACCCCCGCAGAAAGCTGTCCCAGGGCGGCCATCTTTTCCGACCGGATCAACTGTTCCTGCCTCTGCTTAAGCATGTAATAGGCCTTTTCTAACTCGGTGTTGGAGGCTCTCACTTTTCCCTCCAATTCCCCATAGGCTTTTTGCAGTTTGGCCGCCATCTTGGTGAACCCTTCCATAAGGGTTCCGATCTCGTCCCTGCGGTCCATAACGATGGCTTCCTGGAATCGCCCCTCGGCAAAAGAGGCCACTTTTTCGCTCAAGAGTTTGATGGGCTGAGTCACCGTTCCAATGGCCCAATAGGCTACGAACAGAATGGCGAAGGTGGAGACGACGAAGATCAGCAGGGCTCTTCGGGTTAAAACATGGATCTGCTCAAAGGCCTCCTGCACATCTTGCTCAGCGATGAGGTAGCACTGGAAGCCCTCGATCCACTTCCATGACCCTAAGACTTCGTTTCCCTGACGATCGACATAAACCGCGGTATATGTGGGCTGGAATAAGAAATTTTCAAAATAAGGAACGCGGGAGACCCCTTTGCCGGTAAGTTCGGATAGCCGTTCGTGCAGAATAATTTCTCCCCGGAGATTCGCGAGGAAGAGTTTCCCGGTTTTCCCAAAATGAGACTCGAAAAGTAATCTGGCGATATAGTCCATTTCCACGAGTTCTTTGAGGACGCCTACAGATCTTCCCTCCCGGTCTTTAATCAAAAGGGAGATAATAAAAATAGGCGGGGAAGAGTTGGAGGGAAGCATGGGGGGAGAGGTGTAAAGGCCTTTCTCTAAGGCTTTTTGAAACCACTCTTCTTTTCCGACGGCCTTTCGGGAAGGGAACGGGGCAACCACTTTTCCTTTCAAATCCACCACCTGAAGTTCCCGGTAAGACTGGTGCAGGTCTTTCATGAACTTCAAAAAAGTCGCTATTTTTTTTGGATTCAGCGATCTGATTTCCTCGCTTTCGGTGAGGGTCTTGCCATCCCGGACTCTTTCCAGGAGCCACTGCTCAACGGCTGTCTCTTTTATCTCTACCAGGTTTTGCAGATGCAGGATGGTGTTCTGCTCGATCATTCCTCTGCTCATCGATAGCGAAAAAAAGGTTAACACTCCAAAAGGAATGAGGAAGATGGCCAGGAAAAGGAGTATCGATTTCTTGCGGAGGTTGAGATTCTTCATACCCTACTCACGAAAAGAATATGACTTCACCGTTTTTCCTCCGGGGGCAGATCAAAGTCCATGTTGGACCTTCCTTTCCATCCGGCTGATCCTTGATGGCTGTGGGTGGCGAATAAGCAATTCCGAATTGCTGTTCAAATTAGATTACCTCTCTAAGTGTACCCAGAAAATTACCATAAAACGATACTGGCAATCAAGGTTCGAACAATCCAGCCACCACTCTCCACCCCCGACCTTCTCAAGACCCCGATGCAAAATTAACCCCTCCTGAGCCGCTAATGTTGAGGCCATTCTAGCGGCCGAATATGCCGCACTCTTCCTGAATGCCGCCAGACGACCCGTCTTCTCCTTTGAGTCGGTGTACACCAGCGATGAAAGGCTGGTGATGCAACAGGCGCGCGATGAGGTACTCAAGGAGTATCGTCAGGCGGGGCTGGTGCGGTCTAAGGATTTTAAGGAACCGGAAGATCACATCGCCATTGAACTGGAGTTCATGGCGTATCTTTGCCGCAAAGCAGCCGTATCTTTTCAAGCCGAGGCCCTGGCCACCTCTCTTGAGTATCTTACGAAACAAAAGGAATTCCTCGAAAAGCATTTGCTGGTCTGGGTGCCCAGCTTCTGCAAGGATTTGGAACAGGCCGCCGAAGCCGGTTTCTACAAAGGAATCGCCCAGCTCACCGCCGAGTTTATAAATGCCGAGCAAGAAACGATCGCAGCGTTGATCGATGAATTTTAAGAGCAATGAGGGGAGCGAATATTTCGACCCGTCACGCCCCAGGATTGTTTTTGAGAGACCCGCATCATTCAGGCGGGGGCGGGCCCAGATCCGTATTGGCCTGCTGCAGTAGATGCTCCCAATCGGCGGGCAGAAGGATGTGGACGCTCACAGTCTTCCGGCCCTGGGCACCCTGCATCCAGTAGGCCTGGGTCGGGTGCCTTCCCCCTGTCACAACAAGCATTAGGTTCCGAGCCTTGCGCGTGATCGGCCAAGGATCCGCCAGGGTCTGCGGATCGATCCCGCTCTCCGTGATGTAGTTAAGCATGCCTGTCCGTTTGAGCTTGGAGAACGGGATTCTGGAATTCTCCCAGAGAAACTCCTTGATCTTTTCCTTCGTCCAGCCCAGATTCGCCAGTTGGCGGGCGGCGATCGAGGAAAGGAGCAGGATCCCCGGCGCTCCCTCATCGTATCCTTTCAAACCATTCACATTCGGGGCCTCCAGGTAGGCGGCGATGCGGTAGAGGCTCCCCAGCGCCTCCTCCTCCGGCGTCTCTTTCCCCGTGCCGCGTCGCGTGATGTTCGTGGCGCTCGAAACGGTATAGAGAGCCAGGGAGTTCGCGCTGCGAGGGGCGCCGAAATACTCTACGCTCAGTGGCTCCCAGCCGGGAGGGAGACCCTCTTCATCTTCGGCGAAGACAGCATTCGTGTACCGCATCCCCCCAAACTGCGACATGGTTCCCACTCCGGGCACGGCCCCGCCCACGTTTTGCAAAAGCAGCCGCAGAGCCCGCCCGATTAAGCCCCCGGCGGGATGGCGCGCATCCGGTCCCAGCAGGCCGAAGCCTGAGCTGAGACGGATCTGTTTGGCCACGGGGCCATTGACGATCACAGCCGGATAAACGCTGGAGGAGGTCGCTTGCCAAGACTGGTGCGCAAGGCCGGGGTCGAGCAAAGCCTCAACTGCCGCGATCAGCACGGGCAGGTATTCCGGCCGGCCTCCGGCCATGCCGAGGGCAACCGCCAACGTCCTGACCGTCGCCATTCGGCCCTGGGGGAGGATCTTGCCGATTCGGGTATCCGGAAGAAGATCTGTCCCTCGCATGATCCACTTTACCCGCTCCTCTGTCGGGGGCAGAAGAGGAAGGCCGTCCCCCCATCGTTTCGCCAGGAAGAGCTGATTCATCCGGACGAAATTCTCCTCGTAATCTTTCCCCCGGATTTCAACGGCGGGCGGATCGATGCTTTTCACTTCTTTGACCGTGGACTCCCACCGGGTCAGCCCCTGGATGAACTGATCGATATTCTGCTGGATGGGGGCCAGGTCGCTGCCCACCAGGAACAAGCCCACAGGAAAGATCACCATCGCTACTTCAGGGGAGAAACCGAAACCGGCGATGGCGTTCTTCGTGACCCCCGTGAACTCCCGGCGCTGGACGACCACGGTCGGAATTCCCCTTTTCTCCATCCTTGCAGCCGACCGGCCGCAGGCCGTGCAGCAGGCGCCTCAACTGGCATTGCCGATAATGACCGCGTGAGCACCCGCCCGGGCCACAAGTCCGGCGGCCTTCTCGCTGTCGATCCCCTCGTTGCCCATCGGGAATTCCGTGTAGGGGATGAATTTGGCTGTCGGGAAAAGTTCCTGCAGGAGCCGGCGGACCTCCGGCAAGACCCGGTGGGCCTGCCAGGTATCGTTCGACAGCTCGCAGATAACCTTGCCTTCCAGCGTATCCAGCCGGGCAGCGTGAACCTCCGTGATCTCCATGGCGCCGGTAGGATCATAGACCTTGAGGATAGAGTGGTCGTCGGTCAAGGCTTTCGGGTCGGATATTTGGACAAAATCATTGGCCATGAATCCTTTCCTCCCATCTGCACACCCCTTCGTCCAAGAGGGTTTCATTACTTCTTACATAATAACCAAAAAGCCGATGATATTCGAAGAACGTCTTATTGCGTAGCACTCACTTGCTTAATCAGGGTCAATTTGCCCTTGACTACCTTGAAAATGACCATCGGCTTTTCAACGGAGCCATCGCGCTTCAAGGTCATCTTGCCTCCATAGACACTGTCAAAGGTCGGATCGAGCCAAATGGCTTCTTCCAGCTCGCCGCCATTGAGCGGGTTGCCTCCCTTTTTTACGACGCGTCGGATCAGCTCCGCAAAAATGTTCTTCACCGCATCGTAGTAATTGGCGGAATAGAAGTCGGTCGGCTCCTTCCATTTGGTTTCAAAATCTTTGACAAAAGCCTGGGTCAAAGGGTACGAACTTGTCCGGTCATAGAACTCCACACAGGTAAAAATGTTTTCACTGGTGTCGCCGGCGATGGTCTGCAAATCAGCGGTCCACTCCGGGACCGATATGGGACAGGTCAAGCCGATTTCTCTCGCGCCCTTGACGGCATATCCGATATCGGCACCCGTAGAGAGATTGACAATGGCATCCGGCTTTCCCGCCCGGATACGCGTTAGATAGGCGCTGAAATCAGTCAACCCCGGCTGGTGGGGCTCCTCGGCGACAATCGTACCCCCCCACTTGGTCCACATCGGTATCACGGTAGTTTTCATCGGGATCTCACCGGATGGATCGGAGAGATACATCAACCCGAGCCTGCGCGCTCCGCTGTCCCAAAGATACTTCAGCATTGCCGGAAGCATCTGCTGCTGGGACAAGCGGATGGTGTGCAAAAAAGGCTTATCCACCAGCTTGGGACTCCACGCCCCGCCGTTGATCATCAGGACCTTGGCCTTCTCGCAAATCGGCTGACTCGCCAAAGAGGTCACACTGAAAGAAGCCAATACCGCCGGGATCTTGTCCACGCTGATCATCTTGCGAAGGCCGGTGACGCACAAATTTACGTCCACATTCTTGAAGTCCGTAATGATCAGATTCATCTGGTATCCGGCCACACCCCCGGCCCCGTTGATTTGATCGATTGCGGTCAGAGCACCGCGGCTCATGACTCGGCCGTAATAAGCCTGCGGACCGGTCATGGGCCAGAACGCCCCAATCGGAAACTCTTTGGCGCCCGCCGGGTATGCCGGCAGACAACATGCCAGCACGGCCACACCAACCATCAAGAATTTTACCTGCTTCATAACCCTCCTCCTTTCTGATTTTTCAGACGACATTATAATATTCCCCGATCGGTACTTCGATCTGCTTACGTTACCCCTCCGCACTCCAATATTCTACCCCCATCCACGGTTGCTCCTAGACAGGGATCGATGATACCCTAATGGAAAACGATATGCAATCATCCGGTCCCTCCTGGATTCGATCAAAAAAGATCCCACCATTCGTTTCGCTCCAGAAGCTTTGCTCCGGTCTCTTCTAAAATAATATGCCCGGCCTTCATCACATAGACTCGTTGGCTCAGCTTAAAGGCCACCTTTACGTTCTGCTCCACGAGGATGACGGCGGTTCCGAGGCGGCTGTTGATCTCCTGAATAATCTTGGCCACATTCTGGAAGGCGACGGGTGACAATCCGCTGGACGGTTCGTCCAGCATGAGCAGTTTCGGCCTCCGCAGCAGGCCCATCCCGATCCCCAACATCCGTCTTTCCCCGCCGCTCAGGGTGCCGGCCAATTGGTTCTTACGGTTGCCCAATACGGGGAAAAACGTATAGACCTCGTTAAGTCTGGGGGCAAAATTTGACGGGTCTTTCATCGTGAAAAAGCTCATTTCCAGATTATCTATGACCGTGAGGTCATTAAATAAAAAATTTTCCTGCGGTAGGTGGTAGATCCCCACGTCCAGTTTGGCGGCCGGCGACTCGAACGTGACATCCTGGTTCATGAAGAGTACCTGCCCGCGGTGCGGTGTTAATAACCCGAAAATGGACCTGAGGGCAGTACTTTTGCCGGCACCATTGTGGCCGATGAGACCAACAATCTCCCCCTCGAGGATGGACAAAGCGATATCATATAAAATTTGCTTTTTCCCATATCCGGCCTCAAGGTTTTTTACCTCAAGCAGCATACGCCGACCTTTCTCTTCCGTCCTGAACTGAACCAAACGTATTTCGTTTTGCGGCAATTCTCTAAGGCCTGATACCCGATCAGACTTTCATACTTTTGCCCCCCACCCTAACCCTCCCCCTCGGAGGGGGGAGGGTAGGGTGGGGGTGATGTCTTTGGAGGTTTTTTAAGCAACGTTTAGGTAAATTAATTGTATAGGAAATTCCTTTTTTGGACACGGATGAATACAGATTATCCGGATAAACGAAAAAAATAATTATCTGTTGTTATCTGCGAAAATCTGCGTCCTATTAAATTTTATTTCGTTTGTATTAATCAATTCCAAAGTACACTTCCGCCAGCTTGGGATCGGCCATAAGCGCAGACGGTTCACCGTACGCCAGGACCTTGCCTTCACTCATAAAGTACGCTTCTTCCACCAGCCCCCTGACCACGTCCAAATTATGCTCAATCAGAAGAATTGTCTTACGTCCTTGTTGCGCTATGGACCTTATTAGTTTAATGATCCTTTCCACCGATTCCAGGTCAAGGGCGGACGTCGGCTCATCCAGAAGCAACACCGGACATTCCGTCGCCATTAACCGCGCAATGGCCACCAATTTTTGTTCCGCGGTAGACAAACTGCCGGCTAAGTGGCCTGCTTTATCGACCAACCCCACCATTTTCAGGTACCCTAATGCTCTTATGTAATTCTCCCGTTCTTCCCGGGCCACACGCCAGGGCGAAAAAAACAGCGCCAGGATCTTTTCACCGCTCTGCTTTGGACGGGCAACCCGTACGTTGTCCAGTACCGTCATGTCCTTAAAGGTGCGGATATCCTGCCACGAACGTGCCAATCCATCGCTGATAAGTTTGTACGGTGCCCTGCCGGTGATCTCTTTACCGTGAATGTAGACCTTTCCGCCGTCGGCATCCAAAAACCCGGTGATCAGGTTAAAGATGGTCGTCTTGCCGCACCCGTTGGGACCGATCAAACCGGTTATCTTTCCCGATGACAATGTGAGCGAGGCATCATTCACCGCCCGCAGTCCGCCAAAAGATTTTGAGAGTCCCTTTATTTCTAAAACTTGAGGGATGACTTGCTTTTCCTCAGGCGAAGACATTTTGCCCCCATCGTTTGTATCTCCTTCAACCGTCAAATCGGTCGGGACTTGAACCTCTTTCGTTTGGGCGGCATACTCCGGCAAAATTCCTTGGGGACGGAAGATCATCATCAACATCAAGATTAAGCCGTAAAAAATTTCGCGGAGAACATCCACGATGCCTGCCGTGCCCGGCAGAAAACGCAAGACCTCCGGTAAACCCACCAGAATGGCCGCTCCAACCAGGGGTCCCCAAAAATTCGCCTCTCCTCCAAGAATAACCATAACGATGATAAATATGGAAATCTCGACGCTGAACGAGCCTGGACTTATGAAGGTAATAAAATACGCCAGGCTGCTTCCCGCGACGGCGGCAATTCCCCCGCCCAGGGCGAACACCAGGACCTTGAACCGAAGGGTGTTTTTCCCCAAGGCCCGGCAGGCACTTTCATCTTCACGGATGGCTTTGAGCACCCGGCCAAAAGGCGAGCGGACTAGCCGCCAGACAATAGAAAAACATATGACAGCCGTAACCAGGGCGAGGGGGAGAAACTTAAATGGGGTGTTAAACTCAAATCCAAACAGCGTCGGAAAAGGTATATTGGGAATACCTCCTTGCCCCTCGGTGATCCTTCGCGCCGTCAGCATGAATTCATAGGCCACCATCTGGAAGCCGACCGTAAATACGATGAGATACTCATCCCGCACCCGTAAGGACGGGATGGCCAGCAAGGCGCCGACGATAGTCGCCAGCAGGAACCCGGCAGCCGTTCCGACGAGGAAATTGTATCCCAGATGTACGCTGATCAGGGCCGCAGTATAAGCACCAATCGCGCTGAAGACCGCATGTCCCATCGAGATGACGCCGACATAGCCCATGATGAGGTTCAGGGATTGGACCCAGACCGCGTAAATGAGAATAAATACTAAAATGTTGAGGATGTAATCCATGATTCGCTATTGTCGTGGCTTGGAAGTTCGCCTCATAATTCATAGCACCTCAGAAGGCTCGGGGGGCAGGGCGCCGCGCGAAACACGAAACTACCCTCGCCTAAAACCGAGGAGCCCCTCGGGCCGAATAACGATGACAACGAATAAAATGGCAAAGGCGATCATTGTTTTATACTCTCCGGGCAGTACGAGCATGCCGAGGCTTTCTGCAAGCCCGAGAATGAAGCCGGCCAGCGCATGTCCCGGTATGCTGGTCACACCTCCGAGGAAGACAGCCGTAAAGGACATAAAGAAAGGAAGGATCCCCATGGTCGGATAGGCCACGTTCTTGGCGGTAAACAGAAACGCCGCCGCCCCGAACAAACCGGACCCAATCCCAAAAACAAGCAGGTATAATCGGTCTATATTTAAACCCACATTCCTGGCCATCTCCGCGTTGCTGCCCACCGCCCGGATGGCCTTTCCATACCTCGATTTGGCCAGGAACAAGAGCAGCAACCCGATCATCGCCCAGCTCACGATCACCATGGTCAGGTCGGCTACACTGAAAAAGGCCTCGCCGATGGACAGCACCTTCGTCGGAAACCCCAAAAGGCGTCGGGGACTGGAGGTAAAGGCGAAAAGAAGGATGGCGACTCCTGCCGTCCCAAAGCCCAGGGACGCGAGAAACGTGGTTGCCTGTGTGGCTCCAGCCATTCTCAGGCGTCGGTAAAGGAAGGCATCAATGCCGCAGCCTAGAAGCACCGCGGCCGCAACCGCCGCGAAAAATCCGAAGAAATAGGGCAGGTGAGCCTCTGCGGTCATGATAACGGCCGCATAACCGGCAACCGAAAAAACCAAATGATGCGCAAAATGAAATATATGGGTTGTCCTATAGATAACCCCCCAGGTCACGCCCGCGAGGGCGTAGAAGCTCGCGGTGATAAGGCCGTTAACGAATAGTTGAATGATCAAGACCTTCATCCGCTCTCCCTCAACTTGCCATACCGGACGAAATGACCGACTGCGGATAAACAGTGGGAAGGGTGGAAGAAAAGGGGGACCCCGGCCCGTTCGAGGCACTGGAAAGCCTGGCGGGCCATGTTTCCCACAGGCCAGCAGACGATTAAGGGTTTGGGCATAGAGGGCACGAGGGCGGCGATCCGCTCGGCCACGCGCAGGGTCCTGTCAGAAGTTGATACGGTGAAGTTGATGATCAAAACATCGAAATTTTCATCCTCGGAAAAGACCTTAAGGTAGCGGGAAATGGCCTCCGGATCGTTCATGAACTGGGTCGTGATGTCCATGGGGTTGGCGATGGAAGCCACTGCCGGGGCTATATCCTGAAGCTGATCCCGGGTGCGTGCGGACGGGCGAGGAAGAGAGAGCCGGTAATCCGCAGCGAGATCGGCCAGCAGAGCCCCGCTCCCGCCCGAAGATGAGAGAATGGCTACGCGATTACCCGCCGGGGGTTTGTACCGGGAGAGGAGATGGGCCACTTCCAGAAGCTCATCGATATCAAAAACCCGGATGACCCCTCTTTGCCTGAAGAACCCGTCATATATGGCATCGGCACCGGACATGGCGCCGGTATGCGAAGCCGCTGCCTCCCGCCCTTTCTCCGACCGGCCCAATTTGAGAGCGACGATGGGCTTCCCCGCCTGGAAGGCGATCTCGGCGGCGCGGGAAAATTTTTTCGGGTCTTTCAAACTCTCCAGTAAGAGAGCGATGGATCGAGTCCGGCCGTCTTGAATGAAGTGTTCTACGAAATCTGAAACTTCCAGGTCGAGCTCGTTGCCGGAGGAAATGAAAAAGCTCAAGCCGATGGAGCGGTCATGGGCCCGGGTCAAGATACAGTTGCCGATCCCGCCGCTCTGAGTGATGAGCCCGACGGCGCCCCGGATCAAGGATTCAATCTCCAATCCGCTCGTGAACGAGGAAGCGACGTGATCATGCGTGTTGATGATGCCGATGCAATTGGGGCCCACGACCCGGATTCCCACCTGTCTGACGAATTTGCGAAGCTCCTCCTGCTCCTTCCTGCCTTCTTCCCCCATTTCGGCATACCCCGCACTGAAGAGAATAACAAATGGAACGCTTTTGGCGGCGCACCCTTTGATGGTCTCGATAACGAGCTGCCGCGGAATTCCGATCAGGGCCAGATCCACAGGTTCGGGGATGTCGGTTAGCGCGGGGAAACAAGAGAGCCCGGCGATCTCTTTGTATTTTGGGTTCACCGGGAAGATCTTCCCGGTGTACCCATGATGACGCAAAAAGCGGATGGGCAATCCGCCGATGCGCGTCGGGTCGTCGGAGGCGCCGATGATGGCGATGGTCCGGGGGTTGAACAAGGCATCCATTGATGGTGATTGCAGGAGACTCATCAGGGTAACAAATCGCAAGTCGTGAGTCGCAAGTCGCAAGGCGCCAGGCGTAATCATGCCTTTTCTCTTCTTTGATTTACCCCTTACGCCTCACGCCTTACTCCTTACGTTTTTCAGTTTGGATTCTTGATCATTTAATCCACCCCTGCTTTTAAAGTCAAGGAGAAAATAGGAATAAAAGCTGCAAGCTTATGCCTGGCAGATGCGTTTATCACCAATGATGGCCGTCTCCGACCTCCCAAGGTGGAAGGCCTGGCCAATTCTGTCCCTGCTGATTTCCTGCGATGAGGGAAGTGGCATAATACAATGGCATGAAAGCTTTATCCCCGAATATCCACGAAAATCCGGGTCCCAAATCATTATCTCTGCTCGGTCCTCATCCCGGTCCATTTTCTTTAACTTTAGGCACTTTAGAGCACTTTAGGCATTCTAGGCACTCATCTCACTTTAGACATTTTTGGTACTTGCAGTTTGGGGCTTGACATTTTTTCTCGATCTGGTAGTATTCGCTCTCAAAGCCAGACTTTGCCAAAGTTCCGTCCACCATAAACCCTTGGGGTGGCGTATGACGCTTGGATGTCTAAATCCCGTTTCTCTTCTCGAACTCTCCTCGATTCGGATCATTAGACTTTATGGGGAGAAGATTGAAAACCCCGGGGATTTGAAGTTGGGTTCGAAACCAGGTGCCGTTGAAAAGAAGTTGTTTTGGAACGAACGAGCCGCTTGATATTGAGAGTGAAGGGGAAGAGAAAATACTTTATTCCAATTGCCTGATCCCGCCCCTCTATGGCCCCAATCCTCATTATTTCCCCGCCCATGGGACGGCCATTAATTTATTCATAACCCGGCAGCGTTCTGCCGGGAGTCATCGAGTCCAAAAAAAGGAAGAAGGAGGAATGCATCCTGCTGATTCCTATTCGCATTCATGCCCGCCGACAGGACGGGCTATGATGGGGGAGTCCTTTATAAACGTTGCCGAATCCACCATCACCAACAGCGGGAGTCGCGGTTGGTGGAAAAAGCGTAGCGGGATTATCCGGGATTGCCGACTCAAATCCTTCGCTCGGCTGATCCGGTGTCGCGCGCAGCAAGGGCCACGCACGGCAGAACCGACACCATCGAGAACCATTCCGGCGCCGTGCCGGAGTCATTTGGGGACCTCACTCCCCAAAATTACACTCGAAGGAGGGAAGAGATGTTCAAGGCAAGAGCAGGTTACAGCTTTGCGGTATTGGTAGCGGCCGTTGCCGCCGTCTTCGCCTTTTCGGCGATCGATTCGGCTTACGCAGCGGAGCGCAAGTCGATCCGCTGGGCCACGTCCACCCCGGGTTCTTACGGCTACAAGGTCGCGGCCCAGATGGTCAGTGTGTTAGAGAACGCGCTCGGCGGCGAATATGCCGTCACGGTCAACCCGTATCCGTCGCCTACCGTTGGCATGAAGGCATTGATGAATGGGGAAGCGGAGATCACCTACACGGCCGACGTGGGGATTACCCAATTCATTAATAAGGAGGGCGCCTTCAAGGACTACACTCCTACCAAGCCGACGATCGTGCACACCTGGTATGCGTACCCGATGGAATCGTTTATGGCCGTGATTGCCTCGAAGGGTGGTCAGTACAAATCATTGCGCGACTTCAGCGGCAAGCCGGTATTCTTCACTCCCGCTGGCTTCATGAACTGGCTGAATTTCATGCGCATCTTCAAGGCGCTCGACTACCAGTTCAAACACGTCCAGATCAGCGACGCAGCCCAGGCTGACGCGCTTCAGGCCGGCACCATCGCCGGCGCTGTCTGCTATACGACCGCGGGCAGGTCGCTCCCATCCTATTGGCGCGAGACAGAGCTGCGCATTGAAATCAAGGTGATCAATCCCAGTCCGGATGAAATCAAGAGGCTGACGGCGGCGAACCTCGCTCCCGTGGAGATCGACCCAAAGCAGGTATTCAGCAAGGATGTCGGCGTGAAGACGATCCTGGGCGTACCTCTCCTGTTCGGCTACAACGTGCGTGCGGATATGCCCGAGGAGGTCGTCTACAAGATGCTGAACAAGTTCTACGCTGAGCGCGATAGCCTCGCCAAGGCCGATCCGGGCTTCACCCCCTTGGCGCGCGACTTCACGGGCATGCAGGCAAGGGGCATCAATGCCAATCCAACCCTTCCGGTGCATCCGGGGCTGGCGAAGTTCCTGAAAGAGAAGAAGGCCTGGAACGATAAGTGGATCATCAGCAAATGATCTCTCCAATAAACCGCATCCCTGGTGCATTATTCTCCCCCCCACCCTAACCCTCCCCCTTGAGGGGGGAGGGAAGGGGAGGGGGTGATCTCCAGCGAATATTCTTTGGCAA
>Ga0315282_10002015_pt1 | contig 37933 bp, 24 predicted proteins | sample YL17G07_20_MG_FD_203693 | JGI IMG/M metagenome (GOLD analysis project Ga0315282, IMG submission 203693) | Sediment microbial communities from Yellowstone Lake, YNP, Wyoming, USA - YL17G07_20 | ecosystem: Environmental > Aquatic > Freshwater > Lake > Sediment | place: USA: Wyoming | collected... | reverse complement strand
AAAGCGAAGATACTCCGCGGGGGTCACTCCAAAAAAGGAATAGTGAGTAGCCAAGGGCGGCTGTTGGTACAATGAATGGGATGTCGGAGAACGTGTCAAGGACATTTAGCCATTTTGATTTTCCACGAGTGATGATCCATGCCATAGGGATTCCAGTTACGATGTCTAAAGCGGAGACGAACAAGGCTACTGTGAAGGAGTTTTCAATTGCGCTCAGTGCGCGGGCCATGAGTTGTGGTTGGTTCAGAACTTGTTGCATTGTGTTCCATTTGATTATTATTCCGAGTATTGGCGGCAACAGTATTAATGCAAAGAATATTGTCACTGCGGTTAAGTATACTCCATATCTAACAGACTTTTTTGATGAAAGCCTATCCAAAGCTTCTGTGATTTTATGTTTAAGCAACTGTTTTTCCGCCTAGGTTCCACTTCTACAACTTTAAATTTTGTTTCTTTTCTCATTCGTGTTTTTAGCTGATAAATTTTCCTTATCAGAAGGTGTCAGTTCGCCCGTCGAGTCATATCACTGCCTAGGCTCTATTGACTCTCTACCTCATCATCCAACAGAAAAGAAGCCTAAACAAAACTTAAGGCTTTTGCAACATAGACTTGTTTTATGAAGTTTTTGTCGGGTAATTTAGAGTGAAACAAAATATATGAGAAGTAGGAATATTCCCGTTAAAATCAAAATTAGTCCCAAACGTATAAAACCTTTCGGCTTCCACGCATCTCTTCTGAATATTTCTGATGGTCCTATAACTTCCTTGCCAATTGCACTTGCGGCTGCAGCCAACATTGCTGCCCTTTGGCTCCCGCGACTTATTCCGCCTGAACCAAGAAAAAATAGGGCACCTATAATAATGAAGATTATTCCTTCTAGAAATGAGGCATCTGTAGGTGAAATGCGTGGATGCGAAGAGAAAAGCCAAAAGTTAACGATGTAAGTGGCGTATGCAAGTACTAATGAAACACTGATTAAAAGTATAATATTTCGTAGAGCTTTTTTGTTCATGTTGTCCACATTAAAGGATGGAATTTTATGTGTATAAATCTTCTTGCAGATTATGCAAACTTTAAAGCTTAAACATAATATTACTCGATGGTTAAAGGTGAAATTTATGGATGTTTTGGAAACCATTAAGGGAAGGAGGAGCATAAGAGCCTTTAAAAGCCAAAGTGTTTCAGCAGAAATTATCAAAAAACTTGTTGATGCAGCGCGGTGGGCGCCATCTGCTGGAAACATTCAGCCATGGGAATTCATAATCGCCCGAAAACCAGAAATAAAAAGAAGACTTTCGGAAGCAGCTCTTGGTGAAACTTTCATTGAAGAGGCTCCTGTCGTAATAGTTGTTTGTGCAAACGAGAATCGCTCTTCTCAAGGATATGGCATACGTGGCAAAACCTTGTATTGTATACAGGACACGGCCGCTGCCATACAAAACATTCACTTGGCTGCCTACTCACTTGGGTTAGGCACATGCTGGATTGGCGCATTCAGGGAGGAAGAGGCAAGGGAAATCTTAAATATTCCCCATGGAGTGAGACCAGTAGCCATAGTTCCCGTGGGTTATCCGGCTGAGGCTCCTTCACCACCAAGTAGAAGGCCTATAAGTCAAATAGTTCATTACGAAACCTTTTAGGTGAAGTTTCCATGAAGATATGTAGTTATTGCCTGAGCGAACTTACATGGCCTGATGTTAGATTTCCTAACAGAGCATGAAGTGGCTGTTGTGCCTGTTGGAAGCTGCGGGCATCATGGTCCCAAATCGCCCATTGACGAAGACCTCGAAAGAGAAAGGCGAAACTGCTTGGAAGTTGGCTATAGAAAGACTTGCAGATTTAATTACAGAGCTTAGCCAAATGCAACTTTAAGGGTGGATTGTTTGCACTTTCTTGAACAATTTCGTGTTAACAATAAAACTTTTATATTTAAATCACTGGTACCTTTCTTGGGTGAACCTTGACGCTTTTTTCTACGTTTCGTGTGCGAGTCATTCCAACAGTGTTGATAATGCTTCTTCTTTTGTTGTCTTTTCCCTTTTTTGGCTGTGGTTCAGTTGAGCTTGAAGTAGCAGCATCCTCAAGTGTCATTTGGGTGCCTGGGAATTATTCGACTATAAGGGAAGCTATTGATGCTGCAAGTCTAGGCGACACCATCTTGGTCAGCGCGGGAACATACAATGAATATGTGCAAGTGAACAAGAGTCTAAGCATAATTGGGGAAGGACCAACTAACACCACAGTATGCAGTGTAACTAGTGTCTTTGAAATACGGGCTGACAACGTTACAATTAGCGGTTTCACATTAGATTGTGGATGGTTCGGATCTTGTGTAGAACTGGTTGATTCCCATGGATGCAACATAAGCAACAACCTCATGTACGGAGGTCAAGCCACAGTTTCCCTTTACAGATCAAGCACTAACATTGTCGCTTACAACGACATCTTTCCACAAACAAATGGGGTGGGAATACACTTACTTGGTAGTTCCGATAACAACGTTATACGCTCAAACTACATCATAAGGGCAAGTGTCGGAATTTTCCTGAACTGGGGTGACAACAATACTGTTATAGAAAACAAGGTTATGGAGTGCCACCAAGGCTTACGTATAAGCAGTAGCAATCATAACATGGCAAGAGGGAATAGCTTTGAGAACAATGATGGAGGGATCAATCTCTGGGAGGGGGCGGGCAATCGTGTTTATCACAACAATCTGATTAACAATCCAAGCAGAGTGGAGGACACTGGTGATAATTTATGGGATAATGGTGCAGAAGGGAACTATTGGGATGATTACAACGGAACGGATGTAGACGGTGACGGAATAGGCGACACTTACCTGCCATGGCGAGGCGTCGACCACTATCCCTTGATGAATCCCTACTGGAACCCAGCAGACATTAACCATGATTTGAAAGTTAACCTCAGCGACGCTGTTTTGGTGTGCAGTGCCTACGGCTCTAAACCCGAAATTGATAACTGGAACCCACACTGCGACATAATAGAACCGTACGGAAGAGTCAACCTTTACGACGCAGTAATAGTATGCGCAAACTATGGAAAAGAATTCGAAAATCTATAACGATACGTGAAGAAAGAATGAAACCAAAAACCTATGTTTTAACGGGCTGATGTTTGTTCTAACGTTTTCCGCATTCTATTCATTGCCTGTGAATACTGTGAACGGCCAAACTAACGAAGCAAAGCAAGAAGCATCGAACATTCATAATCTACGTAAAAGGCTACTACATAACGATACCATGATAAAAGCTTGGCAAAATGAAATTTTAATGTCACATCCATCGAGAAGTTTCACCTTTGTCTACCTTCATCTCGTTTTAAGCGGAAAATTTTTATGCGTTTAATGCGTAGTATTCCTTTGGGTGGACTCTGAGGCATACTTTCATGTTTGGAGGGAAGGGCGCCGCACCAACTTTGATAGTGCTATTTCTTTTGTTATCCTTACCCTTATTGGAACACGGTTCAATTGGGTTTGAAGGAGTTGCGGCTTCCAATGTTATCAGGGTTCCCCAGAATTACAAGACCATAAAGGAAGCCATTGATGCCGCAAATGCGGGGGATACGATTCTGGTTTCGTCGGGGACATACCCCGAATGGGACTTGCACATAAACAAGACGTTGTCGCTCGTCGGAGAAAATGCCACTACGACAATCATTGACGGAGACGGAGCTAGCGCCAATATACTCTCAATAGATGCGGATAACGTTAGCCTTAGCGGCTTCACCATTCAAAATTGCTCGCAATCAGGGGTTCGGCTACAGAATTCAGCAGGTTCCACAATTAGCGGCAACGCGATACTTCATTGTTACTACGGACTTGGCTTAAGCCAATCTAACTACAGCACAATCATTGATAACAACGTGTTAAACAATAGTTATTTGGGGATTGTGTTAAGTAGTTCGCGCTACAACATCATTAAAGATAACATAGTAGCATTCAACTACATGTTCGGTTTGGCATTCTGTGGTACTCCAAGTTCTTCCTTTAACATTGTAACGCACAATACCATAAAGTACACTCTTAGTCCTTTTTGGACGGGGGCAGGCTTCGAGTTAGATACCTATACTAGGGATAACATTGTCTATCATAACAACTTCATACATAATAGCCCAGACAATGCAATGGATGACGGGTATAACGTTTGGGATAATGGTTGCGAGGGCAACTATTGGAGCGACTATGATGGCGAAGACGCCAACGGGGATGGAATCGGTGATACGCCATACACCTGGTGGGTTGTGGATAACTATCCTTTGATGAATCCCTACTGGAACCCGGCAGACATTAACCATGATTTGAAAGTTAACCTAACCGATGCTGTTTTGGTGTGCAGCGCCTACGGCTCCAAACCCGAAACTGATAACTGGAACCCACACTGCGACATAATCGAACCGTACGGAAGAGTCAACCTATATGACGCCGTAATAGTATTGGCAAACTATGGGAAAAAATACGAAGACCAATATCAGTGAGTGGGAAATTGAAAACAGAAATCTCTTTCTTGATGGTGTTGATGCTCTTTGCATTAACGCTTTCTACCTTTACCATGTCAACCAACACGGTAAACGGCCAAGTTCAAGAAATGGATTATTGGGCGGTCATACTTTGTACAACTGGAATAGATGGCGGAACGAAAGGAGGACCAGGTGATGCAGCCTACGCATATCATGTTTTAAGCACTCACTATGCTTTCAACGATATCTACTATTTGCATTACAATACCACCATTCCTGAAGTTGATGCTTATGCGAATAGCACAAACTTTAGATGGGCAATTACAAACTGGCTGGCGAACAAAGCAGATTCCAACCCTAATTCCGAAGATATAATGTTCATTTACGTCATAGCCCATGGAGCAGGAATAGCTTACCGACCTCCAGATAGCATACCGCTTTGGGGAGATAATCTGACATTGTACAACGGTCACTATGATGAAAATAAAGACGAAATATATAGCTCTCTTAATGAGATTCAGGAAGAGCACGTAGTAAATGAATTCGGCAATCCCGTGGATGTCAATAATGACAGCAGAATACGGGGTTGGGTGGGTATCGATGAACTCCTAAGATTTCATGACTACTCACGCGACAATATGACTGATGATGAGCTTGCAAGCGATCTTAACACTCTGAATGGAAAATATAAGACGCTGATCTTTGCGACGCAACAGTGCATGGGCGGAGGCTTAATCGATGACTTAAGTGGTCCCAATAGGATAATTATGACGGCGATAGATGAAACTCACCTGGCCTATGCAGACTGGGATGGCGATGGGCTCAGCGAGTGGACCCAAGCCTTTTTTGATGCGCTACATGGGGAAGACACGTCGTATAATGCAGGTACAGGCAAGCTCATTCATGAAGGCGACTTAATTAACGCCGACTACAACAACGATGGAAATGTATCGATGCTGGAGATATTCAACTATACTTCCGAACATATGCATACTGTGGAAATAAATATTGGTTACCCTCAGACGGTTTGGCTGGATGATGATGGCAATCGTCTTCCAACGTACGTTAACGAGACTGATTGTGGAAATCATTGTGATAATGGAAGTTTGGCATGCAATACGTGGTTCCTCAGAAAACACTGCAATTTAACCGTGAAAACGTACACAACCTCAGGTTCCGAAGTCTCAGGCGTGAAAGTGTGGATAGACGGCAGCTTAGAGTACTCTCCAATCATTGCACATGATGTGACCGCTGAAACCCACAACATCACGGTTGAACCTACCATATACTTGAATGGTTATGAATACCGATTTTCCTTCTGGGAAGACGGCTCAACAAGTAACCCTAGAATGTTGCATATGCATGAAAACAAAACAATCACAGCATACTATTACGTTCATGCACAAGGCTGTCCTTTTGTTTCTATATGGAACGGTACTAAGTTTGTGATTGACAACAATCTTTTGGCTAATTCTGTAACAAGTGGTGGAGCCGAGGTCGAGGACTATTATAGACTGGAGCAAAACCTTGTTCCAATACGCGAGCATGATCACTCATCTTATTATGCTCTTTTGCTCAGTGAATTTCAGCAAGAACACTCCTACCTTGACCAAACAAAACTCATAGTGGCGGATCACGACTCCAACATTAAGGTAGCTGTGAGTCCATTTGGAGAGATACTCACGTATCAGAACCTCAACGCACCCGTGTCGGCTATTGACGATGAAAGCAACAACCACATTGAAGAAATACTCAATATAGATGGCTCCTATTACGAAGGCCACAACGGAAGCTACCTGCTCCTAAACTTTGGTGAGGTAGATGGTGAAAACGCCAAGCTCGTCATGAGAGCCGACAGACCTCCCACCAAATGGTCGATTCACATCCAAGTTTTAGACGCGGCTGAGAATTGGGTTGACGTGGTTGCAATCATCCCACGCACATACTGGGCGACCGAAATCATAGACCTATCCACCTACTTGCCAAACTTCACAACAGAATTTAAAGTTCGCCTGTATTTTACCGACAACCACAAAGTTGACTACGTCGGCCTCGACACAACCCCCCAAGCACAAATAACTGTCCAAAACGCCCAACTACTCTTAGCCTACCACTCCGAAAATGGAAAAGTAACAACCACACTACTAAACGACGATGACGTTTACGCAGAACTGACACCTGAACAGCAAATAATTCTGCTATTCAGCGCCACCAAACAAAGCGAGAAGCATCGAACATTCATAATCTACGTAAAAGGCTACTACATAACGATACCATGATAAAAGCTTGGCAAAATGAAATTTTAATATCTCGCTTTTACATTCTATTTATGAGGTCTAATTATTGAGATACGCTGTAATCGCTGAAGCTTACGAAAAAATCGAATCCACAACTAAAAGACTGGAAATGACAGACCTCCTAGTTGACCTTCTCAAAAATACACCGAAAGACATCATCGACAAAGTCGTATACCTAACTCAGGGCAAAATATACCCAGATTTTGTCAACCTTGAAATAGGCATAGCTGAAAAACTTGCAATAAAAGCTCTCGCCAGAGCTTCTGGAAGAAAGAAAACCGAAATCGAAGAAGATTTAACAAAAACCGGAGACATAGGTGGAACAGCTCAAAACTTTATTGCTAAAAAAAGACAAGCAACATTCTTTCAGCAACCCCTAACTGTTCAAAAAGTCTACGAAACCCTCGACAAAATGGCTAGGGCTTCGGGCTCGGGCACTGTAGACCTTAAAACTGCTCTTTTGGCTGGACTTTTGGCTGATGCAACTCCTAAAGAGGCCAAATACATCATGCGAACCGTTACTGGAAATCTGCGTTTAGGCATTGCTGACATGACGGTTCTCGACGCTTTAGCCATAGCCTATGGTGGCGGAAAAGAAGCCCGTGAACTCGTAGAACGAGCTTATAACATTTCTTCAGACCTTGGAAGAGTTGCAAAAAATGTGGCTGAAAAAGGATTGAAAGGAATTAAGAAGTTTCAAGTTTTAGTGGGTGAACCCATAAGACCTATGTTAGCTGAGAGGTTAGCCTCGCCTGAGGAAATTTTAGAAAAGCTTGGCGGAAGGTGCATAGCCGAATACAAATACGATGGCGAAAGGATACAAATCCACAAGAGAGGCGACGAAGTCGTTCTCTTTTCCAGACGTTTGGAAAATATTTCCAGTCAATACCCGGACGCCATTGGACTTATCCAAAAACATGCGAAAGCAAAAAACGCCATCTTAGAAGCTGAATGCGTCGCTATAGACACTGACACTGGTGAAATGAGGCCGTTCCAAGAGTTGATGCACCGCAGACGCAAGTACGGAATCCAAAAAGCCATGGAAGAGTATCCAGTCTCTTTATTCATGTTTGACGCCCTTTACGTTGATGACAAAGATCTAACGTTAGAACCCTACCCAGTTAGACGAAAAGCACTTGAAGAGGCCATAAAAGAAAGCGAAAGGGTGAACATTGCCAAATACTTAATCACAAACAGCGCGAAAGAATTAGAAAAATTCTTTCTAGAAGCCATCGAAAATGGTTGCGAAGGCCTAGTCTGCAAATCTATTGCAGAAGATTCAGTTTATCAAGCTGGAGCTAGAGGATGGCTATGGATAAAATATAAACGTGATTATAAAAGCGAGATGACAGACACTGTTGATTTGGTCGTCGTCGGAGCCTTCCACGGTAGAGGGAAACGAGCCGGAACCTATGGCGCCTTGCTTCTAGCAGCATACAATCCGGAGAAAGATGTTTTCGAGACTGTTACAAAATGCGGGACAGGTTTTACTGATGAAGATTTAGCCAAGCTACCGAAAATGTTGCAGAAGCATAAGATTAGTCATAAGCATCCTAGAGTGCAATCAATAATTGAGGCAGACGTTTGGTTTGAGCCAACAGTCGTAATAGAGATTCTCGGCGCAGAAATAACATTAAGCCCGATTCATGTATGTGCAATAGACGTTATCCGCAAGGGAAGCGGGCTAGCAATTAGATTTCCGCGCTTCACTGGAAACTATAGGCTTGACAAAGCGGCTGAGGATGCAACAACAGTAGAAGAAATTGTCGAAATGTATAATGGCCAACTTAAGAAAATAGGTGAATAGGGAATCATAGAGGGATTAAACCTATAATGAACTATTTTTGAACAAAGGGTAAGAGATGCCACAGCAAAGAACGATGCATACCGGGGAAAAATCATTTGCAACGTAGATTTAGCTTAATTAGCTGCTGAGGCAATTGTTAGTTTTCTTTAGTTTATCAATCTAGCCATGTTCTAAGGACATATCCTATCATGATGCCAATGACGCTTATCCCCATTACGTATGGAAACACGACCCAAAGCATATTCAAAAAGCCCATGTATATTGCCCATTCCCAGCCAAAAGGAATTACAGAAAGGTTTTTTCCATAATCCAATATGAACCAGATGAATAGAGTGACATAGGTAACAGCGACAATGAAGGCGATGCCGATTGATGCGATGTAGCTAAACAACAGCGATTTAACATCATATAGAAGGGCACCGACTACTACGCTCATGACCAACAAAAGCAGCATGTCAACTATTTCTAGTGAAGGCGGCTGGTATCTGCTATAAGCTATGTCGAAGTAGAAAAATCTGGGGTTCCGTAAATATAGGAGGTAATGTGCTTTTATCATTACCATTGTTAGAAGAAGCGTCCAAACTAAAACCACTATGATTTCCTTCTTTTTCAATTTGAATTCTACTTTTGTGAATTCTACTTTTGATATCTTGTCTTTTATATCGTCCACACTGTCACTCCATTTAAGAGATTTTTGACAACATATTTAACTTTTTGTTAACAGTCAAGCCTTTAAAAGATGTGAAGAATATGTCAAAAAATCTATACACGAAGTATCTAAACTTATTTTTGCAATAGAGACGCTAAAGGTTAATAAAACTGTTTCAATATTATTTTTTTATGGAATCTGAGGTGTCTATTTGAAGAAGTACTTTTTGGCCTTTGGAATTATCCTTGTTTTTGTAGGAGTTATCGTGGCTTCTGCTTCCAGCTTGACAAAAGAGAAAGATCCGCAATATGAAATTATAGCAGAAAATGGAGGAGACTGGGAAATCGAGGGCAATTTTGTAAAAGACGATAACCTAGTCTTATCATATACTCATCCTAATTTGGAATTGTGGCCTGATATACTCGTTAAGGTCGAAATTTGGCCTGCCGAACACTATGATAATAGAACCGTATTTCAAATTGGTTATAACAAAACATTAGGTTACGATACAACTACAATTAAGGTTGTGTCTAAAGGAGGCGGCTTAACCGTTGAAGATGTTGAAGGTATCGTCCAAGAGATAGGAGGCACAGTCACTTACTCTGGTTATTACTGGGCAAACTTTACTACAAGACCAACAGCTTATTGGGAAAAAGCCAGCCCCACGCTTGAAGTGAAAATTGTGGAGAAGGAATATCCTTTTCTCTTTGTTCTGCCTATTGGAATAGGCCTAATTGCTGTTGGAACTTCCACTTCTATCTGGGGGATGAAGGCTTCAAAACGCAAACTGCATTATGAGAGGGAGAAACATTGATAGCTAGGCATTTTATGCTTCTTTTACAAGCTTATGCCTTTATGTTGCTAAATGTTATTAAGAACGAAAGAAACTAATATATGTAGATTTCCAAGGTGCCAAAATATGAATAAGCCGATCTTGCTTGTGGCTGTCATCCTCTCTGCCATGGTTCTGCTTCCTTTTCTGCCAATATCTCAAGCTCAAATCAACCTGAATAATATTACCAACGTAAACCCCGGCGACTCGATTCAGCAGGCTATTTATGAGGCGAATGAAGGTGACACTATCATCGTTTCTTCTGGCATTTACTACGAGCATAATATTATTGTAAATAAATCTGTAACGATTGTTGGAGCCAACAAGGAAACAACTATTATAGATGCGGAGGAAAATCCGGGAGCCATTTTCGTTATAGGGGCGGATGGAGTCGAGATAAGAAATCTCACGCTGCAAAACACTTTTTCTGCGGCCGGATATGGCATCAGCCTCGACAGTTTCAGGAATGCCGTTGTCTCTGATTGCACAATCAAACAGTGCTATCAAGCAGTAGGATTAGCCAATGGTACTGACTGCACCCTTGCGAGAAATGTTATTAAAGACAATTACTACTGTGGAATCTATTTACATTACTACAGTTCTTACAATTACATTTATGGCAACTCTATCAAAAACAACACAATAGGGGTGTATATTGATAATGTTTCTAAGGAGAATAGACTGTACCACAACAACTTTTTGAATAACACAAACTACTACGGAGGATTTGGAATAACAGCTAACTACTGGAACGAGACATATCCTTCCGGCGGAAACTTCTGGAGCAACTATACTGGGGTCGACTTGTACAGCGGTTTTTATCAAAATGAGACTGGTAGCGATGGGATAGGTGACAAAAACTACACTATATATGGCGACACGGTAGATTTTTACCCCTTGATGGCGCCTGTTCATTTCCTCAACGCAGGAAGATGGAATGAACAAGAATACTACGTTGCAATAGCCACTAAATCCAATGTTTCAGATTTTCGTTTCTATCCTGCTGAGACACCACCATTCGTCAGTTTCAATGTATCAAACCACGACGCAAACTTTTGCAGATTGACAATTCCAAAGAAACTGCTATCGGTTGCCTATCTTGTGAACTGGACGGTTCTAGTAAATCAAAACCCACCAGACGTTCTGAACATGATGGAAGACAGTGACTATACATACTTGTACTTCACTCTAAACAATACTGTGAGTGCTATCAAGATAAGCGGAACCTACGCAATACCAGAACTCCCGCAACTTATTCTCTTAACAACGTTCGTCGCTACAACGGTTGCCGTGCTAATCGGAAAGAGAAAAAGATTTAGTAAACACCCACCCTCTTGCAAGAACCAACAATTTCCAAAATAAAATGGCAAAAAAGAAAAGTCGCACGCTAACCCTTTTTGCTATACAGATGGCATGCGACAAAGTGATTTTTATCTAATTCAATTAGTTGAGGCTCTACTGTGCGGCAAATGTCGCCAATGTACTCTGGGCAACGGGTGTGGAACCTACAACCTGACGGTGGGTTGACTGGGCTAGGAATTTCACCTTTAATGACAACTTCGATTCTTTTAGCCGATGGGTCAGGAATAGGAACAGCAACTATCAGGGCCTTAGTGTAGGGGTGCAATGGCTCAAAGATAACTTTCTCCACAGGCCCCATCTCCATCATCTTACCCAGATACATAATACCAATAGTATCACACATGTGCCTAGCTAAAGCCAAATCGTGAGTTATGTACAAGAATGAAGTTTGATGTTTTTCTACTAGATTATGCATTAGGTTCAAAATCTCAGCTCTGATGGAAACGTCAAGCATAGAAACAGGTTCGTCTGCAACTATAAATCGTGGGTTTAATATAAACGCTCTAGCCACTGCCACTCTCTGCCTCTGGCCACCACTTAATTCATGGGGATATCTAAACATGAATTCTTCAGCGGGAATTAATTCTACTTCTTCAAGAGTTGTCTTCAACTTTTCCTCTAGCTCACTTTCCTTTTCTATTAAATTAAGTACTCTTAGCGGTTCCGATACAATGTCCGTAATGGTCATCCTCGGATTCAAAGAGTCATATGGGTCTTGAAACACTATTTGCATTTGACGTCGAAGCGGCCTCATCTGACCCTCATCTAGATGAGTTATATCTTTGCCTTCGAAGTAGATTTTTCCCTCGGTGGGTTCGGTTAAACGTAGCAAGAGCCTTCCCGTAGTTGTTTTTCCGCTTCCACTTTCCCCAGCAAGCCCAAAAATTTCGCCTTTTCTAACGTCAAAACTAACTCCATCTACAGCATGAACAAAAAGTTCCCTTCTAGACACAAGGGTTCTAAAGAAGCCTAATTTCACTGGGAAATATTTTTTCAAGTTTACAGCTTTCACTACAGACTCCACTTTTTCACGCTCCTGTCAAATGGCATGCGACATAATGATCTTCAGCCACTTTTTTTAACTTAGGCACTTCCTTCTTACAGACATCCATGGCATATTTGCATCTTGGATGGAACCTACAACCAGGTGGAGGCAAAAGCAAATCGGGTGGAGATCCAGGTATTGAAACCATCAGACGTTTCTGAGATTGTATATCTGGAAAGGAGGAAATCAGATCTTGTGTGTATGGGTGAAGCGGCGTCTTATACAAGTTCACAACGCTTCCATATTCTGCGATGTTGCCAGCGTACATGACTGCGAGCTTTTCACAAATTTCAGTGACAAGTGATAAATCGTGCGTAATTACTAAAAGGGCCAAGTTTAGTCTATTCTTAAGCTCGTTAAGTAACTTTAAAACTTGAGCCTGAACAATTACATCTAAAGCCGTTCCTGGTTCATCGGCAATCACCATGTCAGGGTTTGATGCAAGAGCCATAGCGATCATCGCGCGCTGTTTCATCCCTCCGCTGAACTCGTGAGGATAGTTTCTCGCCCTAGATGGATCTACACCCACCATTTCAAGCAGTTTTCCCACTCTCTCTCTTGCTTCTTTCTTTGTGACGCTTGATTCGTGCAACCTGATGACTTCAACAATTTGCTCCTCTATTTTATACACTGGGTTAAGAGCGTTCATGGCTCCTTGAAAGATGAGAGAGATACCCCTCCATCTGATGTCTTTTCTTAGTCTATCCTCGCTAAGTTGAACGATATCCATATTTTTGAAAAGGATCTTGCCTTTAACGATTTTTCCGTTGTACGGAAGGATTCTCAACAGTGATAAAGCAACAGTGGTCTTGCCACAGCCAGATTCGCCTACTAAACCCATGGCTTCTCCTTTTTCAATTTGAAAGTTAACACCTTCAACAGCTTTTACAAAACCTCTGCCTATGGTATAGTATGTTGTTAGGTCTTGTATCTCCAGCAAAGCCATGTTTACCACTTTAAGCTTGTTCTAACGAGATTCGTTAATATACTTTTATCCGTTTATTTAAGCTTTAAGATTTTTTATCGGGATAAACTTTTTACCTTTTAACGGTGTAATTTTATTGGGAAGAATTATGCAGGATCATTGGAGTAAAAAAAGTGTCGACTTATCAATTCTGGCAAGTTGTGTAGTTCAATTTTTTGAACAAAAGAAGTTTTTAACTTCAATGAAGAGTTCAGAGAAGGAACATCATATTATTGCAAGGCCTAGACAATTTCATGGAATTGTTGAGGAGATTAACGTATACATTATCGGTGAACCGGAGGATTTTAAAGTTAAGTTTGTCGCTGGTTCACGTTCAAACGCATGGATTAAACTGGGCACAATCACATCACTTTTGGGAGGAGGAGTCTTTCTGGTAAAAGGTCTTAAGTCTCAAGAAGCTCTGGAAAAGTTGGAAAAGGAATTTTGGGATTATGTGAATAAAACTGCTTGGAGTTTAGCCAATAGTTTTCCTAAGGGTTAATTGAGCCGCATTTTCACCGTCTTTCTCTTAGGCGTGGGTTTAGTATTTCGTCCAAAGCAAAGCCCATCAAAATGAAAGCTGCGGCGAGTAACGCGATTGAGATAGAGGCTGGGAATATCCAGAACCAGTACTCTGTGAGTCCTTTGGTTATAGCTACTCCTGAATTTTCAAAGTCGTAGAGCAGTTTTCCCCATGATGCAATCGTGGGGTCTCCTAGGCCAAGCCAGCTTAGCGAGGCTTCCATGACTATTGCTCCTGGAACTGCAGTTGCAAGGGTGATGTAGACTAATGCGAAGACGTTCGGAAGCACATGTTTATTTAGGATGTAGAAGCTGCCTGCTCCAGAGGATTTTGCTGCTTCGATGAAAGTTCTTTCTCTTAGGCTGAGAACCATGGATCTTACGGTTCGGGCAAACCCCATCCAACCGAATAGGGTTAGGACCAGTATGATGTTCCACATGCTGACGAACCCGTACACCATCTTTAAGGCCACTACGAGAATTATGAATAAGGGTAGCGTGGGAATAACAAGGAACAGATCTGCAAATCGCATTATGCCTTCATCTATTATGCCGCCCATGTATCCAGAAACTAGCCCAAGGAACAGACCAATCATGGTGCCAAATAAGGCTGAAAGTATGCCTACTAAGAGAGATACTCTTGTTCCATAAACCAGTGTGCTCCATATGTCCCGAGGATATGCCTCGTCGTTGTCGGTGCCTAGTATGCCATAAGTGTTGCCGTATAATATCATATAGGCATTGTCTAGGTAGACTGTGGTTTCTTTATTATCGTTGAACGTTATTTCGATTGTATATGAATAGTTGGCTGGACGAAGGAATGATGTTTGTACCTGTCGTGCTTCATCGATGGTGAAGGATATTGTCTCCTCTGAGTAATTTGCCGACACAGACTTTGTGTACTGTCGTATTGTGGTTAAATCTCCATCCTCTCGTTGAAATGAGATGGTGATGTTCACGCTACATCCTGGAGTACCAGTAACCCAGGCAGAAAGGTAACCCCAGAAAATTTTTGGCGGGTGCCAATATGGATACTCAAAAGGTCTCTGTATAACTATGCTTGCTGTCTGAGTCGTACCTTCAGTGGACTGCGGAGTATATTTTACTTCGATGCATCCGTCCTTGCTCGTTCCGTTTACACCATTGTATTGAACGCTGATGGCATTAGTGGACGCTTCCGATTCCCATTCTTCTTGAAAACTTTGGTTTGAATGGAAATGAAAGTCTTTTACCAGTTCCATGTTTTCGGTTATGTCTGCGGCTGAGTCATATGTTACCGTAATGTTGGTATTTACGGGAAGAAAGGGCGGTGATGGGATTTGTATAATGATCGGATCGTGTTCTTCCCACACCCACTCCTCCGAGAATATTAGAGCTCTCGAAGTGCCGTTTGGGAAAGTTGCTTCGACTTGTGGGTGTTGCACGCATGTTTTGCTCAAATAAATAACGTTGTCTGTAGCCTCTTCTCCTACTCGCCCGAACATTTGAAATCTCTTGCCTGCAAACTCGGATATATTTGTATAAAATGTTTCTACATTTTGTGTTGGGCCTCTCTGTACCCATGGTATATATTTGTACCATGCAGGGTAACATAGCTGATAAGCTATTTGAGGACCACGGCTGTACAATCCAGGAAACTGTCCTCTATACATCATTGGCTCTATCGGCGCATTGGTGGTTAATAGCGGCGCCATGATAGCTAAAACCGCGAAGAAGGCTATTATAAGAACACCAGCAAGTCCTCTTTTACTTTTTCTGAAGGTGTTTAGGAATCCTTTAAATCTTGTTATTGCGAAATTTATCTTTGCTCTTCGTGTTGCCATGTTTTCACCCGTACCTGATACGTGGATCTATTATGCCATATAACAAGTCTGCGATGAAGTTTGCTACAATAACACATAACGCGATAACATAGAAGACGGCTTGTAGAACTGGAAGGTCTGGTGGGTGTAAGGCGCTCCAGATTAATAGACCCATGCCGTTATAGTCAAATAGCGTCTCTGTGATTATTGCTCCGGAGAATAAAAACCCGAAGGTCATCGCAACATTAGTGATGAGGGGCAAGGCTGCATTTTTCAAGATGTGCTTATATAAAACTGTCCTTTCGGAGAGGCCTTTTGCTCTTGCGGTGACAACGTAGTCTTCAGTTATGGTTTCCAGAACGCAAGCTCTTGTGAGGAGAATCCACCCACCAACACCGAATAAGAATAACGTCAGGAGGGGTAATGCTAAACAATATAATCGCCCTCCAATGATTATAAAAATGTTTGTTGGTGGAAAGCGACCCCACTCTCTCGGAACTGTCCCCCCCAAGGGGAACCATTGCAGTTCCACTGCGAAGGCGAAGATGATCAACCATCCAATGAAGAATATAGGGACAGAGTAGGTGATTAGCGAGCCAGTAACTAGGCTTGTGTCTAAGATGGAATCCCTCTTGTAGGCGACTATAACTCCGAGCAGAACACCTATAATGATTGATACGATGGCTTCTAAGCCCATAAGTATGACAGTGTTAGGTAGCCTTTCCATAATTAAAGAGGCAACGTCGGCTCCCCCTCGTCCATATGCCTTCCCAAAATTCCACGTCAACATGCTTTGAAGATACAAAACATATCTTTCGTGTAGTGGTTTATCAAGACCGAGGCTCGCTCGCAGTCTTACGAGGTCTTCGGGGGTTATTCTTTTTTGGATAGTTACTACATACTGCATTAGAGGGTCTCCCGGCATCAAAGCAAAAATCATAAAATTTACAGTTAAAACTGCGAATATTAGAATGATTGAGTAGACAATTCTTTTCGCGAGGTAGCCTTTCAATCCCAAGAACGTTCACCTTCCCCGTTTCTGATAATACATTTAGATAATAAATATTTAAGGTTTAGCTTGAAACGAAAAAAAAGAGGGTAATGTTATATTGTGGTCTATTTTTATGGTGGTGTTCCGAATTTCTGTCCGTACTTGTTCAGTATTAACACAGCGTCGTATAGTCCTACGTGGCATAGGTCTGTTGGGTCAATGTCTGCGCCTGGGAACCAGTTGGAGCTTGGTACTGCGTCGCCTCTTGAACAGTATGCGGCTAGTAGCTTAACAGCGTCGTACACGAATATTTGGAAGTATCCGCTGCGTGGCTTGGTTGTTCCTACCCAAGTCCACATCCAATCGATCTCGCCCAGAGGTGGAGTCTGCATGAAGAATGATGGGTTGCAGTTCAAGGTTGCAACGCCACCTACTCCCTGTATGATGCTTATTGGGTAGTATGGTCCAATGCTGTACATCCATTTGCTCCAATCCAAGTTGGCTAAGTAGTAACCTTTCGCGCTACCTGTTGGCTTGTAATACGTAATGGTTATGGTGCCTGCTGGTTGATTGGTTAGGAAGTGTATTACGTTGTGGCACCCTTTCCACGACGCAACCACGATTTCGTAGTCTACACCTTCCACTAGAGTCGTGCTGTCACGCGTAACACTCACTGTGTCAACCACCTTGTTGAGTGTGAACTGTACTCTAGTTGAGGCTGTGCAGTTGGTGCCGCTAGAATGGATTGTAGCCGTGGTTTCGGTGCATAGCTCGGGCAGAGCCAGATACTCGTTTCTTGGTAGTAATGGGTAGACTGGGGCACTGTAGAACACCCAACTCTTGGCCGCAAAGTAGACTTCGATTTCATAGTTGTTCACAACGTGTGTGTGGTCGACGTCCTGGAAGCTAGGCCACTGCCAACCGTCAGTAAAGGCGTATTCATACCATATCGTGAACTCCATGTCGTACGCCGTGAACGGGCGAACCTCGTCTCCAGTTTCAGGTGCGTGCCATGTCACGTCATGCCTAATCCAGTAGGTAACTTTGGTGCATTCCTTACTGTCTTTGTTGATCCATGTTGAGGTTTCCCAGTCTTGGATTTGCCAAGGATTGTCAATCGCTAGGTTGTAGGGTTCAACCACCATTCCAGATTGGAAGATTCTGTCCAAAACAGCGAAGTCAAAGTACCATTGTGAGTATATGATGTTGAGGGCTAAGGGAGCGTTTATAGTTCCCATCCTGATTGGGTCTTGTGATTCGTCATGTGGTGTAACTGGGTCGTCGACCTTGTAGGCGTTGAGGAACGTGTATATGTTCTCTAAGCCGTAGCCGTTCTCGTTCACAATGCCGGCTAGGTACTTGCTATAGCACCAGAATGAAGAGGCGCTCCACAATGGAATGTTTATACAGTATTCCTCGTGGAGTATAGTGAAGGCCTTGCATGCTGCTATGGACTCAGATATGTTTGCTGCGTAATAGACCTTTTCTACTGCGGCATCTACGTCAGGATAATTGGGCTCGTTGCTCGCGTTCATGCCCGTAGTGTAATCCCCTACGCCCCAGAAAGAGCTGTGGAAGATGGTATAGACATAGAGCGGATATCTTCCATAGCTGTAACCGCCAGTGTATACGTGATAGTTCAAATCATCCATTACCTTTGGGAACAATACGTCGCTGCCTGCCTCAATTTGGTTCACTGGAATGTCCAAGGTTCTCATGTTGTCGGCCAATGCCCTTCCAGCCGTAAGCCTTTGGGCGTGATCGTTCCTTATGCACACCTCAATTGGGTCAAGATCCGGACCAGTTTCTCTGCCAGGCCAACCGACAGGATAGTTGCGCTTACCGTTGCTGTCAGTGTCCACGAAACCTGCCGCGTCAAGAAGCTGAGCTGCCTTAGTCATGTTATACTCCCAGTCATAGTTGGGATAATATGTTGAAGGATCCGCCCAGCCCGATTGACTTGCCGCAGCCATCGGCGCATCAGTTCTCCCGCCGAAGCCCTTTAGAACAGTATTCACTATCCACTGCTTGTCTGTCGCACAAGCGAGTGCTTGTCTAAACTCAGCGACGTTGAGGGGGTTTCGGACGCCCGGAAAGTCAGGTATCGTATAGTTGTTGTTTATGTCAAACTGGTACCCACCCATCTCATCAACTTTGGCAAGCTGCAAAGACGGGTCTAAAGTAGCTTCTACGTACTGATCATAGGTCAGTGCCCATTGAATGAAGTCAACTTCCCCAGATTTCAAAGCTGCCCAGGCCTTGTCGTTTGTTTGGTAGAAATAAACATCCAAGCCTTTGCAATGTCGAGGCGAATAAGCGTTAGACATCGGAACTAACATTAGAGCTGTTAGCAGAAACGTTACTGCAATAGCTATTTTTTTCATAATTTCCTTTCTCCTTTCTTTTTCTGCAATAGTTTTTAAGCTTAATCTGCTAATTAAGTTTTTTGGAACAATGTTCCATGTTACTGTAACATAGAATCCGCAACCGGATGCTCTTCGAATACTCTCCCCTAACTCCAAAATAGACCATTTTTGGTGTTACAGACAAAAGTTAAATAGTCGACAAACTTCTCTCAATGATAGAGGGATTCCTTTGAAAATACTCCGTGATTTTTGGGGGTTCTTCATAGACGTTCTTCTCATTGTAAAAACTTGTTTGACCACTTTCTGGTTTTGGGTTCCAGTGCTTTTCGCAGCCTCACTTTATCTTCAATTATGGATGGTTTTCGCTATCCATCCGTTAACAATTTTGATTTTACCAACTATCTTGGCAATCTTCGCAATGAATGAGGAGGAGAAAAGGGTTAAAGCACAGTGGGGGTTGGATGAGATTAAGGTATTGAAGTCTTCGCATGGACTTGGCGAAGGACCTACGTGGGAGAAAAAGACTTGGGACGTCGAAAAGGCCGTAAAAGAGTATGAGGAATCCCTGAAGAAACAGGAACGCCATTAATTTTTAGATGGCGGATCACGATTTGCACTTTTCCTTTGTTGCTAAAATTCGAGTTTGAAATATAGTTTGAAGAAAGAATGATTTATAACGTGTGCGACTATTTTCTACTTAGATACGACGCGGTGAAATGAAGCAATGAAGTCTCTACCATGTAAATTAGCAATTGTCATCCAGGTGCTGCTCTGTTTATTTGCTTTAATGAACTCTATTCACCCGATTCTTGCATTAGGCATAAGCAAAAATGACTGGGTGCGTTATAAGGTTGGCACTGTTTGGCTTTCTAATGTTACTGGCGAGACTTCTCCATCTTACTTTAAAGACATTAACGGCACTGAGTGGAGATTGGAAATCGAAGAGGTTTATAGCGAAACGGTTAAGTTTTCTTTAGAAAAGCAGTTTAATAATGGATCTAGTCTAACTGAAATTCATGAAGGTAATGTTAGGACTGGCGAGGGCAATTTGAGCCTTTGGCTTATTCGGGGAAACTTGAACACAGGGGATCTCCTATATACAAATCAAAATCTCACAGTTAACAGTATAGGTTCATATGATTTTGCAGGGGCGACAAGAGATAGTGTTTATGGTTGGGATCCATATTATGACGAAGATGGCTACCTTATTGAAGCGCATACAATGGTTTGGGATAGAGAAACTGGGATTCTTTGCCGATCCGATGATATGTATATTCATTATGTGAATGGCACCGTCGTTTCTAAAATATTTACTTTTTTGAATATTGTGGAGACCAGCCTTTGGGAGCCAAGTGCAAGTTTCTTTGATAGTTGGTGGTTTGCTGTGGTTATAGCAATTGCAGTTTTTATTGGAGTTTTGATTGTGAGTGTTGCTTTTTTGCTTTGGAGGAAAAGGAAATTTAAGAGGCATAAAACAGGTAGGAGGTAGTGTCTCGCAAATAGAAGATTATTCCGTAAACCTTTAATTGGGGAAGTTCTCATTTATATTTGCTGAAGAAGAGAGAAAGGAGAAAAAAGAGAATGTTATCTAAGAAAATAGTACCTATTCTGATGGCGCTACTTTTGGGCATTTCGATGCTAGGATTACTGCCGGTCTATGGAGCGGGATCAACCCTCAAATGCTATTCGGATGTTACCCAGCTAGGCAATCCAGTGACAATGAATGACGTGATAGGCACAACGTTCAAAGTCGCCGTAGTAATTGAAAATGTTACGAATCTTTACGGTTACGACATGCAATTCAATTGGACAACCGATTGGATACACTATACAGACTATACAATCACGAGTCCTGTAGAAACCTATAACACCATACAAACACCAAGTCCATATGCAGGCATACTTCACAAGCCAGTGCAAGAGTTGACGAACGTAGTTAACGAGTCTGATCATATTGAGCTAGGTGAGGAAGGAGCTATGGCTTGGATAGCCTACAGCTCCAAAGCTCCAGCTGGCTCGTTTAATGGAAGCGGCACATGCTTTGTCTTCGACTTCATAGTAATAGCTCAACCCTATGACTATGAAGAGCCAAGCGGCGTTACAGTTGGACTCCACTTTGTTGCAACTGCTCTTTCAAACAGCGGCGGCGGTCCAATTGTACACAGTAAAACGGACTGGGAAATAACGCTGTACCCACGCACACTCACATATCCAGCTTCGCCAATGTTGAAGGTGACTCCAGAATCTGTGGATTCCATAGGTCTAGGCTTATCTAACGGATCATATTTCGATATGCAAGTATGGTTGATGGGTGCTGACGGTGGTGACTTGAGCTCGTTCTGGGACGTTGCTGGCGTTGACTTTCACTTGAATTACAATGCATCAATGCTAGAAGGCACAACAATTGTTGTTGACCCTGACGGCAGCTTTGGAAACTTCTGGCAGAACCATACTTTTGTGTACAAAGAAGAATTCGACAATACTGCAGGTTATGCGTGGATTGCCTTCACGGGATTTGGTTCGACTCACACGCCTGTTCATGGCACACTGAAAATTGCTACTGTTACTTTCCGCATCATCTACGCAGCATCAACCAAGCCGAGTCCAACGCCCATAACCTTGGAGAATCCGTTGGTTCCGTCCACTTGGTACATAATGGATGCTGACGGTGGAATCATTGACTTGGGTGTGCCTGTTGGGACAGACTGGACTGGAGTCTTTCCGAACACTGTGTTTCCAATAGGTTTCAACATTACAAGTTGGTCAGACGAGGACGGCAATGGCAAACTCAGCGTTGGCGACCAAGTGATCATATTGAACAAGGAGACTTCTAAGTGGTATGACTATAAAGTGGACGACGTAACTGGCACTTTGCAGTTGCAGATGAAACCGTTCCATGATTCGAAGACATTGTTGGTGATGGATGGGCCAACTAACAAGTATACGCCTTGGCCGAAGACAGCTGACACAGGAACATACTACGACACCGGATACGGTAATCCCTATTGGACGGGCAACTTTTCGTTGCCATATCCAGTAGACTCGGTGAACTACATTGAAGTGCAGCCTCAAATAGGCGCTGCCTACAACCTAACTGAAACCACGGACTTCGTAGTAAACCCAGACGGAACCATATGGCTCAAAACACCTCTTGACGAAGAAGTCCTGAACGAGTCTGTCGGCACGATGCCTATTGTCCCAGGAGCAAACGCTGGATGGCCCCCACTTGTATACATTGCAAGCGGTATCAGCAGCTGTTACGTAGTCTTTCCAAACGGAACATCGAGATACGCAAACAACTATGGCTTTGAAGAAGGACCGCCGGCTGAATGGTGGTTCGAACCAGACTTTCCATATGAGCTTGAAAGCTGGTGGGCAACAGGCTATATGAACGCCAGTGCTCCGTATACGTGGCCAGACGGCACAGAAATCTACGTGAACTACACTGCTCCAGCCTTCATATATGTCGACTACAATGCGCCTCCAGATCCTCTGCCTTACTTCATGGAGTGGACAGGAGACTACGCAGACTTCCTAACCATAGCCGATCCAACTGGCACTTCGTGGCATCAAGTTTACCCATCCTACTCGAAGACTTGGGACGCCATCGCATGGAACGATGCAGATTCCAGCGGAGACCTAACAGTCGGCGACACAGTCACAATGAACCTGACCGGAGCAATAAGACCCTTCAACGTCACAGGCATATCCACCGACATAAAAGTCATTCAGAAACCATGCGTACAAGACGTCGACACCACCGCACTCTACTACTGCGACCCAAGAATAGTGGACATCGCAGGCTATCCACACCCAGATAGACCAATGAGTCCATGGTTTGGAAGGGATTACGGCATACCCCTACCAAACGCCGTGGAAAACGCAAACTACACGCCACCGTTTGCTGGTAAAGGCAGATGCATCGACGTATACACTCAGTATCCAGACGGATACAACGGCAAAGGGCCTGGCGCTAACAGCGACGCCTTCGGACCACAAGCCACAGTGATACTGACCGCGAACGTCACATACAACAAGAACCCAGTGCAGCATAAACCGGTCACATTTGACGTCTATCACGAAAATGCGACATTAGGCCAAGTATATCATTATATATTCTGCAACTTCACAGACGAATATGGCATTGCACGGGTTAAATTCGGTCTGCCATGGCCATGCGTTGATCCAGAGGACAGAGTCTTCGGAACGTGGGACGTAACAGCAACAGTTAACATCCGCGATGTCGTGGTATCCGATGATTTGTCGTTTGAAGTCGGCTGGCTAATCGACATAGTAAGCTTAGTATCCAAGGACTCATACGCTATTGGTGAACACATGAGTTTCACCATAACCTACAACAGCATCTCACTCCAGCCTAGAACTGTCTACTTCTCCATAGTAGTAACAGATGACTTAGACGTGCCAATAGCATGGTGGGTAGTCTACTCAAATACTACAATTAGCTATGGCACACACACGATAACCTTACAATGCATACCAGTGCCTAAGTGGACATTTGTGGGCATGGGCAAAGTGTGGGCAAACATCCTTACCAAGCTACCTACAGACGGCGGAGTACAATACTGCCCAGAAGAAACAATCGACATCGGACTGACAATATCATAAACGCGCCTTAAACATAAACAAATCTCCCTCTTTTTTTATTAAACTTCCAAGAACCAAACATCCATCAGACTAGAATTTTATTCCATAACATTAAAATTCCGCAGAGTCCCTAATTACGTATGGAGAAAAGAGATATGAAAATATCTTATGCGCAATCGATCATATTAACTTTAATCTTATCAGCAGCTATTATTGCTGCACCCTCAAGTTTAGCACAGCTTCCGTTAACCGTCACGGTGCAAACTAACAAAACCCCATACATACTTAGAGAAACCGTTAACATATCCGGGACCGTCAAATACAATAATCAGCTTGTCCAAGAAGGGCTTGTGGGCATACAGGTAAACGACCCAGATAAGAGAATAGTCATAAGAACCGTACCTGTAGGCCCAATATCAACACAAGACTGGACTGTCGAGGTGCTGTCCGTCATGCCATGTGACGATGAAGGAAATTTGCAGCTCAATTTCAAAAAAGACACGTATGCAACGTTTAAAGCCACAGTTATAAATAACGCACCATTTGATAAGACCGTTTTGATAACAATCAACATTTTTGACGCTGGTCTCATACCAATCGGCATCGGAGCCGTACAGATGACAATAGGTTCGGGGCAAACAGCAACCATTATGCCGAGCATATACATTGATCAGTGGACTACCGCTGGAAACGCTCCAATATACGCTAACGTTTACACGGACTGGCCGAAAGACGGCGGAATACCTTACGCTCCTGAAAAATCGGCAAACTTCACCATCATAGAGTCAGAATATGAAAACCCCCCAAACAACCCACTTCCAGAACAGCAAATCCACAATGGAACATACTCGACGGTTTTTCAACTCTCACCAGAACCAGTGCCCGGACTATATCGAGTTAGCGTCTCTGCTGCATATCAAGGATTTACGGCTTTTGCCATAACAGCCTTCGAAGTCTTAGACACGCCAGCAAAACCAAGAGCCTTCTTCTCTGTCAAACCTCCAATAGCAGGTCCAAATCAGACGATAACCTTCGACGCCTCATCTTCAACTGCAGAAGGATATGGTGACACCATAACCAGTTACAAATGGAATTTCGGCGATGGAAAAAGCGGAACAGGCAAAATTGCTACACATAGCTATACGAACCTAGGAAACTACACTGCGACTTTAAACGTCACAGACTCTGAAGGCCTCTGGAACACAACCTCTCGAAAGGTGCCAATCTCAATTGTTCACGACATTGCAGTCTTAAACATACAATGCTTAGAAAGAATCTATAACCAATGGCTAGTTTCTGTCACAGTTACTGTGAAAAACGAGGGCACAATCTCCGAAACATTCGCCGTTTCGCTCTACGCTAACAGTAACCTAATAGCAACAAAAAATGTCAACAGTCTAGGAGTTCTTTTAACAACAACATTAACATTCTCTTGGAACACCACAGGGCTAACCCTTCTCGCAAATTACACCTTGAAAGCTGCAGCAACCATTCTTGTAGGTGAAACAGACACTGCAGACAACTCTAAGACATTCGGACCAATACTGGTCACAATGCTGGGCGACATAATGTTTAACAGAAAAATAGACCTCTACGACGCCGTTTCTTTGCTTGGAATTTATGGCGTAAAAGAAGGAAGCTCAAAATGGAACTTAATGGCAGACTTGAGACGAGATGGTGTAATAAACCTCTACGACGCCGTAATGGTGCTTGCAAGATACGGAACCAAATACTAACAATGCCCTGCAACAGTAGAGAAGAACTCCGCAATGTTTAAGTTGTCTTACATCATATAAATCTTCAGAGGGTGAAGGGAGATGCTCAAAAAGAAGGCTCCATCTATTAGCTTGACACTTATTGTCTTTCTGATAATCGCGAGCACAGTAATCAGTCACAACATAACTCCTGCTAAAGCTTCAGACACCCCACTTGTCTACATAGACCCACCAGAAATATTGGGCTTAGCAGTTTCAAGCGAGTTCACTATAAAAGTGAAAGTCGCTAATGTCACAAACCTATACGGATTCGACACTCAACTTAAATGGGACAAAACAATCTTGGGCTATGTCAGCTACACAGTAAAAGTTCCCGTGGAAACCTATTCAGATGGGATCCTACACAAACCCGTAATGCAGTTAGCAGAAGTTGTAGACGAAAACGACACGATACCAGGAGCAGAGCCCGGAACAATGGCTTGGTTTGGCTACAGCTCAAAGGCCCCTGCTGGTTCATTCACTGGAAGCGGCATAATAGTTGAAATAACTTTCCATGTTAAAGGCGTTGGGAAGTGCTGGATCGAGATAGTCTCAAGCGCGCTCTCAAACGCAGACGGATATCCTATCGTTCACAACATAAAAAATGCGTACTTCAGCAATCCACCTGCCCCATCAAAAGTTAACATTCGCATAAGCCCCCAAAACATAATTGATTCTAGCAAATCACCATGTCATAACATCTCAATTGACGTAAAAGTCTTCAAGGTCATAGAGCTTTACACCTTCGAGTTCTGGATAGACTATAACACGACAATTCTAGATGTTAACTCAGTAACTACATATGAACCTTTCACATTAACAGACATAGAAATATTCGAAGATCAAGGCAAAATAAGAATAAACGCAACTGTCGGACCGAATCCTTCAGGCAACACTGGCGACCTCACTTTGGCAACAGTAGAGTTTCACGTGACAGCAATAGGCGAAACAACTTTAGACTTAAACACTGTCTTCCTTGTCGACAAGTATGGACAAACCATTCCAACCTACGAGCCAGGAGACGGATTCTTTAGTAACATGCTCGTCACTAAAATGTTCGTCAATCCACCAGAGCTTATTGATCCCTCCATGAAGCCAGGCGACATCTTTACAATGGATGTGCAAGTAGAGAACGCAATTAACATGTACGACTATGAATTTAAACTAGGTTACGACACGGCTGTCATAACATGTTTGGGAGCGATTGTTATTCCCCCAAACAGCGATGTTCATTTCACAGTAGAAATGAGCATCAACGACGTTGAAGGCGTAATATGGGTCAAGGTTCAGTACTACTCGCCAGCAGAACCCATAACTATCTTCACAGCAGAAACAGTGACTAAAATATTCTTCCAAGTTCAGGCTTACGGTCAAACTATTCTTGACTTGTATGACACTAGAATCAGTGACCCGAATGGCAACTCTATGTCACATCAAGTAGGGGACGGTTTCTTCGCTACGCTATTGAGAGACGTGGCTATAGTTTACGTCAACGTGACGTCTTCAAACAAGGTGTATCCGGGAAGAATCGTGACCATAGAAGTTATCGCCATGAACAGGGGCAACATGACCGTTGAAACGTTTGATGTTACATTGTATCGTAATAGCACCCCAATAGAAACAAAGTCTGTTACAGTTAAGCCTTGGCACAACGTCACATTAACTTTCTATTGGGACACCACTGGACTGGAACCAGGCTACAACTTTACCATATGGGCTGAAGCCAGCACTGTCCCATATGAAATCAACATCGAAAACAACGTTTTCTATGATGGTTGGGTCAAGATAAAAATATTAGGCGACATAGACGGTGACGGCAAAGTAGGTCTTTATGATGCAGTGATATTATTGGTCGCCTACGGATCTCGTGAAGGAAGTCCAAAGTATAATCCAGAAGCTGATTTGGCGCCAGAGTGGGGCATCATTAATCTGTATGACGCTGTAACTCTACTATCCCGCTATGGTCAACACTGGTAGTCGTGTTTAAGAAAAACCCTTTCTTTTTTTATTTAAAAAAGATAAATCTGCTTGTTTAAACTATTCTTGAATTTCTCTCTGAAACATCTTTTGTTTATATGGATTTTAACACAGTAAACTTCAAATATGCAAAGAAGAGATACATAGAGAAATGTTATAGAAAAAAGGTGAATAAATTGAAAGGAAAGCCTCGATTAATGCTTTCTTGCTTTATGTTTGCAATAATCCTTGGAATAACAGCCACATTCCTAACGATAGGCGCTGATTCACCGCTTATAAAATGCTACTCAGATGTTACCACACTAGGTGACCCCGTAACTATGCCTGACGTGATAGGCACAACTTTCAAAGTCGCTGTAGTCGTTGAGAATGCCACGAATCTTTACGGTTTCGACATTCAATTCAACTGGACAACTCGATGGATACACTACACAGACTATACAGTCACGGTTCCAGTAGAAACCTATAAGAATCCTATTGCGCCAAGCCCTTATGCAGGCATCCTCCACAAAAACACGATGGAATTCACGAAGGAAGTCGATGAAAGTGGTGAGATTCCGCTTGCTGAGCCTGGAGCCATGGCATGGTTCTCTGAAGTCTCTATGTCTCCTGCTGCCGTCTTTAATGGAAGCGGCACTTGCTGCGTTTTCACATTTAACGTGACAGATCAACCCTTCGACTACGAAGCACCAAGCGGCGTAACAGTCAAAATACACTTCGTTGCAACCGCCCTTTCAAACAAAGATGGAATGCCAATCTCGCATACTGCGCAAGACCTTGAAATAACACTGTATCCAATTAAATTCGAATATCCACCAGTCCCAATGATCAAAGTAACACCATCTTCTGTTACAGTCTATGCCGTCAACGAAACCTTCTCAATGGACATCTGGTTGCAAGGCAAAAACGACACAGACCTTGACCCATTCTGGGACGTGGCGGGAATAGACTTCTACCTCAACGTCAACTCTACATACCTAGAAGCCATAAACGCCACAATAGACCCTGACGGCGACTTTGGAGCCTTCTGGTCGGGAGGTACTTACGAGCTTATGACAGATATTGAAACGGGCTACGTACACATCGCCTTCATGGGGTTCGGCGAAACCCACACACCCGTTAATGGCACAATCCGCATAGCTGAAATCACCTTCAACGTAACATACGTACCCGAAAGCGGACCGTCTCCAATTGAACCCATATACTTAGAGACTCCACTGTATCCGTCCACTTGGTACATAATGGATGCTGACGGTGGAATCATTGACTTGGGTGTGCCTGTTGGGACAGACTGGACTGGAGTCTTTCCGAACACTGTGTTTCCAATAGGTTTCAACATTACAAGTTGGTCAGACGAGGACGGCAATGGCAAGCTAAGCGTTGGCGACCAAGTGATCATATTGAACAAGGAGACTTCTAAGTGGTATGACTATAAAGTGGACGACGTAACTGGCACTTTGCAGTTGCAGATGGAACCGTTCCACGACTCGAATAAACTGCTGGTGATGGATGGGCCAACTAACAAGTATACGCCTTGGCCGAAGACAGCTGACACAGGAACATACTACAACGGATACGGCAATCCATATTGGACTGGCAACTTCTCGTTGACATATCCAGTATCCTCAGTGAACTACATTGAAGTGCAGCCCCAAATAGGCGCTGCCTACAACCTAACCCCAGTCGTGGACTTCAAAGTAAACCCAGACGGAACCATAGAGTTGCTCACAGTTCTTGACGAAAACGTCACCAACGAATTCGTTGGCACGATGCCAAATGTTGACGCTGGATGGCCAGCACTGCAGTACATCGCGAGCGGCATCAGCAGCGTTTACGTAATCTTTCCAAACGGAACATCAAGATATGCAATTAACCTCGGCTTTGAAAAAGCACCGCCAGCCGAATGGTGGTTCGAACCAGACTTTCCATATGAGCTCGAAAGCTGGTGGGCCACTGGATACTATCCTGGCAATTGGACTTGGCCAGACGGCACAGAAATCTACGTGAACTACACTGCTCCAGCCTTCATACTTGTTGACTACAATGCGCCTCCAGATCCTCTACCTTACTTCATGGAATGGACAGGAGACTACGCAGACTTCGTTGCATTGGCAGACCCGTTCAACACTACTTGGCATCAAGTCTATCCATCCTACTCGAAGAACTGGACCGTCACAATATGGGACGACGTTGACGACAGTGGAGACCTCTCAATTGGCGACATAGTCACAATGAACCTGACCGGAGCAATAAGACCCTTCAACGTCACAGGCGTATCCACCGACATAAAAGTCATAGAACTGCCATGTGTACAAGATGACGTTCCAGGAGCCCCATTCTACACTGATCCAATCATCGTGAACATAGCAGGATTTCCACATCCAGAACGTCCCATGTCACCATGGTACAACAAAGACTACGCAGTACCATTGCCACAAGAAGTGCAAAATAGCGAATTCCAAGCAATACCCGAATTCGGCAACTTGTACATGGCACTGTTATTAATGGCGTCAATAGTTGCTGTTGCAGCAAGAAAACTGACACGGAAAAAATAGAAGTCCCCCTACTCCCCTTTTTTATTTTCCTTTGTTTTTCATCTTTTGTCAGAAAGTAAACAAAAAAGGGAAAATTTAAGCTTATTTGCTTTGTCGACGTCGTCGTCGAATACGAAGCGCAACCACGGCTGCAACAATAGCAACGACTATAACGACTATAAGTATCACGTACTCTATTGGAAATCCAGATGGGGCCTTTACATCTATTGCCATCTCTAGCCTATATGCCGAAGTTGCTGGTCTAGTCCGGTCATATTCAATTCCATAGCTGTCTTTGATGTAGAGAATCACTCGCCACCTGCCTGTCTGTGTGAAGTTATAAGTAGTGTTGGTCTTGGTAGCTCCCGAAAAGGTGTCTTCCGGCGCTCCTCCTGAAGGAGCCCACATTTCCCATTTATAATTTGTTATTATCGAGTTTGGTTCTGTAGTGTGACTTCCTGAGGCGTCAAAGGTCACAGTTTTGTTTACATAAGCAGGATTAGGAGTGTAAGTAAAATTCAATCCTGGAAGTTCTATTACGTGAAGTATTCCATTTGCAAGATTGTTTTCAAGATTAATGTCATCCGCAATGGTAGCCTCCACACTGATATTGTAGTAACCCATGGAAACCTTTTCTTGCATAACCAACTGGCGCTTCTCTCCATAGGACAAAGATTGGGTCCAATTCTCCCAAGTAGACTCGTTACGATAAAGAGTTATACTTACGCTTGTTTCATTTTCTGTTCCTGCGTTTTGAATTGTTATCTGAACTGTCGTCGCTTCTCCATCAAGCACTGGATCGTAAAAGGCTCCTTCTTTTTCCCATCCGAATTGGATCTGTTTCACAGCAATGTCGTGCAGTGGCTCTGAGAGGATGAAAACTGGGTCTGTCGAAATCTTGTTGTTGTCTGTGGTGTCCATTTCGTAAGGAACAAAGGTAGCGTTAGCCATCACATAACAGGTTGCATTGGGCTTGGGCACGCCTGTCGCGTTGAGCACACCTGTCGTGTTCCAAACCAACTGTACAATGGCATCTTTGTTTTTTGTAAGTGACACATTTTTTTCGGCAATCTTTATCCAGTTAGTGGTCGAGATGTCAGCAAAGTTGACTTCGGAGGCATTATAGTAGGCCGTAACAGTAAAGTTTTCATCAGCTCTCCCATCGTTTCTAACAGTCACATTAATGCCAACTGTTCTATTCACAAGAACATTGACGGCTTCAATTACCACATCAGTCACTTTTACGTCCCGTTTCTCCACAACGCTTAAAGACATAGCCTTAGGGCTGCTAACCGTTCCGTATTGATCGGTAACCCTCAACGAAACAGTGTAGTCTCCTGTTGTATTGTAGGTATGGCGGATTATTGGATCGCTAACTGAAGTGATGTTTCCATCACCAAAATCCCACTTATAATTGTCAATAGTGAAATTGACTGAACTGTAGCTGTCTGAAGCGTTGAAAATAACAGTTTTGTTGGCAACTCCCACATCCGGCCAAAAAGTAAAATTGGCCTCAGGAGCTCCAGGAGTATGAAAGCGACCGTCATATTGATACCACAGTAGCTTATAACCTGACTGATCCGCTAGGGCTACGGAGTTTAATTTCAAAGCGCTTGCACCTGGGTTTATCACGTTAAAAGTCATTGTGAAGAAAGTGCCGTCGCCCTTAAAAGGCGTAGCTGGAGGATACGCAATGTAACTGAACCAAGCCATTGTTCCAGTCTCTGCATTTGTAATATTGTCATTTTCGTCCGTAATGTTCGCAAACTCCAACACTGGATAGTGCATAATGCCTGGGTACGGGCTTGGCGAAACAGGATCCGGATAGTCTTCCACTGGTGTAGCCACAGTGTAATCAACTAGCTCCAAAATCGCAGGGTCCCAAGACATTTGAACGTCAAAGCCCATCAGATTGCCTAGTGAACGTGGAACTTGTGGATGTTCGGGGTCAGTTACATTTTTGTTGGTAAAGTTGAAACCCACCAGAGCAACACTAATACTGTCGCCAACTTCTGCTACTATCGGGTTATCTTCAGTACAAAAAGATACATTTTCGCTGCAAAAGAACACTGACGGACGATCCGCAGGCGGACTCGTTGGAAGAGGAGCTGAAACTTGCGGTATTCGTAGTCCAACAAGGACAAGAATCGGGCTAACAAGTAGCAATGTCACAACAAAGATACTGAAAGGCTTTTTGAATTTCACTTTTATCACCTTTTTTTCCATATTTTAACCTATACATCGTTAGGCTTCAATTTAAGCTTTGTTGAGCGTCCAATTACTTAATAGTTGTTCCATCGAGAATGGCAAGTGCAATCATTGTGCCAACACATAATAACGTAAACTATTCTCTGCGCACAACACTTTTGAATGAAGCAGTTTTTTGCGAAAGACGGGTTTTTGTTATAGAAGTTTGTTCCAAAATGCTTAAATGTCTTTCAACCACTAAATACTAGTGCCGAGGGAGAAGGGATACTGTGAAGCTACGGTTACCTATCGTAGTTGTTATGCTTTTCTTACTAATTCTAATTTTGCCATTTTTTGTTTCACAAGTTGAGAGCGGCACCTCAACTATTTGGACGGATAAAGACGATTATGGTCCAGAACAAACAGTAACCATTTTTGGAAGCGGATTCTTGGCTAATAAACAGGTCGCGATTACGATTACGGCTCCAGATTCAAGTGTAGCCACGATTTATGTCACGACAGATGGGTCTGGCGCTTTCACGGCTTATTATACTTTGGACGGCATGGAAGGAACATACACGGTAGCAGCGACGGATGGAACAAACACAGCCACAACAACATTCACGGACAGCACTTCTAGGTATTTCACAGCAACTATTTCACCAAACACAGCCATTACTGGCGAAACCAAGTCATATAACATTACAATCACGAACGACATGTCTAGCAGTTCGGGGGTTTTGCTGGGCTCTGCGAAGATAGCGGTTCCTTCAGGCTTTACAATCATCTCGAGTCTAAGCGTGTCATATCCTCCTGGAAAACCGTGGACTGCGACCCTTGTCTCTGGCTACATAAAACTCAATACTACGGCAGATTCTTATAGGCTTTCTCGCGGACAATCTGTTTCTGTTACTTTCTCAGCTACTGCTCCAGGAACAGCAGGCACATACACATGGACTACGAGCGCATGGGTGGACAGATCGTATGGGTCTGGCACTGCATTCATCTTAAAGTCCGGCACGACCCAGCCCAAAGTAACCGTATCTACGGCAGCCACAGTTTCCATTACGATAACTTCAAGTCCAGTTACTGGCTCAGGCTTCGTCAAGGTTGACGGCTCTGCAACCACAACACCATATACATTCACTTGGACAATAGGTGGTACCCACAGTCTTCAAGCCCTCTCACCAGTCGCGGATGGAACAGGCAAACAGTATGTTTTCACAAGTTGGAGTGCTCCAAGCTTTGGAAGTTCCACAAGCCAAACCTATACCTACACTGTGCCAAGCTCTGCCGAAACCGTAACAGCCAACTACAAGACTCAGTACCAGCACACGATTACAAGTTCGCCTGCTACAGGAAGTGGCTACGTTACTGTTGATGGAAGTGCTGTAACAACCCCGTACACGACGCCTTGGTGGGACAGTGGCAGTTCACATACAATCGCCGCAAATTCTCCAGTTGTCATTACAACAAACCAGGAGCAGTATGTTTATTTAAGCTGGAGTGACAGCGGTGCCCAGTCTCATTCTGTATCGCCGACTTCGGTGACGACGTTTACCGCAACCTTTACGCACCAATGGTATTTCTTGGTTTCTTCATCTTATGATAGCCCAACAGGGACGGGCTGGTATAACGCTGGCTCAAGCTGCTCTGGTTCAACTATTTCACGTCCAGTCTCAGGAGGAACGGGAATCCAATATGAGACGACAGGCTGGACTGGGACAGGAAGTCTAAGTTCTGGAGGGAGTGCAGGGTCAAGCTCCATTGGCTCATTCACGATAAGCGCATACTCTACTTGTACATGGAATTGGAAAACACAGTATCGTCAGGATGTGAGTTCTTCTTATGATAGTCCCACAAATAATGGAGTATGGTACGATGCTGGGGCTACGGCATCATCGAGTGTGACAAGTCCTGTATCTGGAGGTACGGGGATTCAATATGTGTGTAATCATCATACTGGAACGGGAAGTGCTCCGACTGGGTCTGGTGTGTCTGTCTCTTATACAATAAATGCGTATTCAACTGTGACTTTCGACCAATGGACGACTCAATATTACTTTACAGTGTCGTCAACATATGATTCTGCTACGGGACAGGGCTGGTATAATAGTGGCTCAAGTGTTAGTTCGTCTGTTACTCGACCTGTTAGCGGAGGAACTGGCATACAGTATGAAACTACTGGATGGACTGGGAGTGGGAGCTTATCCTCTGGTGGAAGTTCTGGCTCAAGCACTACGGAGTCGTTTACCATAACTGCTGTTTCCTCATGTACGTGGAATTGGAAAACCCAATATTATTTAACAGTTAGTACAGCTTATAGCACACAAACGGGACAAGGTTGGTATGACTCTGGTTCAACTGCCTATGCTGGAGTTAGTAGTAGTCCTGTTTCAGGGGGAACTGGAATTCAATATGTTTTTACGAGTTGGAGCGGTGATGCTTCTGGTTCAAACTATGCTCAAAGCAATGGCATAACGATGAATGGTGCCAAAACAGCAACAGCTGGGTGGAAGACACAGTATTACTTTACGGTGTCATCGCTCTATGATTCGCCGACTGGACAGGCATGGTATGATAGTGGGTCAAGTGTTAGCTCAACTGTTACAAGACCAGTTTCTGGTGGAACGGGAATCCAATATGAGACCACTGGCTGGACAGGCACGGGAAGTCTGAGTTCTGGAGGCACTGCTGGCTCAAGCTCCATTGGCTCATTCACAATCAATGCTTACTCAACCTGCACATGGAACTGGAAGACTCAGTACCAGTTGACTATGGGTACGAACTTTGGCACTACATCCCCGTCTGTTGGAGACCACTGGTATGAAGTCGGAACACCTGTGCCTATTCAGGCATTTGCTCCATCAGTTATTACGGGCGAACAGTATGTTTGGAACGGATGGACAGGAACGGGTACCGTTAGCTACACGGGCACGGCCAACCCGTCTTCGGTAACCTTGAACGGTCCAATTAGCGAAACAGCTTCATGGACTCATCAATTCCTCTTAACCATAAAGACCAGCGGGCTTCCTTCTGTCTATCCTACAAAGGTCTATCTTGCAGGATCGCAGGTTGGCTCAGCATCAGATACCTCGTCCTACACCAAATGGTTCGACGCAGAAACTCCCACCGGGACTATTGGTGTGGACAATACGATTTCGGGAGCAGCTGGTACCCGATATGTCTTTGTAAAATGGGTCGAAGGCTCCTCCACAAACAATCCAAGGTCATCTGAAAACATGGATTCGCCAAAAACCTTCACAGCCGAATACAAGACTCAATACCAGATCACTGTTACAGCCAGCCCAAGCGGGGCTCTAGGCGGAACGTTCAAAGTTACATATACCCAATGTGGAACCACATACACAAACGTGCAGAAGACAACATCGTGGACTGAGTGGGCAGACGGCACCACGACTGTAACCGTGAGCGAGCCTCAAGACACAATCGACATCTCCCTCGGCGCAAGATACAAGTTTGATTATTACAATCCTTCAGCCACCGTAACCATGGACCAAGCTAAATCCATCACCCTAGTCTACAAGACCCAATACTTGGTATCTTTCACGCAGACAGGGTCTGCTCTAGCACCCACGGTCACGTATACTGCGGACACTGACCCAACTGGGACTGTTCCCTTCGGTGTTTGGGTTAAGGCTGGTTCTCAAATTATATACACCTACCAAAACATTGTGCCCGGAGCTCCCGGTGTAAGATACGTTTTTACCAGTGTTACTCCAACTTCACCGCAGACAGTAAACGGTCCTCTAACGATCAACGGTGCCTACAAGACTCAATATCTCCTGACGGTGCTTACTGATCCAGCTGGACTAAGTCCTCAGCCAACAAGAAACCCAGCCGGCGAAGCAGGCCCAGCGAATGGCTGGTGGTATGATACTACAAGTGTAACCCTTACAGCTCAAACGGTTACAGGATACAATTTCAACTACTGGGATGTCGATGGGAACTCTCAGGGAAATGGAGTCAACCCAATCTCGGTTATCACGAACGCGCCTCACACAGCCACAGCTCACTACACTCCAGTAATAACGTACACACTCACAATTACAGCAACCACTGGTGGAACAACAAATCCTGCTCCTGGAACTCACACATACTCTAGTGGGACCACAGTCGACGTTACCGCCACACCTAATGCGGGCTACAGATTTGATCACTGGGTTTTGAATGGTTCTGATGCTGGCTCAACCAACCCAATAAGCCTCTTAATGGACAGAAACCGCAGCCTACAAGCAGTATTCGCTGAAACGCACACGTTAACAATCGGCGTGTCTCAAGGTGGCACAACAAACCCTGCGCCGGGAACCTATACGTATCAAACTCCAACAGATGTCTCTGTGACAGCCACTCCATATGCTGGTTACCGTCTTGATTATTGGCTCTATAACAACAACAATATAGGTTCACAAAATACAGTAACAGTTCATGTTGGCAGCAGCCACACGCTAAAAGCTGTTTTTGTCCTTAGTTGTCCGTCTCCAGTTGGAGGCTACTCAATCTCACTGATCAAGCAAACCCCTGTATCGCACATGACAGCCTATACGATGCTAATAGCCTTGTTTGGTGTAGTGCTAATCCTTATAAAACGCAAAAGAAAATAGATACGAACCGTATCATTTTTTCCTCAACATGTCAAAGAGTACTCTGGAGACTATCTAAGAATGGCTAAAAAGAAAAAGGAAATCTCACAGCAAAAAACATGGATACCTTCAAAAAAACGTTTGGTGGCGATTTTAATAGTTCTTACCTTAATAGTAACCTTGTGCTCCGTTGTTTTCTTTTTATTTCTTCAGCCATCTGAAGTTACATTCTCTCTGAACGCAGCAATAATCGATCAGTTAGGAGAATCAGACCCTTCATTCTCAAATTCTACATTTGTCAAAAGCGTGACTAACATTCTGGAGAGCCGTAATTTCACAGTAACATATTACAATGAAACACTTGATGTTAATTTCTTCAAAGGACTCGCTGAATACAATTATGGGATAATAGTGTTAAGGGTTCATTGTGCATTGAGAGAAGACAACTCAACAGTAGATCTATTCACATCTGAAAAATATGCTAGTGACAAATATCAATGGGAACAAGACCATGGTCTTATAGTTGTAGGTAACTATCTATATAGACCTGAAGAATACTATTTCGCTATCACGTCGCTTTTCATAAATAATTTAGCAGGTCGTTTTCCAAAAAGCATAATAATAGCTATGGGTTGCTGGAGCTTGAAACTCGAATGCGAGCAAATGGCTAAGGCTTTCCTTGATAAGGGCGCAATAGCTTATGTTGGATGGACAGACATTATTTATCCTCAGGATACAGATCAGGAAACTGCTACGTTGCTGGAAATGTTTCTGGTTAAAAATGAAACGTTAGCTGACGCCGTGGCAATAACGAAACAGCATACTTATCCCGCCTACGGCAAAACAAGTAAAATGGAATTTTATCCACCATCAGTATCGGTTGGGGATTTAAAAATATCTGATTTAATTGCAGAAGCAAAAAACTCCAAAACGTTAATGACGTTTAATAATTCTGAACGGTTTCCTTTTTTAATCGCCAACGTCAATTTTAAATCAAAAGATTTTTAACGGTATAAACTAAGACCATATGTCAATTGTTGGTAGCGTTTTGAAACTATTGCATAAAGCTGATTTCGCAGATGATCCCCTAGATAACTAGTTTTCTGCAGTTTACCAACTTCTTCTGCTAACTTTTTATCTTCCAAAACTTCTGTTA
>Ga0315282_10002014_pt1 | contig 37935 bp, 37 predicted proteins | sample YL17G07_20_MG_FD_203693 | JGI IMG/M metagenome (GOLD analysis project Ga0315282, IMG submission 203693) | Sediment microbial communities from Yellowstone Lake, YNP, Wyoming, USA - YL17G07_20 | ecosystem: Environmental > Aquatic > Freshwater > Lake > Sediment | place: USA: Wyoming | collected... | reverse complement strand
GAGTCATCTTCTTACCAGTCTTTTTGATTTCCTCACCCAGCTCCCGCCAATAGTGCATGGAAGACTTAAAAAGGCCGAAGCTCTCACCAAGTCTTAAAATTCCAGCCCTGATTGCCTCTGACTTTGTTGCGAAATAGCCTCGCCTTACAAGTTCATTTAAGACCTCTGCCGCCGTACCGCTTAGTCTGACTAACAATTTTTCCTCAGTCATACACGTCACTTTGCTAACAAAATTATAAAAGAACGTTATCTTATAAGCGTTTCAAAAGCGATAACACGGCTAGCTTTGACTTTTCATTTTTTCATACATTTTCTCCAATGTCCAGCGGATGCTTGATTTAAGTTCCCTCAAACGGTCTTGGTCAACATGCGTAATGGCTATTTCACGGAGTACGTCGCCTTCTCTAACAATGTTGTAAGAGAAAATTTTTTCCGGTGCTATTTGCCCGGTTCTGGCTAGTTCGTTGTCCTTTTCCTGCATTTTTGCAAAAACTCTTTCCACTAGAAAAGGGGTAAAAGGCGGCGTGTTAACGTTAAAGTTTTTATCTTCCGCTGGCACCACCCGTAATGAATCTTCACTTACGTGAAGCGTTGCAAGAAGCTCGCCTGTAACAGTCTTTAACGGAATAACACTTTCATATTCTGTTGGGGGCAGAGGAGGAGAAGGTTCAACTGTCACCTCTTCTTTTGGCACTAAAGCCTCTATTTCAGCAGGTGATTTTGTTATTTCTGCGCGTTTAAACCCCTTTTCCAATAGTATGAAGTTTAACGCTTCAAGTGTGGCTTGTAGCTCTTTGAGTTCAGATTCCAGCTCTTCAACCCTTTTTTCAAGTTTTTGCTTAAACGAGACAAGCCTTTTTATTTTTTCAGAATCCTGAGACATTGCCTTTCACAGCAATTATTTTAGAGTCTTTTCCCTTATCAAACCTTTGAAAAATTTTGCTTAGAAACTTAAGCTAATTCTTCAATAGTGCAATTCTTCTCAGCGATTTCCGTGTTAGAAAAGGATGAAAGAGGCTTAAATTTAACTTTTAGGTCATTTCGGAGAAAGCGTTCAAACTCTTGGAAAATAGGGCTGTCAGTATGGTTCAGTTTAACGCATAGATTTTTTCCCTCTAATAAGGGGCTTAGGTCATAAAGGGCTATTCTCTCAGAAAAGTCTGGGTTTTCAAAAACTGTTTTAACAAGAATCTCTGAAGGTGTCTCCGAGAACAGCCATGCAGTGTAGGATGCCTCCACAACATGATAAGATAAACCTTCTTGAACAACACACTTTCGATTTGAAACTATTCTTTTGAAGGAAGAGGGATGAATATTTCTAGCCCATAGAAAACTATGATACTTATCATTAATTTCAATCCAATCTTCGCTTTCAGAAGTTCTCCAACCGCGAACCCTACATACATCCTTAAATTTTTTAAGAATCTCCCAAACTCTAGGCATCTTCATCTTTTCATCACAGACCTTTTCTGTCAAAATCTTCTAGAACAATATTCTAGTATTCAACCATAAATTTAAACTTATTTGTCAGTTTATTCGCAAAAATGTAGGATAAATATCCTCTTTATTGAAAGTTTGTAGGCAATAAGGGTTTTTAGCTACAAATTTACGGCATGTCGAAGTAAAACTTTGACGAGAAAACAGAGGAATTTCTACATTTTTCCGACAAAAAACAATAAATTTAAACACACGTCTCTTGATATTGGAAGAGAGGCAGAGATAACAGTGAAGCTCAAAAACAACACCGTAGTCTTAGATGATACAGATTTAAAAATTTTGGAGGCTTTGCAAGAAGATTCTAGGCAGACTTACATGGCTATAGGTAAACATTTGGGAATAGCCCACTCAACAGTTTACGACAGAATAAGAAGAATGGAGCAGCATGGAATAATCAAGAAATATACAGCTTTGATAGATGCGGAAAAGGCTGGAACTAAAAGCATAACAGCCATAATGACTGTTTTTACAGACCCTAAAGAAAGCGAGAAAGTCGCAAAGATACTATGCGAAGCCCCACAAGTCCTAGAAGTTTACACTTCACTATCAGAAGAACTCCAAATAATTGCGAAGATTGTTGCAGAGAATCAGGAAAGCTTGCACACGTTTATCGCTAATTCAGTTGCTCCCTTGCCCGGTGTTTTAAGGATTCGTACGTCGATATTGACGAAGAAATTTAAGGAAACTCAATTTTCAATAGTTAATAACTCGAAAAAGTTAACATTTATAAAAGAAACACATAATAACATAGGAGAAGACAAACCTTGAAAGAGGAAGTGAATTCCAAAATCCTTAGGACGCTTCCGAGAGAAAAAGCATTCTACTTCTTCACATCTATTGGAAACTACACGGGTGAAAGTGCAACATCCTTGAAAGAGTTTATGGAAAAAATAAATCAAGTAAACGTGAAATCGCTCGAGTTTCATCTCTATCGTGGAGATTTTGAAAAGTGGATAACAGAAGTTTTGGAAGATAAAAAGTTAGCAGAAGACGTTAGTAAACTGCAGAAAACTAATCCATTGGGTGACCAGCTACGAAATCAATTTCATGCAATAGTTTCAAAACGTTACAGAGAATTAGCAGACCAACCTAGTTCATTAAGCAAAAAGGCCTCAATTTAAAAGATGTAAATGTATTTGTAATTAAAAAGGAGAGAGAGCCTCTCTTACGGTTTTGTAAATTATGTTAATGCTAAAAGAGGAGTAATAGTATCTTTAAATCAGAAAATCAAAAAATGGAATATTGAGGTATTGCCAGCTTATCTTGTTGAGAAAAAATTTGGGATTAGAACAAAATTATAAAATCCATTCCTTACTAATTTTAAACTTTCTCAACGTTGGTACGATAAGTGCAGATGCCTGAAGGCATTTTTTAGGTTGTTTTGTCTATGGCTTAATCGTCGAGGACTTTTGATAGTAGAATATGCGGAGTTTTTCTTCGCCTTGATAATAGAAGGTTTGGTATGGTTGGGCGATAATATTGGGTTAATGTAAAGGGCTGTTGGAGGTTAGTATCTCCATTTCCATCCTTGTTTTTCGTATCCCCACATCTTTTCGTTTTCGAGATACCATTTGATTGTTTTTCGAATGCCTTCTTCAAATGTTGTTGTGGGTTTCCATCCTAGGAGTTTTTGGGCTTTGGCGTTGTCTGTTATGAGCATCTCGACGTCTCTTGGTCTTAGTCTGCTTTCGTCTACAGCAACTTTCTTGTCTTCGCTGTGTGTCTCTTTTTTTATCAAGTCTAGGATGGCTTCCATTTTCCATGTCTTGCAAGTTCCTATGTTGATTGTTTCGCCTTCTATGTTGGGTGTTTGGAGGGCAATTGTCATTGCTTCAGTGGTGTCTTCTACGTAGGTGAAGTCTCGGCTGGCTTTGAGGTTTCCAACTTTGATTCGGGGTTCTCTAACGCATTGTCGTATCATTTCTGGTATGAAGTATGGCAGGCTTTCTCGGGGACCGAAGGTGTTGAAGGGTCTCAGTATGACGACGGGCAATTTGTGTTCCCAGTGGAACCAACAGCGTAATGAATTGTTTCCCCCCCATCACCTCTGCTCCGTAGTAGTCAGCCAACAAGATAATGACGACTCTAAGGACTTTTAGAAGGAGTATGCGAACATCTTTCCCAATCGGAAGGAACTTTCAGAGTGTTCATGAGAGCTTGTGCAAGCCAAAAATCGAGCAACAAAGGCATGCCAAAACCTAATTATAACAGCTTCTTTGATATAGACAAACAGAGAAACTCAAATCAGGAAAAAGAATATGAAACTAATGCTTATTGTGGGTGCGCGGCCACAAATCATCAAGTCGGCGCCAATAATCCGAGAAGCGCAAAAGCACAAAGAAATCGAACTTCAACTAGTACACACTGGTCAACACTACGATTTTGAGATGTCGAAAATTTTCTTCCACGAGATGAAACTGCCCGATCCCATAGTTAATTTAGGCGTAGGCTCAGGTACCCATGCATGGCAAACAGGCAACATGATGATAAAACTGGAGAAAACCATCACTGAACACAAACCAGATGTGGTTATGGTGCCAGGCGACACTAATTCAACCTTAGCAGGCGCATTGGCTGCAGCAAAGCTCCATGTGCCAGTGGCTCATGTTGAAGCGGGAGCGAGAAGCTACGATATGATAATGCCTGAGGAAATCAACCGCCGCCTCACCGACCACTGTTCATCACTCTTGTTTGCACCCACAAAAAACTGTGCCAAAAATCTGGGCGCTGAAGGCATTCCTAAACAGCGCATAAAATTGTCAGGGGATACGATGTATGACGCTTTGCTTCAATATTTGCCCATCGCGGCGAGAAGCACTATCCTGAAAGAACTCAGCCTTAAGAGGGGCGAATATGCTACGCTGACGCTTCACAGACCTGAAAACGTGGACGACTCCAAAACACTGAAAAACATCATGAAAGCTATGACAAGACTGAAAGAGTTGACTATTATGTTTCCAGTTCATCCAAGAACACGGGAACGGCTAGAAACGATCAAACTATTGAAGCAACTGGAAGCCGCAGATCACATTAAACTTATCGAGCCCATAGGCTATCATGACATATTGCAGCTGACTAAACACGCCAGAATAGTTTTCACAGATTCAGGTGGTTTACAGAAAGAAGCTTTTTGGCTTCATACGCCGTGTATAACGCTGCGAGACAAAACAGAATGGACTGAAACAACAGAACTGGGCGCCAACGTTCTCGTTGGAAGCAACCAAGACAGAATTATTGAGGCAGCAAGAGAAGTTATGGAAGGAGGAAATATCAAAGCTAGGCTGGAAAGATTGAAGAACCCATTCGGTGATGGCCAAGCCTCCAAAAACATTGTAGCACATATATTAAAGAGAAGGTGAAAGCCGTCGACACTTGCATGATTGCCGTTGGCACGAGGCCGGAAAATAGTCAAGATGGCGCCAATCATACTTTAGATGATAAAAATGCGCGCGCTCTGTTAGATGCTAAGTGGTAACGTTCATTCCTAGAGTTTTAGGATTAGGCTTTTCAAGGATGTGAAATACTCAATGCTCTTTGTAATAGAATATGCGTAGTTTTTCTTCGTCCTCAGGATGGTAGTAGATTTTGTATGTTTGGAGGTTGTTTTGTTGAGCTTTGCTGATAATGCTATTGTAGGTTTCTGTGCCTATTCTTGGTTTTTCTATGATGAAGTAGGCAACTGTGGAGTTGTTGTTTTTCATGGTTTTGATTAGGGTTTGGTTTGTTGGGTTGTTCTTCATTTGGATAAAGAGGTTGATTCCGTGAGGGTCGGTGTGAAACTAGTAGAAGGCTTGTTGGTTGTTGTTTCCTGCAGTCATTTGTTCGGCGAGGAGTTTGCTTAGTATCTCCATTTCCACCCGTGTTTTTCGTAGCCCCATGTCTGGCTGTTATCCTTATACCATTTGATGGTTTTTCGATTTCTTTTTTCAAAGTTTTTGTGGAGGCTCAGAAACTTTCCTTCTTGTTGCAGGTTTGTTTATGTTTTTTCTTGTTTGAAGACGTAGAGTTTTCCGTTGCCGAATCCCTCTGGTGGACCATAGACTTGTAGACCATTTTGGAAGGCTTGAGAAACAATTCTGTTGAACTGTTGGGTGCCGAGTCTGGGTTCAGTGACAATGAAGTAAGCCACAGTGGTGTCTGTGTAGTTCATTGCTAGAAGCATCCATTTGGGAGAGGGTTCTCGTGTCATGTTTATAAAAAGGTCGTGTCCTGTTTTGTCTAATTCGCCGAAGTAGTAGGCTCGTGGGTTTTTGATTCCTACAATCATTTCTCCTGCGTAAATAGTCCACTGGTCGCCAATTACCACGTATTTTTCATGCGTTTTTTCTTCAATGTATTTTACTGCTTCTAGTTCGTAAGATGTTGTTTGTAAGGGAGCTACTTGAGGGTAAGCTGCGGTTAGAGAAAGCGTTATCCATCCTCCCACGAGCGCTGGGATCACGATGTTTACTGCGAGTATTAGAGTCAAAATCCGGAGAGCATTTCTTTTCGACAATGCCTTAAGATCAGCAACACCTATGGTCTTAGGAGACTTTGCCCTCAGAAAAGTCTGCAGTGGGGAGACTGCTGCATAGACTGCCAGTGCTACAAATGGCGCGGCTATGAAGTCTCGGAATACCCAGAGTCTTTCTTCGTTGAGGGGAAGTCCTTCCATGAAGACCTTCATGATTCCGTAGTCGATTAAGATTATCAGAAATGCTGCGAAAAGAAAGTAGATTTGTGTTCGAAATTTGGCGTTTGGATCTCTTTTCAAACGGTACAGAAGGTAGATCATACAGAGAAGTGCAATGAAGGGACCGATGACATTAAGAAGAACCATTTTGAAATCGAAGCTATAGGTCAAGTCTCCGATCAGGAATTGCCCTATTATTTCCTGAAGGGGCAATTCATATAATTTGTCCAAGGTGAAAGCTGAGTTTGAGGAGGTGCCGAAATAGTTCAGGTAAATGAATGACAACGGCAGCAGACTCACACTTACTAGGAATGAGATCATCAGCATAATTCTTGCATCTGTGGATGAAGACTTTTTTTCGCTTTCGTATGCTTTGAAAGTTATAGTTAAGAGGAGAAGGGAAAAGGACATGATTCCAGTTAGATAATGTGAAAGAAAGGAGAAGAGAGAGAAAGCCACCATCAAATATGCAGTTTTAGAATCGTTTGAGGACAAGTACCTCAACATGAAGTATAGCGAGAAGAAGAAAAAGATGAATCCTAGGCTGTTGGGCACAGAGATTGCTCCAAAATAGACTGTGTAGGGGAAGGCCGAGACAACTAGACTTGAGAGAACTGCCGCTTTTTCGTTGCCGCTGATAGCTTTTGCCGTCAAGAAAGTGGCAATAGGTATGAATACTCCCCATAAGACAGGAATAAGAAATAGGTGGACATAAAAAATGTCTATGCTCAGCATTCGGGCAAAAATGGTGCTTAATGCGGCTTGCAAATTTGTACCGTTGAAGATTTCAAGGATGAATATCCCAATTGTCTTGTTGGGCCACCCGCTCAAACCGTGAAGAATAGTATTGTCAAATACCCGCCTAATCTGGCCTAAAACTAATTGTTGCCCACTTAGGTCACCTGCTGGAAAGATTATTGAAAAGAAGGAATGTATAAGAATTGAGTAAACGATTATGAACAGTAGCTTGCGAGTGGTTTTCTCAGAGATAAACAAAATTGTAAGCAGAATAAAAGTTGTAACAAACAGTGCTGGGATAAAGGCGGGATGCAAAACTTCCCACACTGTTCGGGCTTCCCCAGTTCGAGACGCAACGAGCAAATAGAAGAAGATGATAGTAAGTGGCAGGTAGAGTATCTCGCTGATGAGCAGAAGCTTGGAAAGCTTTTGGTTGTTAGGTAGCATTTTTGTGTTTAAACCTTCTATTTAGTAGGGAAGAAAGTGTGGTGGTGATAAGGAGAACCAAAGTGAACCTTGGGACGTCGAGGTTGTAGATTAACATGATGAGCCAGCCTACAAAACCTAAAAGCATTATGAGCAATAAAAACCCCCATACTAACCTGAAAAAGGCGCCTTCTTTCTCAAAAAAGGTGTTTCCTAAGAAAATTGCGTTTACCCCGGAAAAAATGATTGATGCCACCAAGCCAATCAATGGAGACTGAAAACCATTTAGATTCATGAAAATTGCAAGAGTAACAGAATAAGAAACAATCGTGAAGGTGTAACTCTGATCTTTGGAAATAAGCGTTTCCAGCCTTTCAAAGTGATATTCGGTTTTCATCTTTGACCACGGGTTGGTATTTACCATTTCTTAGCCATTATATAAATCGTGCGAAGAATAAAGAAGCAAAGAGTTTCCAGTCCAGAAGCTCAGAAACGAAGTTCTCTTTACTGAGGCATCTGTGAACACCGTTTGAAAGCGTATTGCCTAAAATGGCGCTCTAATCATTTTTCTTGATAGTAATTCCTTATATTTTGGTTTGCAGCATGCATATTAACTAGTCACGCGCGTGCATTAAACTTCGTAGGAGATAAAGTTGACTCTTCAGGTTTCACCACAAAGAAGCGTCGCAACATCTTCTCTCTACATACTTATTCAAGGTGTTGTTGGAAACGTCATTGGTCTCGTCTATATCTCATTCGCTACTAGGATTCTCTCGGTGGCAGAGATTGGCATCGCAACTGCATTGTCGCTTATCGCTTCTGTGTTTGTGGTTTTTGGCTCCTTAGCCATTCCCAGCGCGGCAATGAAGTATATCCCAGAGTTTTTTGGAAGAGGAGAAGGTGATGTCTCCAAGGGAATATACAGAAGAGTTTTAGGGTTTGGTTTATTGGTAAGTGGTCTGTCATCCTTTTTGTGTCTCATAGCAGCAACTGCTATATCCGCGATTTTTCTCGGGAGTCAGTCTTACGAGCCGCTAGTCAGAGTGTTAGCATTGGATGTCTTCGCTTTACTTTTATCTTCTTTTTGCGGCGGAATTTTAGCTGGAATCAAGAAATTCAAAGAGATTTCTTTAGCCGGGATCGCCCTCGCCATTCTAAGATATACAAGTTCAATCTATTTGCTGCTAATCGGCTATGGACTGATGGGCGCGGTGGTCGGATGGGTGATAGGAGACTTTATAGGTTTAGGGTTAATGGTTTTCTTCGCTTCAACTACATTCAGAGCAATCCATGTACATAAAACATATCCATTCAGTCAATTATTGAAATACTCCTTGCCGCTGTACGCCTCAGGAATATTAAGCTTTTTTTCCGGAACAATTGATAGGTTTGTGATATTGCTTTTTAGTGGACTCCAAACGTTTGCAATATACAGCGTAGCGATGACAACAACAAGTGCAATAGGCATGGTCTCAAGTTCTTTGAGCGGACCTCTGACACCGCAGTACTCAGAAATATATGGACAACACGGAAAAGAAGCCTTAAAAGAATCATCCATGATAACGTCTAGATACATTTTCCTTATTTATGTTCCATTAGCCGTTGGATTGGCAGCCACAGCCTTACCAACAATCACGCTATTTTATGGATTCAATTATGAATCCGGATGGCTGCCCCTGGCTTTGGTTTCGATAGCAGCTGCGCTAACCTGCGCATCGTTTGTTGTCAGCAACCTTTTGCTCTCTCTATCTCTCACTCGAGCCTTTCTTGAATCGAGCGTTTTAGCGATGGTTATAGGCGTGCCTCTCCTTGCTCTTTTAGTGGGCTCGTTTGGAAGCGCGGGTGCCGCTTTAGCAAAATCCCTCATGTTCCTTGTGCTTTTCGCCTATCAAGCCTACATTCTAAAAAAGAGTTTCGGCCTGTATTTTGACTTAAGCGCCTTCGAAAATGTATTGGTGAGCTCAGCAGTTATGGCTATCGTCGTTGTGTTAATGCAGTTTATTTGGAGGAACATATACATGTTGCCTCTTTATATTCTGGTTGGAGGCTTCATCTACTTTCTGATGCTAAGGATTTTGAAGGTATTTAACAAGCAAGATATTATCTTATTCAATCAGATAGCTCCTAAACGTTTTCGCAAAGTAGTTGATGCATTCGCAAAGCTTTACGGCGTGAGAGATTACACCTGAACTTTTGGCGAGGGGTTCATTGTAAACTCTTGCCCATTTCCAATAGATTAGATTCCAACTAAAACGCGCGCGTAAAACACATTTAAGGAATACTTGCGCGCGCATAACGTTTACTCACTGCAGCATAGTCTTTAAGCACATGTTGATGCTTTTTGTGCATTTTTATCGATAAAAACCCTAAACCACATTTCCAAATTTAGTATCCTCCAAAATATTTCGGGGTAGTAGTGTTCTGATTTTCCTTTGCAAAATTCTTCAAAATTCTTTCTTGTTTAAAATATTTCCTATTTCCAAACTCGGAGGAGGCAAACACCTCTCTTATTTCTTTTCCTAGTTCTTTCAACCACCTTGCTTGAGGAGTTGCGAAAGCGATTTTTCCCCGCCTCCTCCTAATCTTCTCGGGTAATATGCCTTTCATGGCGTTTCTCAATACGCGTTTTGTCCAGCCATTTTTCAGCCTCTGGGTTATTGGTAGAGAAAAAACGTATTCAATTAATCTGTGATCGAGGAATGGAACTCTAGCTTCTAAAGAAAAAGTCATTGAATTTTTGTCTTCGTAGCGAAGCAGTGCGGGCAAATTGGATTTGGTCATCTGTCTATACAGAAGATTAGGTAAATTTTCATATCTCGTATCTGGGATTTCCACTATCGAATTAACTTCACAAATAAATTCATCATTGAGGAGCTGTCTAATCTCGTTTAATCGCCTCGAGGATGATGAGAACAAGTAATGCTTGATATAAGGAGCTAAGATGTCAAAACTCGAAAGCAGTTCTTTAAAAAAGCTCCCGACTTTCTTTTTCCTCAAAAGGTCTTTCAAAAAGACTAAATGATACATAACGTATCCAGTCAACAATTCGTCTCCTCCCTGTCCATTTAATACAACCTTAACTTTTCGGCTGGCAAGCTTTTGAACGCACCAGTTAGCATAGATGCTAGAACTCATGCAAGGTTCCTCTTGGAAGTATACGAACTTTTCAATCTCCTCCCAGAGCTCTTCCGAACTAGGTGATACAAAGTTGCCTTCTGCTCCTGTTTTCGCAATCACCTCTTCGGCATATTCTCTCTCGTCAATTTGTTTGTCTTCGAAATATGCGGTGAACGTTTTTTGTCGTTCTCCGATAACCACACTCAAATCAGTATTGAGCCTTAGTAGCTGGTTTATTGTGCATACAATTGCTGACGAATCCAGCCCACCGCTTAAGTTTGTGCCTATTGGAACTTCACTTGTCAATTGAAGCCGAATGGAATCTTTGAAGAGCCCTAGGAATCTTTCTGCGCACACATCATCGTTTTTGTTGGAGCTTTCGATTTCCTTGTTGATGCACGGTATATCCCAGTATTTTTTAACTTGAACACCTTTTTCATCGATAAGCAGGTTATGCGCAGGCAAAAGCCTCTTAATTTGGCTAAAGAACGTTTGCTCCGTATGGTCGTGCATTCCATAGACCAAATACTCGTAAATCATTCTATCATTTGGTATCTTTTGAATGGCCTTGTCCAGAAGAATAGCCTTTATTTCTGAAGCAAAAACGAACCGTTTCTCGTTGAGGAAGTAGTACAATGGCTTGATTCCCAGTCTGTCTCTGGAAAGAAATAGTTGTTTCTTGTTTGAATCCCATATGGCAAACGCCCACATCCCGTTGAACTCTTTTACACAGTTTTCGCCCCATTCTTCGTAGGCGTGAACTATGACCTCTGTGTCGGAGTTTGTGTAAAATTGGTGGCCAAGTTTGTGTAGCTTTTGTCTTAGTTGTTGGAAGTTGTATATTTCTCCGTTGTAGGTAATCCATATAGTTGAATTCTCGTTGTGAATTGGCTGATGCCCGCCTTTAATGTCAATTATGCTTAGTCTCGTATTCCCTAAAGCAACTTTGTGGTCGAAGAAGAAACCTACGTCGTCAGGTCCTCTGTGTTTAAGAACCGCAGACATGTTTGTCATTAATTGTTTGTCTACATTTCCAAAGATACCAAAAATCCCACACAAATTTTACACCTTCGCAACTGTTGCTTCCTGAGATCAAACGCATTTTGCGAGAAACTTTTCAAATTCCATTGATCACTAAACAAGTCATTGATGACCCTTTGCGCGCGAGCCACAGGCAATCCACGCTGCTCCCTTTGGTCACGTTAATAAATAAGTCTTTTGAAAGCTTGTTGTAGGATTCTTTAGACGGTTTTATAGGAATCTCGCATCAAAAAATGCTTTTGACTAGTAGCTGGTGTATCTCTCACATCTCAATATGCGACAGTGCAGTGCCTAATGATGCATGTTTTATATGGTTTTCTGGAACATTATCCTGAAACAACTTGCACATTTCAAGCATCCGCTGAGTGCTCTCCTGTAACCTCGTAAAAAGCGATGTTGGACTGTATTTTCCGATGGTGATAAACTTCTCGTTAAGAGCTTTCGCTATGGACAATGTGTCTGGATGCTCTCTCGTAGTGAGTATTACCTCGTACCCCAACCGTCTAAGACGTTTAGCAATAGCCACCCCGTACCTAACTTGTTTCCCCGTGCAAGCATCATACCAAATTCTCACAATATATCACCCTAACAGTTAATGCCTATGCTTGTTCACATTTCGCCTTCAACAAAAGCCTTTTTCTTAGTTTCATACTCCTTCCTTGTCATCGTTTTCCTTGCTGGTATCCCCATAGCCACAACCCCAGACGGAACATTCTTAGTGACCACGCTTCCCGCGGCTATTACCGAGTTTTTGCCTATCGTAATTTTCGGAAGTATGACGGCGCCTCCTCCAATTATTACACTGTCGCAAATTATGGGTGGCGTTATATGGTTACTATATGGAAATCGGTCGTTTAGAACAGTGCTGTTTGGACCTATAAACACGTTGTTACCTATCTTGCATCCATTAGAAATGGTTACATGCGCTTGTATATTACAATTATTGCCTATGATTACGTTTTTGCCTATGTCGCAGAAGCTTCCTATGCGTGTTCCGTCGCCAATTTTTGTGTTTTCACCTATAACCACGTAGTTCCAAATGGTGACATCTTTGCCGAATTGAACGTTTTTGCCTATTATCACTCCCTCTCCCATTTTTGGTTTGGGCATAATGTTTCCCTTCGTGTTTATTGTTTTTAGAATGCGCGAAGTTTAAATAGTTTGGTGGTTTATTTGTTGTTTCCATTGGAGGCTGAAGGCGTTTGGTTAAAGAGAAGACTTTGGTTGTTGGTTTAGGCGAAGTTGGGCATCCATTGTTTGAGTTGCTGAAGGAGAGTGGGCGTTTTGTGGTTTACGGTTTTGACGTTGAGGAAGAAAGGATGCGGGAGGTTGGACAGGACCCGAGCAGTCTTCCTAGCGAGGTGGATGTTATGCATGTTTGTATTCCGTCTTTTAGTCGAGATGAATTTGTGAATGTTGCGGTAGGCTATGTAAGGCGGTTTAAGCCTAAGCTTGTGATTATTAACAGTACTGTTCAGCTTGGAACGACGATGGAGGTGCATACGCGTTGCAGTGGCTGTCTTGTTGCGCATTCTCCTGTTCGTGGAGTGCATAAAAGTTTGGAATATATGAAGTGGGAGTTGAAGCGTTGGACCAAATATGTTGGTGGCGTAGATGCGGAGTCTAATGAGGTTGCACGTAAGCATTTTGAGATGGCTGGTTTTAAAACTAAGGTTTTGAAGAGCAGCTTGGAGACGGAGTTGGCTAAGCTTTTTGAAACTACTTATAGGGCTTGGATGATCGCATGCTTCCAAGAGATGCATAGGATTAGTAGACATTTTGAGGCTGATTTTGACGATGTTGTGGATTTTATGGAAGATACTCATAGCGTTAGACTTGATAGACCAATAATGTTTCCAGGTGTTATTGGCGGGCATTGCATAATTCCTAACACTGAGTTGTTGCTAAAAAGTTATGATTCAAAGTTTTTACGGCTGATTTTGAAATCTAACGAGAAAAGAAAAGAAGAAATTAAAGATGAAAGCACTTTGAATGAAGTTGAAAAGATTAAGGGAAGGGTGGAAGCATTAGAGAAGGAGTTGATTGGGAGAGCACATTAGCTGCTTATCACGTGATAAATGCTGAACATGGTTCCTTAAGCAGTTATTTTGAGATTATTTGATGAAAAACACATTTTTCAGATTTTGGAAGTGTTCGTCTCCTGTTACTATTTCAGCTTTTTTCATTAACCCGGTTGCGTAAACTATAGAGTCGGCTAATCCCCAGCCTTTAATCTTCTGTTTCATGGTGACATCCATTTTAGCGGATTCTACAGCGATTGTTTCATCCAGGGAAGCGAGAGCGCTTCTTTCTTTAATGAAGGTTCTCTGCTTTTCGGCTAGTTCTTCGCTTTCCACTTTGGTGGTTTTTGCATAAACCTCGGCGAGACAGATGGTGGGGGTTATCTTTTCCTCCAAACCTTCGATTATAGGTTTAACTTTCCCTCCTGCTTTGGTTCCCATGAAATATTCTATCCATGCGTAGGAGTCTATTACGTATTTCATAATCGTTCCCTATGATCTCTTAAGTCGCTTACATCAACGAGTTTCATGGCTCCGAACATGCTTTCCTTTTTGGCAAAATAATCGACGAGAATTTTATTTATCAAGTTTGAAATGTTTCTGGCTCCTGCTTTTTGCTTGAGGACCTGATATACGTCTTCTCTTAGGAGGACCGTTGTTTTCTTGACCATAGACATCACCGTAAACATCTATGTAACCTTCCTTTATTAAAGTTTATGTCCTGAAAGGGTTAAAGCTTGGTTTAAAAAGTTAAGATTATGAAAAGTCCAGCAAAGACCGATTAGCTAAATTGCTCGAGACCGCCTATCATGGTTGGATGATTGCTTGTTTTCAGGAGATGCACCGTATCTCGAGGCATTTTGGAGCCGATTTTGATGAAGTTGTGGATGTGCTGGAGGATATTCATCGTGTAAGGTTTGATAGACCAATAATGTTTCCAGACGTGATTGGTGGGCACTACCTCAAAGTTGGGATAGTCTGTACATAGCACCGACGTTAAGCAAGTGTCCAATATTTCGTCCAGATGCTTGATGTCGTTGTAATTCAAAATTATTATTGACACTAACGGTGAGGTCATTTGCGTACTAACCTTTTTTACTTAATAAAGTGTTAAGCATTTCTTGTAGCCTTTTTGTTATGGAGGTTCTTGGAGCACCAAGTCCACTAGCACTTTTATCCATGCTTGGGATTTGCGTTAAGTCTTTAGTTTATGCGCGCGTAGTGAACGTATCTTGCACGCTTTTTTAGCTTGCGATAAATCACTGTCCAACATGGATGACCATGGAGATGGACGATGTCGAAATGCGATGAAAGCATCTTGTTCAGAAATATTCCATAGGGGTCCGCCCATTCTATCCCACATTTAATTAAAAAACCTTCAGTCAAAAGTTTGAACGTGTTATTGCTATAGTTGATCGATAACGGGCTTGGTCTAATAGCTTCGAGGCAATTCTTAGAATGTCTTATAATGTTTATTATATGTTGAGTCACCCCTCCATATTCGTTTTTAATCAATGGGCCAATAGCTATTTTCATAATTCAGTCACTACAATCACAGATTACAAGAAGTATGCGCTCATTGCTGCCTGATATCGTCAATTCTTGAATAGCCCATTTAAAGCACTTATAAGCTCAGTCTCTCTTTTTTCCAGTGAAAAAAAACTCTTGACTCTGTCTCGAACCTTGTTTCGCTTGCCAGAGTCCAACGCATCTCTTATGGCATGCGCAATTGATACAGGGTCGTTATAGTGAGCGTAGAACCCTGCGTCGCCCACAACTTCTCTAAGTGCACCTCTATCAACGACAACTGGTGTGCACTCACATGCCATCGCTTCAACAAGGGCGCAGCCGAAGGCTTCGGTGTGAGAAAGCTGAGCATAGACCTTTGCTCGACGATAATATTGGACTAGATCGTTTACTGACACAAAGCCCGGAAAGTAAACGTTAGTCGTCGCCCTAGAACGCGCGCGCAGCTCGGAAAGAGCAACATTAGGTAGTCTGACAAAAAAGAACCCCCAAAAAGTGTAAAGACCAATGCCAAATATGCGACGCAAGCCTGCAAATCTAATCGATTTAACCCTCCTGACAGCGTGCGCTTTCTCTCTGGGGCGCGAGTGCAAAAACTTTATCAACCCTTGCCTTTTCAAGTTTTTTCAATCTGTTTAAGCAATTCCTACCGAAGCGCCTAGGCAAAACTGTAGACATACTAGCAAGCCTCCTAATATGAATGGTGTCTTCAACAAATATGCGCACCAATTCCGTCGTCTCCAGAATTCCTACATTCTTTGAGAGCACACTCTTCGCCTCAACGCAAATTGATCTATGGCCCCTAGTCTTTGAAGAGGATGAGCAAACAACATGTTAGGATGCTTTGTTTTCAGCACCAATCTAATCCCGCCGAACGGGCTTACCAAAAAAAGCCATATTAATTCGGAGAAAGTGTAATTTAGTAAGTAATCATTGGGAGTACATTCTTCTAAACGGCACCTTGTCCGATGGTGCCGATTATAATCAATTATTCCGCCGCGCAAATGCAAAGATACTACATTGGGATCAACTTTCCATTCATACCCATTCTTTAACGCCAAGGCTTTCAATCTTCGGTCAGTACTGATGGGATAATTTGGGAATCCCCCCAGACTCTTTAAATTCTTGACATTCCAAATATTATTGTCCAGACTGAACGACACCAAGGCTTCCAATCTTGGATCAACACTGATGGTACCCCTAAAATTCTTGAGTAAGTGATACTTATCCGCGCATTCAAGCTGTTCCATAATGCGAACTGTTTTATTTGTTGCAATGCGTAAGCCTTCTACTGTTAATATCCTTGCACCAGACAATATTTGAGGAGTAATCTTATCCCACCATTGTTTGTTCAGCAAAACATCCTGTTCAACAGTCACAATATAGTTTTGTTTTACATGCTTTAGAGCCTCGTTAGCCCCTGAGCCAATTCCGCTCTTCGGATTGATGAAAACCTCCCAGTTGAAGTCTTTCGCTATATTCCGACTGTCGTCTATGCTGTGGTCGTCGACAAAAATTCTTCGACAGATGGATTCTTCAGGAATGACTTGGTCAATTGTCCGCAGAACATACGGTAGAAATCTTTCCCCGTTTTTGGCCCACATGCACAAGTCGACCTTCATTTCAGACTCCTCCTAACTTCTGAAGAAGGAGCCAATGCAAAGCGAAGCATAGCGCACGCGCGCATGCTCAACGTGCTCTAACAAATGACTCGAATAGACTCCATTAAACGAAGAGACCTGAACGGAAGGTAGCTTGCGTCTGCTAGCACGAAATTCGCTATTAGTTTGGAATTCATCTAGTACATCGTCCAAGTGAGGATCGTATCCGATAAATAGTTAACGTCTCCTCTCGGCGCGCGCAGAATCCTCTCTGCTAATGAAATGAATTAGCTCGGAAAGAGTGACATTAGTTTTTTTCAATCTGTTTAAGCAAGTTCCCGGTATATGTTTAAAATTCGGGCAATTCTCCTGTCAATGTCGAACTTTTCTTCGGCCATCCTTCTTCCTTCAATACCCATTCTCTCACTCAAAGCAGGATTTTCTAAGAGAAGGAGGATTTTTTCGGCCAGCCCCTGTGGGTCTCTAGGCGGCACAAGATAACCATTCTTTGCATTTTCTATGGTGTCGGGTATCCCTCCAACATTAGTGCCGACCACGGGTTTCCCACAAGCCATAGCTTCCACTGTAACCAGACCAAAGGCTTCTATTATAGATGGAATAACAAAAACATCACATGCTGAAAAATAAAGGGGGAGAGCCTTTTGAGAAATCCACCCTGTGAAAATGATGTTGTCAGATAATCCCAGATTTCCAGTGAGCTCTTGCAAGTGATGCCGAAGAAAACCATCACCACCTATGATAAATGTGACCTTTGGGAACTTCTTAACCACCATTTTTGCAGACCGAACGAAGTATTCCACACCGTTCTTTGGAACCAGAGCTCTCAGGGTAAAAACAACATGTCTGTCTTTTATACCTAGTTCTTTCTTAATCAACTTTCCATCAAGTCTCGTATTGAACCTTTGCGTATCCACTCCATTTGGTATATGAACAAGTTTTCCAGCTGGGCAGCCTACTTTCAAGGCCTCTGAACGAACCGCCATGCTTGCAGCGATCACCTTATCGGCACATTGAAAGACCTTGCCAACCTTTTCAGCAAAGTCTTTTCTCAGTCTATCTCCATAACCTATTGTAGATTCCGTTAAAATGTCAGCTCCGTGAAGCGTCACAACGAGAGGCTTTTCAATTGATTTTTTGGCTAAGCAACCCACAAATCCTTCAGGAGCCGCCAGATGAGCATGCAAAATATCAATGCCATGCTTCCGCACCAATTTAGTGCTTGTCTGAGCATAATTACTATAATAGTAAGATTCAAGAGCACTTGGGAGTCCAAAGAAAGGAACGTGGCGAATATTTTTCAAGAGAAAAGTAAATGAAGATAAATTGGCCTTGCTAAGATTGTGAATGTGCATCCCATTGACAACCAAATCTTGACCGTAACCCCCTCTAACAACATGAACTTCATCACATTCATAGACAAGCCGGGAAACCTCATCAAAGACAAAAGAAAAAAAAAGCTCATTCCTACTTAAAGGAAAACTTTTGGAGATGATTAAAACCTTAACGTCTCTCATCGCTTACTCGCAGCTTAAATGTTGATAAAGCTATTTTCCATGCGCCATCAGCGCGATCCATCACTGCGTAATAGATCCGCAGAGTTTCTCCGTCATCCTCAAGTAAAGGTGACGGTGTGTCAAGCGCAATTTCACCTTTGACGGTGGGAATAATCAAGGATTTTTCAAGAGGCCCATCTATCAGCTTTTCAATGTTGGACGTTGCCTTTTGGAAATAGGGAGAGTTGCTCTTTACTATTCCTATGTACTGATTATACGGAGAACCCTTAGAATAGATGGAGGCAGCAGGAAGCAGGCAGTGTTCATCGCGGATTTTAAAATACCCTGGGCAAAATAAGGATTCATTCCAACTCCCTTTGGGTCCGTTCAAGTGTTTTAGTGGATTCCGAGGAGATTTATACACTTCGATGCTAGACATAGAAGGGCCTCTAATTCTCACTTTCGCAATACCTATCCTTCTAACTGGGTAACGCCTTAAGATAGTAAAAATGTCAAACCATCTCCAAGACGTGATACTACTGTAGAACACAAGAATTGTTTCCTTGTCTAGGTTCACGATTGAAGGGCCATTATCTATATCTAGGCCTTCCCACAAAGAGGTAGGCCTCACCAGTTCGCCGATAATGTTCCATGAACCTTCAGGATCGTCAGCATAGGCAATGCCCAACCTTCGAAAGGATTCAGAAGAGGGCTTACCCGAAAAAACCATGTAAAATCTGTTGCTAATACGAGTCACTGCTGGAGCCATTGCTTCTTTATGACAAAAAGCTGCTGGTCCTCCTTCAAGGATTGGGACCTTGCCAACCCTTTCGAACTTGAACCCATCCCTAGACTTTGCCAAGCCTATTGCCCAATGAGCCATTGTCTCTTCAGCACCGGAATAAAACAAATACAAGGTATCTGGATTATCTTCATCGACAAAGATTGAGCCAAAGCTAGCAGCCCCGCTATCGAAACCATCACGAGATGAGTCAAATATGACACCATGATGAAAGGGAGATTTTGGCTTCAGGATCGCATCCTTCAAACGATATCCCCAGAACCACTGATCTTATTGTTTCTTTCCGAGAATCTGAATCTTATACCGTAATGGCTCCTGAAGAAATCATGCAAAGAAACAGCTTCTTCTTTCCAACTTTTCTTCCTTTTCTTATCTTCAACGCTAAACCATATCATGTTGGAAAATGCACGGTTATCAAAACGCTCAATGATTTTTTCCGGAATTCGCCTAAGAGAGACCAAAAGTATTGGATTAAGTCTCTTGCACAAATTCAAGAGGGAGTTCAAGTGCTGTTCTTCGAGATCCTTACTCGTGTAGAGAATGACCCAATGCCTCTTCAAAAAGAATTTTCTCTTGCTTTCAACGTAAAAACTCAAAAACGATTCTTCGATTGATTCTTTCCCCAAAACCTCGGCCCCATTCTTCTGAATCTTTCCTGCATACTCGTCCAAAATGCCTTGAACAATTCTGTCTTTTTCTTCAAAAGTGAGTTCTTTTTTGTTTTCTTCTGCTGTTTTGATAACTTTAGCTGGAACCCCAACCGCCAAGGAACCACTAGGCACATCTGTAAGGACAAGGGATCGCGCGCCAATGGTAGCGTCTTCTCCAACAGTTACGCCAGGCATTATGAAGACTCCAGCAGGTATCCAAGCACCACGCTTTATGTGAACAGGTGCGAACTTGCGTGGTCCCCCCTCGGTTACTGGATGCCAAATGGAGTGAGTAAAAATATAATCTGCGCCTATTCCCACATCATCTTCTATGATGACGGGTTCAGTAAGGTCTATGTACACTTTAGGAGCAAAGTAGCATCCGCGACCAACTTTTAGGATTGTTCCAACCGCATACACTCCCCAACTAAACGTAGCATCATCACCAACCTCTAACTCTTCACACTGAATATCAACGTGGGGACCAAAAACCACACCGTCACCGATTTTCATCTTTTTGAAATCCTTTACTAATATGAAGGCTTTCGGGGCAAAGTAGACATGTTCCCCAATTTCCGCGCCAAAAAACCGATAGATTCGCGACTTAACTCCCGATAAGCTCAAAAACGGCACCAAAGATAGAAGACGAAGCAGAACTACAGACCATTTCAATCGATGCAGCACTCGCTTGTATTATTGGCTAGCTAGAGATTGCTTTCCATTTCATTTTAGATGCAATCAACCTGAGGAACCTGCTGATACTAAAATATAGTCTATGGACAGTGTCATAACTCCGGAAATCTTTGTGTTCGCTATGTTGGTTATCCCAACCATAACTGAGGTTATGGTCCCAACTGGAAGTGGAAAGATAGTTCTTGACCAATCGTCAGATTGACTTCCGTAAGGTACCACTACCTGTCCATTGGAGTCAACATATATGGCGACAACTGCTACGGGTCCTGTTGCCTTCCATCTTACAATAATAGACTCGTTTCCATCCGACACTACATTGCAGTCTTTCACGTAGTAATAATATTGATATTGCCCAGGCTCAAAATTCCAAGTCATGCTTAGAACATTTCCATCAGTCACAATCTGTGGACTGATTAATCCTGGATAGAGTGGATGAGTTCGCCATCCTATTTTAAACGAGTCGTCCTTCCAAACGGCCTGAGGATAGTTTAGATTCGCCTGCCATATCACGGTCAAGGTGTCGCTAGGCAATAAATCCTTCACATACACGAAAGAATTTAGGTCACTGCTATCGTCAAATCTGGCAGCCTTTGTCCCGTTGTTCACGGTTAACTCGTTAAACGTCCAGTATAGCGGATAGTCAGTAATATTGTAACTCGAATGCCCCGAAAGTGTCAAGGTAAAATTAGCCTCGCTCCTAAACATATAAGTTAACCTTGTCTCGACTTGGCTCGAAGACTGATCCTCAAAAGTCACCATGACAGATGGCCCAGACTCTTCAATTATCGGAATCGGATACTTGAAAACGTAAAGTTTGCCATCTCCAAATATCTTGTCCACAGGCAGACTCTCAGACATGCGTCGGACCACATTCAGATAATCATAATCTCTTACCGACACCACAACATAAGCAACGCTTGCTCTATCGAAAGCCATCGCCTTTTGGAGAACGCGTATCGAGGGATTAGCCACCATCGCTGCAAAACTCTGGTAAGTGCGGAACTCGAACTCAGGTATGCCTACTATGCCCTTTGGGTTGGCGCCGTAGGAGTAGTCGGCGCCTAAAATGCCTGAGGCCAAACCTGCAAATTGTGTGTCAGCCAACACCACATAACGCCCAGGCGCGGTGGAATCAATGTACCGTATGGCTTCCACTTCATACGCAGCTGGTTGAACATCCTCGATCTCCTTGTGGGGATAGGTTTGATACAACACAAACGTGACTTGGGAAGACAAAAAGAGGCTGATGAGCAGTAGAGCAATGAAATGTCCGCCTGGATTTATGGAAAACTTCTTCCCAAAAGGACTTATTTTTACGTGCAAAAGGATCTTCCTCAGCAAGTCGAAAATAGCAAAAATACCAAACGCTACGAACGGTACAAGAAGAAGATCGGACATGACGAGTATTCTGCCCGATCCAAAGGGCAGATTTCTCATTCCGTACGTGGTAAAATAGTACTCTGCAAGAACCGCAACATAGAAAACAAAGAGCACCAGGGGATTCTTACCCTTTGCACCCTTAAGCCACAGAAAGGACACTAGTCCAAGGGCACCAAAGACAAAAGGAAGAGTGACAATTGCAGATTGAAAAGCTAAGAAATTATCTAGCACGAGAAGCCCGTCAAAAGAAAACGTAGCCCCGAACAAATAAAGTGCAAGCGGGTAGAGGGCAAAGAGCCCAATAAAGATAATAACCTTTAAGGATCTGCGTGCAAACCTTTGAAAGGCTATGGCAGAGACAAAGAAAAACGCGGTGAAGATTCCAGTCTGGGGATGCGCCAAACCTGCAGCAAATGTGGCTATTAAAGCCATAACTAATAGACTTTTCCCGCCATTGTTCATCCAGTAGAGAAGCAATAATATCGTAAAGAGGAAGAAAATGAAACCGAGGGAGTTTGGCACGGACACTGTTCCCCAGATAACCAATGATGGGAATAACAATGTGCTGACAGCAGCCAGAAGTGGAATGGTTGTGTTTCTTCTAGGCGTAAGCATCTCAGTAATCTTGTAGGAGAACAACACTGTGAAAAGTGACCAAAAAAAGGGCATGAATACAACGTGCACCCAATAGATGTCTACAGAGAACATTCGAGTGAAGAACACGACTAGTGCATACTGTGCTTTACTTGTTACGAGGTCCAAGAAACTGTGCCTAGCAAGTAATCTTTCATAAGCGTATGGTGCACCTGTCATATATATCACCCTTTCCTCACCTAAATGCACCCACGGATCGCCATACCTACCAGGATACCAAACGATCAGGAACAGACTGTGAACCAAGAAAGAGAACACTGCTACTAGGGCGACTTTAACTCCAACATTGATGCGAGTCATGAAAAGTGCGAATAATAGAAAGAGAGCAGCGAGCAAGAATGTAGGCAAGAAGAAGTTCGGAATTGTTAGCCACACTGAAGTGCGGCCTTCCCCTGTTCTTGCCATTAAGAGCGCATAAAACGATATGCCTACGAGAGCTAGAAACACACAAACAAGCGAATATGCCTTTGCATTGAACTTCGATGCTTTATCCTTTTCCACGTTCTCAGGAATATTTTTATGACTTGGGGATTTCCTGCGAAATATGTAGGGCAGATAGAAAATTAACCCTAAACCGACGACTAGAACGAGGGACCAAAGCTCAGTGAATTTGGCGACTAGGATGAACCCACTACCTGCTAAAGCCATGAGCAACACAAAAGTGGCGAATCCAAGAATTTTCCTAAGAACCGGTGTTTCCTTTGGGAAGAACCTGTCGCCAACCGCTTCTGAAATTATGTATAAGAGTGGCACAGAAACCAAGATTCCGATGGATGGCAGGTCGAAAAACATCGAGTTTGCTATCATCATTAGGGACAGCCCTAGAAAGAGGATTATTCTAGTCAAAATACCACGATCCATTTGAACCTTTGCTCCGAAAATTTCTTTGATGGATGACATTTCTAGTCCAACAAAGCCTGCATAGCTTTCAGCATAATTTTTCGTCTGTCAAAGTTGTCCTTGATGAACTGATGGCGAAGGTTTTTCATATCGTCGCTTAGGAAGCTTTCTTGGTTTTTCACAATTTGGGACAAAGCTTTGACGTATCCTTCTATTGTAGGCTGCGTAAACAAGCCCAGATAGGGATGTGAAGAAAGAAGTACGTCGAGTTCTCCATATGGGGGTCCACTGCAGATGACACATGTTCCACAACTAAGATATTCATACAATTTGGTTGACCTCGCACATAAGAGATATGGTTTATCGTCAAACGGAACCAAGCCAACATCGCAGGCTGCCAATACCTCTGCCAAGTTCCTGCGTGGCATCGGCCCATGTATTTCAGCTAAATAATTTGGTACTTCCAAGTCCTCCTTCAGTGTCTTTAGGCGGTTCATTCCATTATAAACGTAAAACAGGAAGAAAACCTTTTCTTTTACGCTCTTAGGCAATGCTCTAATAGACTTAAGCACTTCTTCTAGGCGATAGTAAGGGTTTATTCCGCTTCCACAGTAGACAATCGCGATCTTCTCGAGTGGCAGACGGTATTTCCTTCTGGTTTTGACTCGAACATACTTATTTTGAGGAAAAAAGATCATTGTATCGGCCCCGTTAGGAACATAGCGAATTGAAGTATTGATTTCACGCGTTCGAAGGGTGTCGGCTATGGTTTGTGTAGCAGCAAAAATGTTGGTTGAGGAAGAATAGATCTGCCTTGCAAGTTTGAAAAGCGGTTTGATCATTTTCATGGGAATGTATCGCGTAACATTTGCTTCCATTGAAGATTCCCAGTCGTCTCTCAAATCCACAACCAGATTTTTGCCAGAGAGTTTCGCGAGCAACCAACCTACTAAGCCAACCTCAACAGGCGGCATCGAAACTAAGACATAACGAAACTCAACTCTCAGACTAAGGCTGAGACCGAAGACAAAGAGCAACAACGCTTTTACCGGGTCAAAAAAGGCTGATATTGGATATGGTAGACCTCTCCACCAGTTAACCTCATACAAGAGCACCTTAGAGTCTCCTTTCTGCGCATGGAACTTCTTGGAACGCCCCAATGCTAGGACATAAACTTTGTCAAAAGAAGAAGAGGCGCTCAAAGCCATGTAGCGCACTCTTTCACCGGCTGGACTAAACGATTCCGGCGAATCTTCAGTCAAAATCAGCAACGGAGAACTATGTTTCATGTTTTAACTAAGACGATTGGTATACTGCGCGCGCACTTCATAAAATATACACGTTGAGAGGGAACACACATTTTTCTCTTTGCCTTCCAATGAACTCATTTTCACCTTATTAGAACTTCTTCAAGGAATGATATATCCGATATGCTTCAGAAAAGCTAACCACTTTCACTTCATGATCCGAAAGCGAACTGATAAAGCATTGTAAAGCTTCTTTAAACCTTGGATTTGTCTTACCGCTTTCGGTTATCGCGTCCCAATTATGAAAATACGCCGAGAGAAAAAGAACACGAGAGGTAGAGTGCCAGCCCAGCAAATTAGGGTTGAATTCTAGAGAGAAAAGACCTCTCCTCGACGCTGTTATTCGATCTGTTGTTGGTATTTCCAAAACTCTAGTTTTGGATCCAGAAGCTCTTTCAGACCGATAGTCTTTTTCTTCAGCAAACCAAGCGTTTGGAGCGTGGATAGGTTCCCAAAACCTCCTTGTGGCAGAGGAATCTATCAAATATCCTTCGATTTCTAAGGCCTTAGATAAGGATAATGCAAAGTGACAATTGCCTGTTCGACACCCTACAGGTTGCTCTTTGCAGACCGAAAGTAAGGCTTGTGTCCCCCGATGAACGAGGTTAGATACAAATCTGGAATCCTCTAAAGGCCTTCGATAATCCCACCGGTTTCCAGCATATGCGTAAACGGTGGGATGCAGTCCAAACTCATGTCCCTTCCGTTTGATTTCTCCTACGAGCTCCTCATGATTTGCAACATATCGCGAGCAGGACGGGTTGCTAAAGGCAAGTCCATCTCTATCGTCAAATTGTATCAACCAACATACTTTTTTGTCGAGGTCGTTTTCTGAAAGAATGTCAAGGATGGTAGGCACTCCAACTTGCCAACCCGCGATCAACGTTCGGTAAGTGTATATGTCCCTTTCCGCATCAATGCTAAGAATCAAGTATTTTTTCTCAAATTCAACCATGTTGTTTATCATACGCGGCAGACGAAAAAGGTGCTTACACATCTTTAAAAAAAAGTACTCACCACTGGATTTGACACGTATCAGCAAGCGATCAAACGACTTGCGCGTTCTATACATCATTTGATAGGTCCCCAAGAATGATTTGTAGCATATTTCCAGCTAGTCAAGATCATATCTAGCAATAAAGAGTGCAGCAAACCACACATTACTCAGAAGTTCTTGAAGGATATTCGGCATAGAAATCATTGATTTAGAAAGAAATCTCATCAACCTTTCAGGAAGATGAAAATGTTCATGTAGAACAGGTGGCATCCCGACCAACAGAGCATGTTCTTGCCTCAGACCTTTGTTGTTCAAAGAATTTAACAAATCTTTTTTTCTGTATTTTATAGAGGGTCTTTTGAATGGAAATACAGAGTAGAACAGGGCTAGATGGGCATCGAAAATGATTTTTCCATCTCTCTTAAGCACTCGAACTATCTCTCCGATTGAGTCATAGAGATTTACGGCAAAAATCACATCGTACATAATCACCACGTTAAATAAATCACTTCTTAATGGAAGGGCATTAATATCGCCCACAATAAACAATGGACTTTTCAAATCATGCAGCTTCACCCTGTGCAGCGCCAATCGAACAAATCTTTTATTGGTATCCAAACTGACACATTTGTACCTTGCGTTCTCGAGCATTAGGACCTCTAAGGCTCCCATGCCACAACCTGCATTTAGTACAAATGCGGAAGGTGAACAGGCTTGGACTATTTTCAGCAAAAGCGCAAAGTCGGGTCGTTTCTCAAGATCTCTACTGAAGTACACATAAGTCACATAGTCAATGCACTTCCTCTCATAGAGACCGCTTAGTGTTGCTTTAAACGATGTTTCTGCTTTTTTAAAGCTCAAATGAATACCACAAAGATTTGCATTTAGAAGCTTACTATTTTGGCACTAGAAGGGCTCTTGACGATATCTCTAGTGTTGTCTTTATCATACTGAGATAATTCTTTTACCAGAAGATATATGGAGGCGAAGGGTTTGAACCCGAGGCGCTTAAATGCCTCGGTGTAATCCTTCCACTCTTCATTTATGCTGATGAAGACTTTTTTTATGTTTTTTTCTGCCAAAAGGTTGAAGACATATTTTGATAACGAAGCCACCAACTCTGAGGAGGCGACTGAAGGAAGCAAACAAAGAAACTCGATTTTTCCAGCTTCTTTGGGAGAAGTGTAGGTCAAATACGCATATCCTCCAACTCTTCCCTTTACTTCAACGGCCAATCTCTTCGAAAATGTGCCCGATATTCTGTTTCTTATGCGTTCCAGAATAGAATCACTGAAATCGTTTGGAGTCAAGTCTTGTGCATACACCTTCTTTGGGTAGGCGGCTTGACATAACCTAAATATCTCTTCGATATCGTCACGCTTAGCTTCCCTTATTAAGACTCCTTGGCTGTTATTAGTTTGCGAAGTTTCGCAGGGTTCATATATCATCAATGTTTCTGTTGCGAAAACGTCGTATTGCAGTTCACTTGTTATCTTTATAGGAGCAATGTTGTCTGTCCATAATGATGTGAATATTTTCTTTCCATGTTTCTCGTGAATATAATCTAGGGCTTCCTGCATCAACTTTCTGTATATACCACGTCCTCTAAAATTTTTGTCAACTGCGGCTGAATCGAGGCTCCATATTCCTCTGCCGTGAGGAACTAGATGAATTTCGCCAACCACCTTGTCGTTCAACGTTGCCACTAGAATAGTTTCAAAATCGACATTTAGAAGGTTAAGGGGAAACAGAAAATTGCTAATCAATCGATAAAATTTTGCCATTCTCTGAAGCCTTTCTATATCCGAGCCGACGATTTCGATCTCTCGAGCGAAACCCTCAGTTATGAGTTTGAACATTTGTTCAAAATCGCGGCCTTTCACACGGCGAATCTTGATTTCCTCAGAGACCTTGCCTTTCATTCTGGGATTCCGCCAGTTCTACCTTGGCTGGCCAGAGTTGAAATGAGGTTATCAAACCGAGCTGAGTGTTCACGCCAATCAGCTTTAGCTTCGACCGTGCGAAAAGCATTTTTGATTATTCGTTGCCTCAAGTCCTTGTTTTCAACAAGTTGAGTTATCTTCATGGCAAGTTGTCTTGGGTCTTTCACCGGCACAAGAAAACCATTTCGCCCATTTTCAACCCATTCTCTGTTACCCGGTATGTCGGTCACAATTGATGGAACCCCCAATGCCATGGCTTCAAGCAAACTCGCAGATGTTCCATCTGAAAGAGAAGTGGAGACGTAAACATCTGCCGCCCTTAGGTAAGCAAACAGATGCTCTCGTTCAACTTCACCCACAAATTTGACGTATTTTTCAATCGATAACCTTCTAACTTTCTGCCGCAACTTGTCGGACAGCGAACCGTACCCCAAAACAAGAAATCGGCATCTGGGAACCATTTTGACTACGTCTGGAATAGCGTCAATCAGATATTCAACTCCGTAAATTGGCTCGTGCTTCCGAACACTTATAACAATGGGATTTGAACGCAACCCCAATTTCTCCCGCACTTCATCAGAGGAAGCGTTAACCCTTACGCTGTCTATGCTGAACCATGGAAACTTCAAAATCTTCTTTGGATCACAACCCAATTCCACAGCAGCCTTTTCTTGCACATCGCTGTCAACAACCACCGCATCGGCCTTCCTCAGCGCAAATTTAGCAATAAAACGTAGGATGAAAAATTGTTTGGGCGCAACAAGTACATCCGAACCCCACACAATTAAGATGAAGGGTCTGAACCCCGAAAGAGCCGTGTAAAAACCATACTTTGTTGCCAAGTTGCCTAGTACGACACGCGGCTTAATACGGCCAAAATGCACGCGTAAAAGAAGAGCTCTCAGAAAACAGAAGAGATACATGCTCAACCCTTCCACCCAGAATGAACGTGTTGTGTTCATTCTGAAGGGCCCTGGAATCCTATCTATAACACTCTTTGCTGAAACAAATTTTGGATTTGCATTGAACGTCACAAAATAAACCACGTACTTTTGTGCTAAGTGATCGAGGAAAAACCGGTCGTAAACGCTTGTTCCATCGTTCGCATAAGCTATCTTAAGCATTAGAGCCAAGCCCAATTCAAACCTATTTGCGCGCGCACATCTCAACGGATCCTGTTGGCTGTAAGTGCGTTGACTAGTTTTTCCAGTTCACAAAGGGTTGCTTTCCTGTTAAAGTTCTCCGAGGCAACCTTTCTAGCTCCTTCAGCGAGAGAAATCCTCAATTTTGAATCACAGTAAAGCAGTTCGAACGCCCTTGCAATCTCGACGGGTGACAGATTGTTCACCATATATATCTCTTTTCCATGCCTAAAATAACGCGTTAACGAAGAGTCTCCCCTCTTTCTGAGAGTAATTATGGGTTTTCCACTCGCTGCAGCTTCCAGAAGACTTGTGGACATACCTGCTGTGCGCGTCATGTAGACGAAGGCGTCCACTCCAGAGAGAAAATTTGGAACACATGAGTGCGGTATTTTTCCCCTGAAAACGACCTTTCCATCAAGCTCTCTCTCTTGAACAAGTTTTTCTATTTTATGCCGCTGTACGCCGTCTCCTACTAAAACCAATTTGACATTTTTGTTGTGCTGTATGAGAATTTTAAATGCTTCTATAATTGGAGCAATGTCATGATAGGCGTGAAAACTACCTATGTAACTGAATGTAAAAGTTCTGTTTTCAGCATATTTTATTGGTTGTTCAAAGAATTCATTTTCAGCATAATACGGTATCACAAAGATTTTGTCCTTTTCAACACCATCTTTTATTAAATTATACTTGTATACCGAGGAAAGTACCGTAATTGCATCTTCCTTTGGAAGTACAGTTTTTTCAATAAAGCGAAATAGATAATATCGGATAAATGAATCAATTGGGCTAAGCTTTAAATACTTAACTTCAGAGGAGGCAAAGGCTATTTGGTTTCGATGCACTGTTTTTCTGTGCTTATAAAATGGTTTCAACATAGCCATTACAGCGGATGGTATCAGTCCCCTTGAAAAATAAATCTGGTAAGGCTCAGAAAAAGCCCTCACAGTGTCAAAGATGAAAACCAGCAGGGCTATCGACAAAAATCGGTACTTCTTCCTTTGAAAATAAACAACATCAACGTCACCAAACTCTTTTAGACAACTTATCATCTTTTGGTCATTCAAAACGCCTCCAGATGCACCATAATCAAAATCCACATCCGTGATAAAGCACATTCTTTTATTTAATGAGTTACTGCTTTTGGAAGAAAACTTCGTTGTATAATTCTTCAAAGACAGAGTGCTTTCAGAATTAACACTAACCCTGGAAAGGATGTACCGCCTAGTATCCTTGATTATTCTAAAAGAGTGCATTATCAACTTGCTGCTTGCAACACATGTTTACTTCTATTTATTTCTCATGCGATGTGCTTTTCACGTATTCAACGTAGTTCTTGAAACCTTCTTTGAACGACACCTTTGGTTCCCATCCGAGTAGTTTCTTCGCCTTTTCAATGCTTATTTTGACGCCCTCGAAATCATGCGGTCTCAGCGGTTCATGCTTGATTGACATCTCTCCGAAAATTTCGCGCATAACTTCAACTATCTGTTTCATTGTTACGAATTCGGATCCAGCCAAGTTGAATACTTCGTTTTTGGCGTTTTCTTTTAGGCTTGCGATGTTTCCTCTGGCCAAATCCTCAACGTAAATGAAGCATCTGCCTTGGTTTCCATCTCCAAATATTGTTATGGGTTCTTGTCGCATTGCTTTTCTGATGAATGTTGAAATCGCCATATTCGACCTCATTCGGGGGCCATAAGGAATGTCGAATCTCAATATAGTATAGGGTAGACCGTAGTGTCTAAACCAAGAATAGACTAGTTGCTCTTGACCAATCTTCGTTTTAGTGTATATATGCTCTGGAAGAGGAATGGGAGTGTTTTCGTCGACTATGCCCGTGTTTCTACCGTAGACCCATGTGGTTGAGGCAAGAATTATTCGTTCAACCTCTCTAGCACTAGCCGCTTTTAAGAAGTTCATTGTTCCCACCTCGTTAATCATTAGACACACATCGAAGTTCGAGAGTGCAACATTCACGTCGGCAACTGCCGCCAGATGAAAGATTGTTTCAATGTCTTTGCATGCTTCTAAGACATCTTTTTCGTTTAGCACGTCGCCCTTGAACCACTCTACGTCTTCTCGACTTGGCTTAGACTTGTCAAAGATACGCACCTTATAGCCGTTTTCAACTAGCTTGTCTACAATATGGCTACCGATGAAACCCGAACCTCCAGTCACGAGTACCTGCAAACTTTCATTCTCCTATATCGCAGACAAGACTTCTCGAGCTTTTTCTGTCACGTACTCCGCCTCTTCAAGAGTCATTTGACTATACAATGGAAGGCAAACCATCCTTTTGCAAGCTTCTTCCGCTTTCGGGAAGTCGCCTTGCTTGGCTTTCAGCAGGCGTTTATAGATTGGTTGCATGTGGAGTGGCGGCCAATACACTTCGCCGCTGCATTTAACGCCTCTTTCTCGAAGTTTTTGTTTAAAGTCGTCACGTGAAAGGTCTTGAGACAAGAATGCAATATACTTGTAATAATTGCTTTCAATATTTGCGGGGACTTTCAATGGGCGGATGCCCTTTAACCTTGAAAGTTTCTCATCGTAGTATCTGGCTATTTTTCTTCTTTGCGAAATAAATTCTGACAGTCGCCTCAATTGTGCAAGTCCAATCGCCGCGCTAATCTCATTCATTCGCCAGTTGTATCCTAATTCGACAATAATGTTACTGTTGAAATTTTCTTTTCCTTGATCTCGGAGCACAGCTGCCTTCTCAAATATGTCTTTTCTACCAGTTGTTATCATGCCTCCTTCGCCCGAAGTCATCACTTTTGTGGGATAAAAGCTAAAGCAGCCTGAATCACCGAAAGAACCGGCCAGTTCTGTGTCCAAGGTGCTCCCGTGGGCATGCGCTGCGTCTTCGATCATGAACAAATGGTGATCTTCACAGATTTCCTTGATGGCCTTTATGTCCGGACAAACTAGCCCGCCTACGTGCACGACGATAACTCCCTCAGTTTTGCGGTTCAAATGCTTCTGTAAGTTTTCGGCACTCATGCAAAGTGACTCAGCGTCAATGTCCGTAAGAACAGGCTTTCCTCTGGCAAAAATCACTGCTGCGGCGGTTGCGCTGAATGTATTTGTCGGAACTAGAACTTCTCCGCCATTCTTTAAACCAACTGAACGTAGAGATATCTCAAGTGCTGACGTGCCTGAGCTTACTGCCATAGCCCAGTGAACATGACACAACTTGGCAAACTCGGTTTCAAAGCGTCTTGTATACTCTCCCAGAGTAAGCATTCCAGACTGCAATATCTTTCCGATGTCCTCTTGAATCAGCGAAACATCTTCTTGTGGGAAGTATGGTTTTGCAGGTGCGATTTCTCTTTTGTTCATGATGGCGCTCCTAAAGCTCTGTTTATACGAGCACTAAGCTTACGGTACCTGATGGAAATACTATTGATACATCCGCTCCTTAATAAATTGCCTCTTTATAGACATTGTTCACCTTGGGAACAATAGTACTAAAACTGAAGTCTCTTTCTACGATGGTTCGTCCCACTGTACCCATTTTCAATCTCATGTCGGCATCTTGAGCTAACCTTTTGATAGCGAACGTGAGCGCGGAAATGTCACAAGGTGGTACTAAAAACCCATTCTCTCCATCTTTTACAAGGTCTTGTGTTCCACCAACATCGGTAGCGACTACTGGTTTTTGCATAGCCATTGCTTCCATTACTGCAATGGGCAGACCCTCTGTCAATGATGGATTGACAAAAATATCTATGGCAGACAAAACACGGGGAATCTCGCTATGCCTTAATCTTCCAGTCATTGTTACGTTTAAATTCAGTTTTTGTGCCATGTGCTCAATGAGTGATCTTTCTGGACCATCACCAGCAATGATCAAATGAAGATTAGGAAACTCTTTTTCCAAAGTCTTTAAAGCGTACATCAGATACAACAAGCCTTTAAGGCGAACCAGTCGACCGACAAAGCCCACCACAATTTTGTCGTCAAATCCAAATTCTTTTCTCACTACTTCATGGTCGAAAAGCTCATCGTTAAATTCATTTTCACAGCGTATGCCACTTGGAATCACCCGAATCCTACTCCAAGGAATGCCTATCTGCCGCGCTCTTTCAGAAAGTGCTTTGCTCAAGACTATGACTCTTTTTGGTATAAACGAGAACGTCCTCACAATGGTATGATCAAATAATGAGAACACGGCATCAACATGAGCAACGCCGAAAGTTGTTACAGCCCCCTGAATTGTCAGGACAAAGGGTTTTTTGAGAAGAGACGATACAGCGGCAGCGGAGAGAGTTTGAGTTCCAAATTCCATCACTCCGTGAACAACATCCACATTGTATTTTCTAATCACTCTGCGAAGCGTGGTAAGAGGAAAAGAGATGCTGTACGGAATTTCGGAAAAGGCAAGGATCGGTCTTGTTCTGTAGATTCGGACCGCTTGAACTTCTTCATAAGATGCTTCACTATTGCAGCGGGTTGTTAGTACAGTTACTTCATGCCCTTTTTTGTGCAGTTCGACTGCTAGATCGACCACATCAGGGTTTCCATGTGCTATTCCGCCAAAGTACGGAACTACCATCAAAACACTCGTCAATTACTCAACGTCTCGGTTTTAGACTTAAGTTAGACGAACGTGAGGCAATAACCCGCGCCTATGTAGCGCGCACGCATGCCTGTTCCTCTTGTAGAATCTGGAACCAACTACAACATCGGCTTTGTCTTCTAAATTGAGCAAAGACTCGCGAATTCATCGGATTTTTCGCCAAAATACTCGAATCCCGTCGAAAATAGCCTCTCTATTCGAAAATATAACAAGGAAGAACGCCAGCCATGTAATGAAGAGAACATAACCTATCTTTGAATGTATTTCTTGCCACCCTTCAAATCCGAAATAATAAATGACCACCGCGATTAAGCTAACTCGAAAAATGTTTACGATAAACGTGCCTATTACCCCAGCAACAGACCACAAAAACCTCGTTCGGATGCCACTAGAATCTTCCATCATGATAACAACCAATATGATCGAAAACGTTAGGAAGCTATAGATGCCTATACACCCTGCTTGGAAAGCAACTGGCACAGAGCCTCCAGACGTATGTAACATAATTATAGTAGGATTATAAACCGTGGCAGGAATCCTCAACACGTTCAAAATGAAACTTATCATTTGCACAAACGCTGGCACTGCCGGTTCTAGATAGGTTTCTAGCCACTTACCAATAAAGAAACTGGAGGTGCTTGCAACAATTAGAAAGACTGGCGTAAACAATTCTTTCAGAAAGGAAAAATGGAAGAAAGCCAAGAACAAGCCGACGATGTATGTTGTGTAGTTGGCTGCGCCATAGAAGAGAGCGTATGGGTAGAAGTAAGCTACGACGAAGTAGACGAAGAAACTGCATATCATGAGAATTATGCCTATGAGTCGTTGCGGTTTGCCTGCTTCTGGAACCAGCGGTAATTTGTCTTTTTTGATCAAGAGAAGAAGAAATGCGTAGAAAGGGATTAGGGCGCCAAAGATGGTGCTTTGCACACTGTAGCCGTAGTATTCAATTAAGACAAGCGGCGCGAAGGCTAGGACGTAGAATAAGTTAAGTCGATTTTTTAAAGAAGACAAAGCTTCACTTATTTTGCGCATTCTGGAATTCTTCACGTTCTCAATAAACCTCGAGCCACTAAGCTTTCTGCATGTTTCGCACCTGGACGCATCAACAACTCAAAATAAGGCAACGACTCGCCAAGGCTCGTGTACTCAACGTCAAAAGTTAAAGCCACACCATCATGATGCACGAGACCATAGGCGCTTCTGAAGGCAAAATCACTCTTTAGCAAAGGCTCTAGCATCGTCTTAACATACTTTTTCCGCCCTACGCGCCAAGCGTGCATACAAACCGTGGCTCCATTAGACTTGCTAAACTGCGAAACCCACTTAGCCACTAGTTCGCTGGCTCTTAAGCGCATCAGATCTAATCCTTGCGTATCCACAGGAGAAACTACAGGAAGCACCACAACCTTAAAACCGTCAGGACAATATTTCGTCAAGCCATGTTCAGAACTATCATAACTGAGACCCAACTTTTCACACGCCAAATAAGTTGCCTTGTTCCGAACGAGGAAAGGCGCCCGGAAGCCTTTAACCTCCTGAAACCTTCCTAGTACTTTGATGCTTTCAGCAATCTCCTTTTCCGCTTCTGCATAGCTCGCCTCAAAGAAGCTTCTATGAGAGTAACCATGAGACGCTATCTCGTGATCGTTCTTACAGATTTTCTGAGGAATCCCTGGATGCTTCTTCGCCATTTCGCCAGTCACGAAGAAGGTTGCGGGAACACCATAATTTGAAAGCGTTTCCAAGATGTTTTCTAGATGCCTATAGATATTGAAGGAAACTCTTTCATGCATGGTCTTAAGGATCCACATGAGCGGGTTCTCTAGCCTACTGCCATCCTTTAATGGAGTCTACGTATTCTTTGATTTCTTTGTCATTTTGGAACGCTTTTACTTTGGCCGGAACCCCATAAACAATTGCTTTAGGTGGCACATCCCTAGTCACAAGCGAACCTGCACCTATTAATGCATATTTTCCTATGGTTATGCTAGGCAAAATTTTTGTTCCGCCACCTATCCTAACATAGTCTTCTATGTTGATTCTCTCAAGTCCTTCTCCAAGAATCATCTTCTTGTTATCCAAGAAGATACATCCTGGAGCTACGAACACGCCGTTTCCTATGCTGACCGATTGTGTTATGTAACATTGGCTTTGAATCATCGAGTTGTCTCCAACTCTGGAGTAGCCGTCCAAAATTGCTTGTGTTCCAACGACACAGTTTTCTCCAATAGTCACGTTTTCTCGTATCAAAATATTATGACCTGTGTGCAACCTTTTGCCAATGCTGACATGATTGTAAATGACTGAGCCAGACCTTATGATTGAACCCTTACCAATTCTCGTAGCAGCGTCTTTAACGACTAAATCAGTCACCTTAGGGCTAGTGGCAGAGAAATCAGCCCTTTGCAATTGCAGCTTAGACGAATGCCCTATCACACAATGACTTCCGATGAAACAGTTGTCTCCAATAACCGATCCTGAGAGAACGCTTGCATACGGGCTAATCTTCACGTTTTTGCCTATTTTTGCTCCTTCTTCTACGTAGGCTACGAAGCCCATTTCCACACTCTTGCCTAAATCAATGTTTTTGCTGCTATAGCACACCGTGGATTTCCTCGGCGTGCTGCTGAATCTTAGACACGGCTTCAACAATTCCCTCTACTTGTTCGTCAACGAGCTCCGAAAACATGGGTAAACACAAAACGTTCTTGGAGACGTAGCTAGTGTTTGGGAGGACGCTGTCGTCTACGTTCAGTTCTGGATAGCATTTCTGCATGTGAATGGGCGGGTAGAAGTATTTCCTTGCCATTATGTTTTCTTTTTCCAGAGAGGATGCAAGCTGGTCTCTGCTTAATCCAAACTTCGCCCTGTCGATTAATATTGCAAAGTCTTTATACGTAGATCGAGAGTTCGCTGTTATTCTTTGAAAGCGAATGCCAAGCAATTTGCCCAATTCTTGCATGTATTTTCTGGCAATGCTGTTTCTCTTTTCAACATCCGACGCTACATGGGGCAAAAGGTTCAATCCGAGGGCAGCGTGGAGTTCCGACATTCTGGCGCTTAACCCGGGCATTTCACAGTTATAATCGCCGTGGTGCCCATAGTTTCTGCCAATCTTAACTCCCTCTGCTATTACTGCGTTGTTGGTGGCAACAATGCCTCCTTCAACGGTTGTAAACGCCTTTGTTGGCGAGCCGCTAAACACTTCAGCGTCGCCAAACTGCCCTACTGGAACTTCGTTTTGCTTGGCTCCAAAGGCGTGAGCCGCATCATAAATTACCTTAAGCTTGTTGTCTTCAGCGATTTCGTCTATTGCCTTTGTATCACAAGGATTTCCAAAAACATGCACGGGAACTATCACGCTAGACTTCCTTGTCACTTTTTCTTGCAAGTCTTTAACACTCATGTTAAACGTTTGAGAGTCACAGTCGACCAGCCTTATCTGCAGGTTGTTCCAGTGAACCGCGTGAGCCGTGGCTGGAAACGTGAAACTCGGTAATAGCGCCTCTCCATCTTTAATGTTAAGAGCTTTGATTGCAAGCATCAAGGCAGAAGTGCAGCTGGACGTTGCGACACAATGATCTACACCAATATAGCTGGCTGCTGCTTTTTCTAGTTTCTGAACAAATTCAAAATTGGTTATCATCCCGCTCTCAAGGATTTTCCTATAGTCCAGCAAGGTCTTTTTGATAATATTCTTCAAGGGAGGTTTAACTATGGGCACAAGGTTCTTAAACGCGGGCTTTCCGCCTAGAACCGCGGGTTTTTCACTCATTTTGATTCTCTTGCTCTTTGGTTTCTTCAGGGTTTTTGGGATTCGTACTGCTTCGCTTTCGACTGTATTTAGCAACCGATATTTCCATCGCTAGCTTCATCAACTGACCATGCAATTCGGACAGTCGGTAGTGTAAGTAGAAAAACATCAACAAAAAGAAGAGAAAGCCTGTAACAGTTATGGCTGTCACCAAATATTCAGTTCCGTAAAACAAGGTTAGAAGTTCAAACAGGTAAGGCACGGTGGAAAATAAGCCAACAACCACTGCGACTATGAACCAGAAAACAAAGCCTTTACCTTGCATCCTACGTTTTCTTAGTAGATAGAAATCAAGAAGTATAATCGTTAAAGAGAAGGCTAAGCCAACTAAAGTATACCTTTCAAACAGTTAGGCCACTCTCATGATATTGCTTCTTGTAGAAGAGTCGTCATGAGTCTCAGTGGGTACATTAACATTCTGGGTTTTGAAAAACTCTTTGATTTTCCATGCCTTCTTGGAAGAACAGTGATTGCCACTTCTTTCATGCGCAATCCTAGCTTAGAAGCCAGAAGGGTCTCAGCAACCCAAAAAACCGAATCTTCAATGAACTTTCTCTCCATATATATAGGCAGCAGAGCACCAACAGCCTTACGACTCCATGCTCTCATTCCCGATGTGATGTCAGTTATCTCCATCTTTCGCAACATAGAAACTAGGGTTGAGGACAAAAATCTTCCACCAGTCTTAACTGCCGAGTCATCATTGTTTTCTGCAGTCAGATAACGAGAGCCAACTGTTATATCGGCTTCATCTCTGAATAACGGATCCAATAATTTTGAGACTTCCTCAGGCTTGTGCTGCCCGTCTCCGTCAACCTTCACAACATAATCATAACCGAAATTTGCTGTAATACAATAACCAGTCTGTATGGCTATGCTACCGCCACAGTGAAAAGGCAAAGATACAACCTCTGCCCCAGCCTCCTTAGCCTTTTCAACAGTTCTATCCTCGGAACCATCATCAATAACGA